>Ga0116170_10004765_pt1 | contig 12319 bp, 7 predicted proteins | sample AD_JPNHW1_MetaG_FD_89797 | JGI IMG/M metagenome (GOLD analysis project Ga0116170, IMG submission 89797) | Active sludge microbial communities of municipal wastewater-treating anaerobic digesters from Japan - AD_JPNHW1_MetaG | ecosystem: Engineered > Bioreactor > Anaerobic > Digestate | place... | reverse complement strand
AGGGCTGCAAAACTACAGGTCAATTCAAATCAAAAAATCAAAGAACGCTTATATTATACTTTATATCAATTATTTATAGAAATTTTTTCAAAGTTAACGCATCACTAGTAATGAAAAATTAAAAATTACGAATTACTGCCGACTGGAGACTGCCGACTGGAGACTGGAGACTGCTGACTGCCGACTGCTGACTGCCGACTGCCGACTGCTGACTGCCGACTGCTGACTGCCGACTGCCGACTGGAGAGTCCTGGTGACGGTTTATTGAAAACACGAATTGCGGAAGTCGATAAACCTTATTTTTCATCCCCAAACCTTAGTAGCCCGGTGTCTCCCCCCGGTATTGTTGACCTTATTAACCTTCGGCTGATCAGGACCGCATTTTACGGACCCGATCGCTCAATATACATGTCCGGATGGCATCGGTTTCATTGTATTCTTCACCAGAAAATCAATAAGGGAATAAGGTCGGCAGCATAAGCGGTCCGGGGAGCTACTAAGGTTTTTAAGGATTTTCCCGAACCTCCCATGTTATTTCCGTGCCGATAATTTTCCCTAACTTAGAAGCGTTTTTCTGACGTTGATTCCCTCCATGAGCAAACTCCTCATCCACCAGTATTACACCAACCTCGAACGGGCCCTGCAATTCGGTAAATCGAGGAATGAACAGAGCATCCGCACCCCTTTCCTCAACCTGCTCAACGAGTACGCCCGGAAGCTGAATTACGAGGTGATCGCCGAAATCGTCTGCCTGGGAACCAAAGGCAAAACCGTACGCCCCGACGGGATCGTGAAGAACCTCTTCGGGCTCGACATCGGACTGTGGGAAAGCAAAGACGAGAAGACCGACCTCGACGAAGAGATCGACGCCAAGATCAAAAAAGGATATCCGCTCACCAACATCCTCTTCGAAGACAGCAACACCGCCGTCCTCTTCCAGCGCGGCGAAGAGGTGATGCGGGTTCCGATGAAAGATCCCGACAAACTGCACCGGATCCTATCCGAATTCACCGGCTTCCGCAGCGAGACGATCTACCGCTTCGAGGATGCGATGGAGAAGTTCAAAGCCGACATCCCCACCATCGTCGAAACCCTGCGCAGCCGTATCGAGGAAGCCGGGGGGAAGAATGACAGTTTTATCGCTCAGAGCGCCAGCTTCCTGGAGCTCTGCAAGGCCGAGATCAACCCGCTCATCACCGAAGCCGATGTGCGCGAGATGATGATCCAGCACCTCCTTACCGGCGACATTTTCAACCGCATCTTCGACGACCCCGAATTCCACCGCCACAACAGCATCGCCCGCGAACTGGAAAAGCTGCTCGAAACGCTCTTCTCCTACGGCGAGCGCCGCAACCTCCTCGCGCTGATTGAGCACTACTACGACGCCATCAACAGCGCCGCCGCCGGCATCACCGACCACCACGAAAAACAGAAGTTCCTCAAGGTGCTCTACGAGAACTTCTACAAAGTTTACAACCCGAAGGCCGCCGACCGGCTGGGCGTGGTCTATACTCCCAACGAGATCGTGCAGTTCATGATCGAAAGCGTCGATTTTTTACTGCACCGCCACTTCGGCAAAACCCTGTCGGACAAGGAGGTGGAGATCCTCGACCCCGCCACCGGCACCGGCACCTTCATCACTTCGCTCATCGATTACATCCCGAAACAATACCTCGCCTATAAATACCAGCACGAGATCCACGCCAACGAAGTGGCCATCCTGCCTTATTATGTGGCCAATCTCAACATCGAATATACCTTCAAGCAGAAGATGGGCTACTACGACGAGTTCCGCAACCTCTGCTTCGTCGATACCCTCGACAACACCGACGCCCTGGCCTTCAGCGGCCGGCAGCACGACCTGTTCGCCCTCACCAGCGAGAACACCGACCGCATCCGGCGCCAGAATTCGAAAAAGATCTCCGTCATCATCGGAAACCCGCCGTACAATGCCAACCAGGCGAACTTCAACGATTTCAATAAAAACCGTGAGTATAAGATGATTGACAAGAGAATTAAGGAAACCTACGTCAAATACTCATCGGCCACCAACAAAGCGAACCTGTACGACATGTACACCCGGTTTTACCGTTGGGCGATGGATCGTTTAAATGAAAACGGGATTCTCGCTTTCATTACCAACCGAAGTTTTATTGACAGCCGTGCCTTTGATGGATTCAGGAAATATGTTCAGGATAAGTTCTGTAGCATTTATATCATTGATACAAAAAGTGATGTACGTTCTAACCCGAAAATAGCCGGTACCACGCATAATGTATTTGGTATTCAAACCGGTGTGGCGATTGCATTTTTGGTTAAAAAGGGACAGTCGGAAGGAGCCTGCAGAATCGAATATTGTACCATGGAGGATGATTGGCGAAAAGAGGAAAAATTAGATTGGTTGAAAAGCCACAGATTCGATTGCATTACATTTGAAAAAGCCCAGCCCGATGGAAGCAATAACTGGATAAATAACACAGGCAATGATTTTGAAACCCTCATTAAATTAATTTCGAAAACCGGCAATGAAGAAAATCTTATAAAATCAACTACACTTGGGATTGATACACACCGGGATTCCTGGGTATATGATATTTCGAAAGATTATTTGATCACGAAGATTAGAAGATTTATAGAAGTTTTCAATAAATCACTTGAGGATAAAAACTTTCTTTCAAGAGGAGAAATTTCCTGGTCTCGAGAACTCTACAAGTATTACGATCGTGGAAATGCATTTGACTTGAATTTATCCTATATAAGAACTGTTTTATATCGCCCCTTTACGAAACGATTTCATTATTCCGATAGAAAATTTAATAGCTATCTTTTTGATGTGTTGAATTTGTTTCCGCCAGAACAAGTTAACGTGGGAATATGTATAAACATGCCGACAAATTCAAGAGGGTTTTATTGTCTGGCTACTAAAAACCCGTTTGATCTTCATTATACCGGAGATACACAGTGTTTTCCACTCTATAGCTTCGATAGTTTTGGAGTAAAAAAGGAAAATTTCACCGACTGGGGGTTGCAGCAGTTTACGGAGCATTATCAGGATGAGAGCATCACGAAAGAGGATATCTTCCATTACACCTACGCCGTGCTGCACGACCCTGCCTACCGGAAGAAGTATGAGCTGAACCTGAAGCGGGAGTTCCCGAGGCTGCCGTTCTACGATGATTTCAGGAAGTGGGCGGTGTGGGGAAAGGCGCTGATGGAGCTGCACATCGGCTATGAAACCGTGGCGCCCTACGATCTGAAAGAGAATACCTACGAGGTGAAGGCCGAGGCGAAGCGCCAGGCGAAACTCATCAGGGAGGAAGTGCAGGAGCCCGATGTGCTCTACCAGTACATCCCGAAGATCAAGGTAAAACTGAAAGCCGACAAAACGGCCGGCATCATCGAGATCGACGAGCTCACCTTCCTGAGCGGCGTACCGGCGGAAGCGTGGGAATACAAGCTCGGCAACCGTTCGGCCCTCGAATGGATCCTCGACCAGTACAAGGAGAAGAAACCCTCCGATCCCACCATCGCCGAGAAGTTCAACACCTACCGTTTTGCCGATTACAAGACGCACGTGATCGACCTGCTGAAACGCGTCTGCACCGTGAGCGTGGAAACGATGAAGATCGTGCGTGAGATGACGAATCTCCCCCTCTCCGTGGCGGAGAGGGGGCCGGGGGGTGAGGTATAACCGGTGATGAGATGACGAATCTCCCCCTCTCCGTGGCGGAGAGGGGGCCGGGGGGTGAGGTATAACCGGTGCGTGAGATGACGAATCTCCCCCTCTCCGTGGCGGAGAGGGGGCCGGGGGGTGAGGTATAACCGGTGATGAGATGACGTGTGCGACCTTTGAAATTCCGAAAGGTTCCCGTTCTTCCGTCCGTGACGCCCCCTGGAAATTTTCCCTTAATTCCTTTTAAAATTTGTGTGCCTGAAAATTCACCTGAAAGAACATGCATAATGAATTATTAAGATATTTAATTATCTTAGTTGCGTAATTCATCCTTTTTCGGAGTCATGGATGAGCCAGATGTTCCTCAAAAACACGATGCAATGAAAACATGTCTCAGACTGTTGTTTGTGTTGGGATTCGCAGGGTCGTTCTCCGGAATCCATTCGTTCGGTCAGGTGGCTATCAATACAGACGGGAGCGCCCCGCACCCTTCGGCGATATTGGATGTCAAATCAACCGGGAAGGGAATGCTGCCTCCCCGGATGACCCAGGCGGAGCTTTACAATATTGCCGCTCCCGAAACGGGCCTGCTCGTTTTTTGCACCGATTGCGGAATGGACGGTCGGGGAGCGCTGGCGGTATTTATGGGAGGATCGTGGAACCTGTCCCTGCTCTGTCCAAACCCGAATCCGCCTTCGGCAGGCGTTCATGTTCCCGGGCCTCATCAGATCACCTGGCATTGGGATACCGTACCGGAAGCTTCCGGATATAAGTGGAGCACCCTGAATGATTATCTTTCGGCCACCGATCTCGGGAACGTATTCCTGAACACGGAAACCGGCCTCGTTCCCGATTCTCTCTATTCGCGGTTTCTATGGGCGTACAATAGTTGCGGGAAATCCGTTCCTGCGAACCTGACCTGTCAGACCTCTTCCCAGGTGCTGGCAATCGGTCAGAGTTACGGCGGCGGGATCATCTTTTACCTCGACGGCACCGGCGAGCATGGATTGATCGCAGCGCCAGCCGACCAGGTCACTGCCCAGTGGGGATGTCATGGAAGCTACATAGGAGCAACCTTGACGGCTGTTGGTACCGGTCAGACCAATACGAACACCATTGTACTGGGATGCAGCACACCGGAGATTGCGGCTAAAATTTGTAATGAGTTGGTGTTGAATGGATATGATGACTGGTATCTGCCGTCCCGGGATGAATTGTGGTATATGTACAGCCAAAAGACCGTGATCGGAGGTTTTCTTAACGACTATTACTGGAGCTCTTCCGAATTCGGCAACTGGTATTCCTGGCTGCAAAACTTTTCCAATGGAGTACAGGATTGGTCATTTAAGAACGGGGTCCTGAATGTGAGGGCCATCCGGAGTTTCTGAAAAAGGCTCCCCTCCGCTTATACCCTCACCAACACAACCTCCCCGTCATCCAGCAGGACCACCGGCAACCGGCCGTGCAGGGGGATTTTCAGCAGGTCTTCGTGAAGCACATAGTAGTAACGGGCTTCGACCGACGGGCCGTCGCGCGTAACGGGCTGCAGCCAGGAGAGGGGCCTCGTTTGCCGGTAGTAGTTGATCGTCGGTTCGTACAGCCAGGTAATACCCATCGTTACCGGTTGACCCGACGGATTTCCCCGGTGGTCGCGCTCCAGGACCTCCATCATCCGTGCGGTGTTCTTCTCGTAGGTCCAGTCGAGGAAAGTGGAAGATGAGAAGGAACGAATGGTGTGTGCCGTGAATAACCCTGCCAGGATCCAGGTAGCGAAAATGATCACCAGCTTCCCGTTCCGGTCTTCCGCAAGAAAATTCAGCAGGTACCCAAGGGTCAGCATGAACAGGGGGGCGAACATCAGCCCGTAGCGCCGGATCGGAAGCTTGATCCCGAGCAGGTAAAACTGGGCGGTGACGATCACGGATGCCGACAGCAGAAGCAGGTAGAGCAGAAGCAGGTCCCGGTCGTGACCTGTGGTTCCGGAGACATCCTTTTTCCGAAGAAAAAGTACGACGGGCGCCATCACCATTACCATCACGATGATCCCTTTCAGCACCCATGACCCTGCGCCCGCCCGGGCGCCGTACAAGAAGGTCTCGATGAGCGTCCCTACGGTATCTTTCCAGAAACCGGTTTCCCCGCCATAGAACAGTTGTCCGGTCGCCACAAGCTTGTGAACAGGAACCCAGAGCAGGGCCGCCAGCGCAAGCAAGGACAGGGCATTGACGAGGATCACACCTTTCCAGGGATAACGGGTCTGATGGGCGCCGGATGGTCGCAGAACCGGCTGTACCACCGGAAGCAGCAGGGAAAGGGCAGACAACGGGAGAAAATAATAGACCAGCGTTGTGTGGCTGAGCACTGCGAGAGTGGCCAGCAGCGACGACCACGTGAACGCCCGGATCCGACAGTTGCGGGCGAATTCCAGGAAAAAGAACAGGCTTCCTGCCAGGAAGGATAAGGAAAGCCCGTTCCCGCGGGCCAGGGCAAAGAAGTCGAGGAGGTACGGGTTGGCATTTACCAGGATAAATAACGGGAGCAGTAGCAACGGGTGCGACCTTCGCAGCAGGAGGAACGTGAACACGAGGAACCCCAGGTGGGCGAGGAGATTGGGAAACCGGAGGACCAGGGGTGACGGGCCGAAAATCGCCGAGAAGGCCTTCATCAGCAGGGTGTTGAGCAGGTGGCTGTTGGGTGAGGCCTCTTTCAGCGTAAGGATATCCCCCAGCGGCGCCGTCACATAATGGTTGTAGGTGAGGCTTTCGTCGTGGGTGAAGGAAGTGGTGAGGGCTTTATAAACGGAACTGCCCAGAAGTACCATGGAAATGAGCAGAAGTGCCGCGCGGGAGAGTCGTTCGATGGTTGAAGGTGATGACATGCGATGGGTGCAAAAGTATGACGAATTCTTTGATACCTTTGACGGGATCAGTTCATCCCGGGAAATATGATAACCTCTGAAACGCAAAGACGCGAAAAACGCGAACAATCCTCCTCTGCGTCTCTGTGTCTCTGCGGTTTTTTTTCATGGAGTCTGCTGACAGCCCTGCTGCTCCTTGCCCTTTTCATTGCCTGGAACGCACGAAGAGCCTCGCCTGACAAGGAAAATGAAGCGTCGCAGGGCCCCGTTGCCGAACGGGAACACCTCCCGGATACGGCCGGCTGGACGTGCCGCCGGCTCGCCTTTCACGATTTCGAAAGCGGAAACCCTGCCGATACTTCCTCCCGGCTGGCCGGGATGGGACACAACAGCAGGCAGTCGCTGCGGCTGAAGCCCTGGGCCCCCTTTTCACCGGGATTGTGGATCCGGTTCAGCGACCTCAAACCCGCCGATACGGCCTGGATCCGGGCCTCCGGCTGGGTGTATTTTACCGGAAAGGAAGGAGCGAAGGCTTACCTGGTGGTAACATGCAATCATAACGGATTGAATTATAAGTATATGTATATCGATCTGGAGAAAGAGAAGTTGATTCCCGGGCAATGGAACCGGGTGAGTATTGACTACCGGATCCCCCGTGCGCCGCATCTTTCTGATGTGCTGCAGGCGTACTTCTGGTACCGGGGGAGCGGGGAATTGCAGGTGGATGACGTGGGAATTGAATTTTATGTTAAACAATAACGACCCCTCTGTGTAACTCTGCGCTTTCTCTGTGTAATTTTTTTCACAGAGAACCACAGAGCCATCACAGAGGACCACAGAGAATAATCCGAAAAAATTGGAAATGAAACGACCTGCCGGCGGATCGTGGTTTTTTTACCTTCTGTTTTGCCTGTCGTTGGGCCTGGCCTGGTTTTTCCATCGCGAAACGAAGACCTTCGATGACCGCCGGGAGCTTTGGTCCGACCGCGCAGGGTACTATATCTATCTCCCGGCCGCATACTTCTACCATTTCGATGCCCGCCGCATGCCCCCCGACCTCGACATCCGCACGGGAGGCGGGTTTGCCATCGATACCGCCCGCAACTGCATAGACACGAAATATACATACGGCGTCGCGCTGATGCAGGCGCCCTTCTTCGTGGCCGCCGGCGTGATCTCACGCGTGGCCAGCTTCGACAGCGAACACGGCTTCTCCATCCTCTACATGCGCATGATGATGCTGGCGGCGGTGATCTACCTCATCCTCGCACTATGGCTCCTGAAGAAATTCCTCGATCATCACTTCCGCCCCGCCATCGGCTACCTCGTCGTTCTGCTGCTCTTCGCCGGCACCAATCTCTTCTATTACTCCCTCATTGACGGGATGATGTCGCACATCTATTCCTTTTTCCTGGCCGCGGTGTACCTCTACGCCCTTCTGCAGTTCCGCAAAACCGACCGGTACCGCTGGTTCCTGGTGCTGGCAGCCACCCTGGCGCTGATCACCCTAATCCGGCCGGTGAATCTCCTCTTCCTGCTGCTCCTTTTCGTACCGCTGGAGACGGCTGACGTTTCTATCCGGAACCAGCTATTCCGCCTTCTCAGGCCGCGATACATCCTGGCCCTGGCCATCGCCTTTTTCCTTCTCTTCCTTCCCCAGATGATCTACTGGAAATACCTGTCGGGACACTGGATTCACTTCTCGTACGGGAAGGAGGGGTTCATCAACTGGCGGCATCCGCGCATCGCCGAAGTGCTTTTCTCGCCGCTGAACGGACTGATCCCCACCACCCCCCTGTTGCTCTTCATGCTGACAGGGATCGCCGCGATGTGGATCCGGAAGATCCGCGGCAGGGGCGTGATCTCGCTTCTTTTCCTGCTGGTTGCATTTATCTGCGGGGCCTGGTCGATGTGGTACTTCGGATGCAGTTACGGCCAGCGTTCGTTCATCGAGTACTACCCGATCCTTTCGGTCCCGCTGGCGGTTGCCGTGAACGGGATCCTGGAATGCCGGAAGTTTGCCCTGCGGACGCTGCTCTTCCTCCTGCTTCTCTTCACCGTGTACATCCCCCTGCGATACACGCTGGTCGTGTACCGCCACGACCGCTGTTACTACGGCTCTACGTGGGACTGGGACCACTACCGTCGTTCGCTGGAAAAGGCGGGTATCTTCTCTCCCGAAACGCCGGTCCGTTCGTTTTGCAATGACTTCGAAAACCTGGCGATCTTTCCCGGCCGGCATCCATCGACCCTGTTCACGCGGTCGGGACAATACAGCGTGCGGAGCGACGCCACTGACCTGCAGCCGGTCCTTTTCGAGAAACCCCTGTACGAATTCAGGCACCCCTGGCCGAAAAGGATGATAGCCGAAGCCTGGTTCCTATCGCCCGGCCACTTTCGGGGAGGGGAGGAGTTTTATTATACTGTTTCAAAGGATCATTCCGTGCTGTTCAGCGACAGCATTCCCCTCGCGAAGGTTGCAGAAAATCCGCTTTCCTGGCAAAAGATCAGCGGAGAGTTCATCCTTCCCGATGTTTCCGATTCTTCGATCGTAGTGAGGATGTCGGTCCGAAACCCTAACGGTACATTGCTTTTCGCCGACGATCTTTCGGTCAGGTTTCTTTACGGGTGGCAGCCCTGAACAGTTTTTTCAGCCGTTTCGGACGGTACCCTGTATGAGCCAGGTAAAGCATGAAGGGCAACGGCAGGAGCCAGATCACACGTGACTGGTAACGGTCGAGCACTCCCGAGAATGCCCCGCAAACAAAGGCATTCACCAGCAGGGCCACAAGAATGAAGGCCAGGTATACCCGGAAGCGCCGGTCCATTCCCCGGAGCATGAACACCAGCGCCGACAGCAGGAAGAGAAGCGCCATCAGCCCGGTCTGCGCGACATTCAGGATTCGCCAGTCGAGATTTTTGCTTTGCTGGCGGCTTTGCACTACCTCCTTGTACATTTCGGGGAAATGATGGTGAATGGAATTCATCACCGACGATCCCTCCTCCTGCGGATGTGTGTCTCCCGTCTGAAAGGAGAAGAACTGCCGGAAGGTCGCCTCCGTTTCGCGCGCGATCAGCCGGGGCCAGTATTTCGGCGTGGTGAGGATGTCGCGTATTATGGTGTTGTATTCGGTGCGGTTGGCTTCCCACCCCCCGGTTTTGTACAGCGGGCTGTTTTCTTTATCCCAGATAAGGTCCCACGGCATGTGGTCCTTGTAAGCACAGATCCGGTAATGGTACCGGGAGCAGTTGTCGTTGAGGTACTGTTCGAGGATGCCGCAGTCGAAAAGCCGGGACATGAAGAAGACATAGCCATGGCGGGAAACGGCGAACTTCATCCCCTTGCTGTAATGGATGGTCGATACGAAAAGGTACGCCGCCACCACCAGGAGAAGGGCGTAGCCCAGCCGGAGCAGCGACAGGTTGACCTTTTTGAGGATCTTCCGCTTTCCGCGAAAGGCAAACACCGCAGCACTACCCAGGATAAGCAGGGTGGCGATGAGGAAATGGGAATTGTGAACCCCGACCGACAGTACAAACAGCACCGAGACCAGGATCCGTTCGAAGAGCGTCATCCGCCGGGCGAAAAAAAGGAGTGCGAGGCACAGGATCATCACGGCGGCGAAAATGTCGGGAATGAGCTGCCCGGTGTGGATTGAAACCCCGGTCAGGAACGTGACCAGGAAGATGAACACCAGGAAGTAGGCCCGGTAGTGCCTGCTTTGCGTGAAGTACTTGAAGCTCAGGTAGAGCGGAACGGCCGTGCAAACGGCTTGTACATACGCGGCCAGCCACAGCGAGGTCATCAGGCTGGCGTGACGCATGCAATACCCGTACAGCAGGGGGCGATCCATGGTCGGGAACTTTGAAAAAGCCGTCCACATGTAGGTCCCCGAATCGGAATAGAAGAAGGGGAATCCGTTGTAGAACGCCATAAAACACAACACCAGCGCGGTAAACAGAACGAGAAGGACATCGGAAAAGAACCGGCGGGGCGGCAGCGCAAGGGGAGGGAACCGGAACATGTAGTTTGTCTTTCATCAAAGATAAGGTTGTTTTTGGTTGTAGTCATCTATTTTTTATAACTTAGCACAGTCATAAGAATTCCTTGAGTTTTTCACCTGGGATCCGCGGTTCATTATCAAAGGCTACCGTGTTATTTATATGCGGGACCTTACTCCTTTGCCGGTTCCTCCTGCCCCGTTTCAATACCCATGACTGGTTTTCGGTGATCAGCTGGGATATTTTCGGATATTACCTTTACCTCCCGGCCACCTTCCTTCATCACGACATTGGGTTGCATGATTTTTCATGGGTACAGCACATTTTGGATACCTATCACCCTACAGCCGGATTTTACCAGGCGTACCCGGGTCCGGAAGGAGCATATGTGATGAAATACCCGATGGGGCTTGCCCTGTTATATTTACCGTTTTTCTTTGCCGGTCACGTTGCGGCCTGGCTTTCCGGTATGCCAGCCGATGGTTTTTCAATGCCCTACCAGGTCGCCATTGCGTTCGGAAGTGTCGTTTACGCCATTATCGGCCTTTGGTATTTACGAAAGATGTTGTTGCATTTTTTCAATGAAAAGGTAACTTCCCTATGCCTGATCATCCTGGTGGGCGCCACTAACTATTTACATCTTACTGCTTTCGATGGCGCAATGCCGCATAACTACCTGTTCACCCTGTTTGCGCTGGTGGGTTGGCTGACCATTCGCTGGCACACTGAACCCCGGGCCCGGTATATCATCCTGATCGGCGTATTATCCGGGTTGGCGATATTGATAAGACCGACCTCCGGATGGATCATTCTGATTCCGTTACTCTGGGTGCCCGACCGGTGGAAAGAGAAGCTGAAACTGATCCGGCTACATCCCGTGCAGATCCTTGTAGCGGTAGCTGGACTGGCGATGGTGGTCAGCCTTCAATTGATTTACTGGCGGTGGGTTACAGGCCATTGGTTTTATTACAGCTACGAAAAAAACGAAAAACTGCAATGGCTGGCGCCGTACCTGCGCGAAGTCCTTTTTTCCTACCGGAAAGGATGGCTGGTCTATTCCCCGGTAATGATCTTTGCCCTGGCCGGGTTTATTCCGATGGTATTTAAACTGCGGAGTGTTTTTCCGGCTGTCGTGCTGTTTTTCATTTGTTATCTGCTGACCGTTTCAAGCTGGCCTACCTGGTGGTACGGGGGCAGTTTTGGGCAACGGGTGCTGATGGAAACATACGTATTTCTGGCTCTTCCGCTCGGGGCCTGGGTTGACTGGATGATCCGGAGAAAATGGGTGATCAAAATCCCCGTTTTACTAGTGATAGCCCTGATGACCGTACTGAGCCTCTTTCAGACCTGGCAATACTATCATTTCATCCTGGATGCTTCGCGGATGACAAAGGCGACGTATTGGCGGATTTTCGGACAAACCCGGTACAATGGCGAAGACCAGTGTTATCTGATTCCACCGGAGAGCATTACGGAATATGATTCCATCCCGAAAACACGGGGGGGGGTAAGGAGTTGATATACAACAATTTTGATAATCCTTCGGAGAATGAGATTTCCACCTATTGCCGCGATACCTCCACCAGCGGCCGCTATTCGATCCGGATGGGAAAAGGCCGGGAGTTCTCACCCGGAATGAAAATGAAATATGCGGAAATATCCGACAGGGATTACATCTGGCTGCGGGTGTGCTGCAATGTATGGTTTTCGTGCCGCCCGGAGGAGGCAAAGGGCGCTTTGGTGATATCCTGTAACAAAGATGGAAAACCTTTTAAATACCGGATGCT
>Ga0116170_10004763_pt1 | contig 12321 bp, 12 predicted proteins | sample AD_JPNHW1_MetaG_FD_89797 | JGI IMG/M metagenome (GOLD analysis project Ga0116170, IMG submission 89797) | Active sludge microbial communities of municipal wastewater-treating anaerobic digesters from Japan - AD_JPNHW1_MetaG | ecosystem: Engineered > Bioreactor > Anaerobic > Digestate | place... | reverse complement strand
CGCATCAACATGGGCGACTATGTGAGCGCCGGAACTGTGCTGTACGAAGTATCAGATTTGTCGCGCGTTTGGGTGCTTTTTGATGCTTACGAAAGCGATCTGCCGTTCCTGAAACAAGGCGACAAACTGTCGTTCACCATTCAGGCTTTGCCCGGAAATTCGTTTGACGGAACCATCCGTTTTATTGATCCGGTGATTGATCCGGTGAACCGAGTGGCCAAAGTTCGGGTTGAAATTGGCAATCCAGGTGGAAAGCTGAAACCCGAAATGTTCGCCACCGGGATTGTCAAATCGAACCTGGCCGAATACAAAGGAATGCTGGTTATTCCAGCTTCGGCAGTGCTTTGGACTGGCAAACGCTCGATCGTTTACGTGAAGCAGGCCGGCGATGAACCGATTTTCCACCTCCGCGAAGTTCAACTGGGACCAAAACTCGGCGAGAGCTTCGTTCTGTTGAACGGACTGACTGACGGCGAAGAAATTGCTACGCAAGGTGCATTCAGCATCGATGCTGCCGCCCAACTGGAAGGCAAACCGAGTATGATGAACCAGCCTTCTGCGAGTGAGGGCTTCACTCAAAGTGAAACCCTCACTAAGCAGCAATTCAAGGTTTCAGGAAACTGTGAAATGTGCAAGGAACGCATTGAAACGGCTGCCAAATCGGTTGCAGGAGTCGCGTTCGCGGATTGGAGTGTTGAAACCAAACTGCTTCAGGTAAAATTTGACGATTCGAAAACCTCAATCGACGCTGTCCAGCAAGCCATTGCCCAATCGGGACACGATACCGAAAAATATAAAGCGCCCGATGATGTGTACAAATCGCTCCCCGATTGTTGTTTATATCGGAAATAACGCAATTTTGCAGCTATGGAAAAACCCGACTACGCCAGTTTACAGTTTGCTTCGCCGAAGGCGGCAACTTCAAAATCGTTGGGAAAACTCTATCAAAAGGCTTATTTGCTGAGCCTTTTTACCATTTTCTACAACGTCGTTGAAGGTGTTGTTTCGATGTTTTTGGGTTACGAAGACGAAACCCTGACGCTTTTTGGCTTTGGGGTGGACAGTTTTAATGAAGTAATGTCAGGCATTGGGATTGCAATGATGATCCGTCGCATCCGCCAAAATCCGAAAAGTTCGAAAAGTGAGTTTGAAATCAGCGCATTGAAGTTGACGGGCACCGCATTTTACCTGCTATCGGCAGGCTTGCTGGCGGGTATTATTGTGAATTTAATCAATCAGCATAAACCTGAAGCAACTTTCTGGGGGATTGTTATTTCACTGATCTCGATTGCAGTAATGATTTGGCTGATGAATGCCAAAAAATCGACCGGAAAAAAGTTGCATTCCGACCCCATCATGGCCGACGCCAACTGCACCAAAGTGTGTGTTTATATGTCGGTTGTGCTGCTGGTTTCAAGCCTGATCTATGAACTCACCGGCTTTGCCTACGCCGACACGATTGGCGCTGCCGGGTTGATCTGGTTCTCGATCAACGAAGGCCGGGAGGCATTCGATAAAGCCAAAGGGAAAAGCTGTTGCTGCGAAAGTTGCCACAAATAAAAATCATCATGTTTATTCATCCGATGACTTCGAGTCATCGGATGAATAGTTAATTTTGCTTGAATGAAGTACTTCGTTAAAAATATGGTATGTCCGCGCTGCATCATGGCGGTGCGAGATATATTTCAGGAAATAGATTACCAACCCACCGAAGTTTCGTTGGGCGAGGTAGAAACGATAGAACCTATTTCTTCTGAAATGCTGCCTGTTTTGCGCGAAAAGCTCACCAGTTACGGTTTTGAACTGATGGGCGACTTGAAAAGTCAGTTGATTGAAAAAATCAAAACGTTGATCATCGAGCTGATTCATTACCGGAAAGAGGACATGAAAGAGAATTATTCTGAATTTATCGCATCGAGCCTCGGCAAGGATTATCATTACCTAAGCAATTTGTTCTCGGATGTAACCGGCACCACCATCGAGAAATACATTATCAGTCAAAAAATTGAGCGGGTGAAAGAGCTACTGGTATACGACGAGCATACACTGAGCCAGATTGCTTACGAATTGGGATACAGCAGCGTAGCGCACCTTTCGACTCAGTTTAAAAAGGTGACCGGCCTCACGCCGGGGCATTTTAAACAAATCGGCACCAACAAACGCAAGCCGCTCGACCAGGTATAACCCGTAAATCCTGTAAATCATTCCCAAAATTGTATAAAACTTTCCTCCCAAAGGCGGGTTATTTTTGCCTATAAATCTTTTGATCAAATACGAAGACATAAAAATTGATTAAAGGAATAATCCTTTGTGCCTTTGAGGCTTTGTGATTAAATTAAGAACAAACTATGGCAACAGTCAAAAATAATTTTCCGGTAACTGGCATGAGTTGCGCAGCCTGCGCCGCAAGTGTCGAAAGTATGCTGAACAATCAGCCAGGAGTCGTTGGTGCAACTGTGAATTTTGCAGCTTCCAGCGTTTGGGTCGAATATCAAACCAGCGAAACCAACCCTTCCAAATTCAGGGAAGCCCTGCAATCCGTGGGTTACGACCTGCTTTTTGACGAAAATGAAGTAAACAAACAGGAAGAAATCAAACAACACGAATCGGTTATCCTGAAACACAAAACCATATTCGCAGGCCTGTTTGCGCTGCCAGTTTTCCTGATTGGCATGTTTGCCATGAATATGCCTTATGCCAACTGGATTATGCTTGTTCTGGCAACTCCGGTTGTTTTCTGGTTCGGGCGCGGATTTTTCATCACCGCCTGGAAACAGCTCAAACACGGCAAAACCAACATGGACACGCTTGTGGCCTTGAGCACCGGAATTGCTTATTTCTTTAGCCTTTTCAACACCGTTTTCCCACATGTACTGATGTTTGGCGACAGCCATCCGCCAGTGTATTTCGAAGCTTCGGCAGTGATTATTTTCTTCATTTTACTAGGCCGAACGCTCGAAGAACGTGCCAAAGCCAATACTTCGTCGGCCATCAAGAAACTCATGGGATTGCAGGCAGATACGGTTACGATGATTGAAAACTTTGGCATTGAATCGGTTCAGCCCATCTCATCTGTAAAAATTGGGAATAAGCTGAGGGTAAAGCCCGGAGAACGAATCCCGGTTGATGGTATTTTGCTCGAAGGAGCTTCGTTTGTGGATGAAAGCTCGATTACCGGCGAACCCCTGGCAACCGAAAAAACGCCTGGTTCTTTGCTTTTTGACGGGACCATCAACCAAAAAGGCAGTTTTGTGATGGAAGCGCAGAAAGTGGGCAGCGAAACCCTGCTGGCGCGCATCATTCGCATGGTTCAGGAAGCACAAGGAAGCAAGCCGCCAGTGCAAAAGCTGGTCGATAAAATCGCGTCGGTATTTGTGCCAGTGGTCATCTCCATAGCAATTCTCACGTTTATTGTCTGGATGATTTTGGGTGGCCAAAACGCCTTGCCACAAGCATTATTGACTATGGTTTCGGTGCTGATCATCGCCTGTCCGTGTGCATTGGGGCTGGCTACACCAACAGCAATCATGGTTGGAATGGGTCGCGGCGCCGAATTGGGTATCCTGATCAAAGATGCCGACGGATTGGAACTGGCACACCGTATCGACACGCTCATTCTGGATAAAACCGGAACCATCACTGAAGGAAAACCCGTTGTGACCGATACGATCTGGAATATTAAAGATTCGACAAAACTAAAATCGGTTTTGCTGAGCATGGAAATGCAATCGGAGCACCCTTTGGCGGAAGCAATTGCCAGTTCACTTAAAAGTGAAAATATTCAATTCGTAAATCTCGAAAGCTTTGAAAGCATCACCGGACGTGGCGTTTCAGCAGTTTTTGAAAACGAAACATTCGTGGCAGGAAACGAACAACTGATGGCTGAATCGGGAATTACGCTGTCTGCAAAAGATAATGAAACAGCCAAAAGTCTTCAGGAACAAGCAAAAACGGTGATCTTATTTGGCGGAAGCGATCGTATTTTGGCGATTCTGGCTATTGCCGATCAAATCAAACCGTCGTCGAAAACAGCTATTGAAAAGCTAAAACGAAGTGGAATTGAGGTGATCATGCTTACCGGCGATAACGAGCAAACAGCCAAATCGGTTGCTCAACAAACTGGAATCAGCACTTTCAAAGCCGGATTATTGCCCGAAGACAAAGCCGAATTCATTAAAACGCTTCAGCAGCAAGGCAAAGTGGTGGCAATGGCTGGCGACGGCATCAACGACTCGCATGCCATGGCGCAGGCAGACGTAAGCATTGCGATGGGCAGCGGCTCCGACATCGCGATGGATGTTGCCAAAATGACCATTGTTTCGTCGCGGCTGGAAGCTATTTCATCGGCAATCGAACTATCGAAGCAAACTTTGCGGACCATTAAACAAAATTTGTTTTGGGCGTTTATTTACAACGTCATTGGCATCCCGGTCGCGGCTGGCCTGCTCTACCCTTTCTTCGGATTTTTGCTGAACCCGATGATTGCCGGAGCAGCGATGGCCATGAGCTCGGTATCGGTGGTAAGCAACAGTTTGCGGTTGAGGTTTAAGAAGCTGAAAGGGAAATAGTTGTCGTTGTTGTGATTGTTGTGAAGCAGTTTTGCAGTGATGCAGTTTCCTCACATTTTGCAACTCAGGTACTCAGGAACTTTAAAACTTAAATTTAATAAGATGAACACGTTAAAATTCAAAACAACAATTAAATGTGGCGGTTGTATTGCCACTGTAACTCCGTTTTTAAATAAGATTGAAGGCATTTCAAAATGGAGTGTCGATACCAACTCGCCAGACAGAATTTTGACTGTCGAAACAGAAAGCGTTAATCCGGAGGAAATTACCAATACGCTGAAAACGGCGGGATATCAGGCAAATCTGATTTAAGCTGCCGAATTGGTCCGTGTGGCTTTAACAAATCGCATGCTTGCTTGTTTTAATGACCAAAAATCAGGAGAAATGCTTAGAGACATACGGACCAATTACGAAAAATTTGAGCTTACGGAAAGCGGAATCAATCCAAACCCATTTGAGCAGTTGCGTACGTGGCTTGACGACGCCATTAATGAAAAAGAAAAAGAACCTACTGCTATGGTTCTTTCAACCCTCGACACCAACGGGTTTCCCGAGTCAAGGGTTGTTTTATTGAAAGAACTTAAAGATGAAGGACTGGTGTTCTACACCAACTACGAAAGCAAAAAGGGAACTCAGATATTTCAGGATAAGCATGTTGCTGTAGTTTTTTTCTGGCCTGAACTAGAGCGCCAGGTGAGAATAAAAGGAACTGCCGAAAAGATTAGCGAATCGGAATCGGGCAACTATTTTAAATCGCGCCCAATCGACAGCCAGTTGGGTGCATGGGCTTCGCCGCAAAGTCGAATTATTGAGAACCGCGAGGTTTTAGACCGGAATTACCAAAATTACCAGGAATATTTCAAAAACCGGGAAATAGAAAAACCACTGCATTGGGGTGGCTTTATCATACGTCCGGAATATTTTGAATTCTGGCAGGGTCGATCTAATCGGTTACACGACAGGTTGGAATATGTGGCAAACACCGATGGCTGGGAAATTCATCGGCTTGCTCCCTGATCCTGTCTTGCTTAATTTTCTGCAGAATGCTGGCGAACACGATGAAACATCGAATCTAGTGTCCATAAACCCAATGCAGAGATAACAATGAGGTAAGCAATAGACGGAATTGTTTTAAAAATTTCCACCCCGGTTTTCAAGGCGCTTGTTGCTTCCTGGTTATTTATCGAACTCAATTTTCCGAAGAAATTCGATAAAAATCCAGTACCGCTTTCAGCAGTATTTGGCACTGAAACCACAACATAAGCCAGCAACAACACGAAAGCCGCAATTATTATCATCCAGGCCTTTTTGCTGATAACCGGCTGGTAATCCTGTAAAATAGGCTTTGGTTTTACAGCAGCTTCGGCATAAACCCGGCTCATTACTTTCAGAGTAAAATCCGACGAAGGTGAATTTAATTTCACTCCATCCTTCATCATTTCTTCGAATTGTTTATCCAGCTTGTTCATATCTAAAAAGTTCAAAATTTCAAATTCCAAATTTCAAGTGTTCATTCCATATACTATGCTATAAAAGCGAATATACTTCTTCGTTCAGCATTTCGTACAGCATAACCTGCATTCGCTTGCGAGCCCGGTGTATCTTCACTTTTATATTACTGACCGTCAATCCGGTGATTACGCTTATTTCGTCCATCGACTGGTTTTCGTAATAATAAAGCGTCACTAAAACCTGATCGTCTTCAGGCAACTTTTCCATCGCCAATGCAAGGTATTTTTCCTGATCTTCCTTTCGGTTTTCCCGGTAATAGTCGTGCATCCGTTGTTCATCCTGATCCGAAACCTGACGATCATCCAGCGATTTGAATTCAATCCGTCGTTTTCTTAGCTCCGAAATACAGGCATTGTAAGTAATGCTGTACAACCAGGTCGAAAACTTCGATTTGCCCTCGTAACTGTCAATTTTATGAAAGGCTTTGATAAATGTATCCTGAGCCATTTCCTCGGCTTCTTCCGGCTTTTTCATCAATTTCAATGCCAACGTATATACCATTTTCTGATATTTCTCCACCAAAAAAGAAAATGCCTGCACATTCCCTTTTTTAACCGCTTCGATGTAGTATAGATCGTCGTTCTGCTTCATTATATACCAATAGACGCAGGTTCTAAATTGTGGTTACAGTTTTCCCGAGAAAAGATTTGGAAATTTGAGGATGTGGAAATATGAAGATTTGAAAATACTAATGGGCAGACTACATTAAAAAAGTCTCAATGTTCAGATGCAGTTTTCAACCAGGAACCCGGATCTCGCAACCCGTAACGTTTTCTGAACTCCGAACTTTTTTCAAAAATTTTGTAACCGCCGGAAAATACCTGCGTCATACTGGCGAGTTCGAAAACAATTAAACATTAAAAATTCAATATTATGCAAGTAGAAGTATTAGGAGTTTTAATCCCGTTTGCATTTTTTGCACTGGTTTTTGCATCATTGTATGTTTATTTAACTACCAGGAACAAAGAACGTTTGGCCTTAATCGAAAAAGGAGCTGATCCAATGTTATTCAAAACAAAGAATACAAGTTCAGCCTTTAACACATTGAAACTTGGTTTGTTTTTCATCGGAATTGCCATCGGTATCATTGGCGGATATTTCCTCACCGAAGGTGGAATGGAAGAAGCGCCCGCTTATTTCTCAATGATCTTCCTCTTCGGCGGAATTGCCTTGGCTGCCTCGTATTTTTTCCAAAAGAAGCATCCTGAAAACTAGTAACGAAGGTTGATTTTGAAAGCTGACTTCCGGGCAAATCCTGAAAGCCAGCTTTTCTGTTTTCGGAATTATCGGTTTATTGGTTATGAATAGCCCAGGGGGTAATGATATTAAACGTTGCCTTTCCCTCTTTCCCCTTTCCTTTCGCTTTTTTTGTATTTTAGTGCAAATTTTTGCGCAATGACCAACGAGAACATTCGGAAACAGATTGACGAGCTACGTCGGCAACTCGACGAACACAATTACAATTACTACGTCCTTTCTCACCCAACTATCAGCGATTACGATTTTGATATGTTGCTGAAGGAACTGGAAAAGCTCGAAAAAGAAAATCCAGAATTTTTTGATGCGAACTCGCCCACCCAACGTGTCGGTAGCGATTTGAATAAAGAATTTGAGCAAGTTCGACATACTTATCCGATGCTGTCGCTTTCCAATTCGTACTCGGAAGAAGAATTGCGCGACTTCGATCAAAAGATCCGCAAACTGACTGACCAACTGTTTGAATATGTGTGCGAATTAAAATACGACGGCACTTCCATCAGCCTTCAATATAAAAACGGTGTGTTGCAACGCGCGATCACACGTGGTGACGGTACTTTTGGCGATGATGTAACATCAAATATAAAAACTATTCGCAGCATTCCGTTAAAACTGAAAGGAACCAGTTATCCTGAAGAGTTTGAAGTTCGTGGTGAAATCCTTTTGCCCTTTGCCGAATTTGAACGCATAAACCAGGAACGCGAGGAACTGGGCGAAACGCCGTTTGCAAACCCGCGCAATGCTGCTTCGGGAACGCTGAAATCACAAAAGTCATCAGTTGTGGCAGAGCGAAAACTTGATGCTTATTTCTATTATTTACTTGGAGAAAATCTGCCCTTCGACGGACATTTTGAAAATATTCAGGAATTGGCCAATTGGGGCTTTAAAATATCGCCCGACACCGAAAAGTGCGCCAACATTGACGAAGTGATTGCCTTCATCAGCAAATGGCACGACAAACGATTTGATTTGCCCGTGGCCACCGACGGAATTGTGATCAAGGTAAATTCGCTAAAAATGCAGCAATACCTGGGCTTCACAGCTAAATCGCCGCGCTGGGCCATTGCCTACAAATACAAAGCTGAGCAGGCCGCCACTACCCTTTTATCGGTTTCGTACCAGGTTGGGCGAACCGGAGCCGTTACGCCGGTAGCGAATCTCGAACCGGTTCTTTTGGCAGGAACAACCGTAAAACGGGCGTCTTTGCACAATGCCGACATTATTAAAAGCCTCGATTTACACCTGAATGATACCGTTTTTGTGGAAAAAGGCGGAGAAATTATCCCGAAAATCGTTGGAGCCGATCAGGCCTTGCGCCACCCGATGGCAACGCCTGTCGATTTTATTAAAACTTGTCCGGAATGCGGAACGGCGCTGATCCGCAAAGATGGCGAAGCAGCCCATTATTGTCCGAACGAAGATGGCTGTCCGCCGCAGATTAAAGGAAAGATGGAGCATTTTATCAGTCGCAAGGCCATGAACATCGACGGTTTAGGCGCTGAAACCATTGATTTGCTGTACAATGAAGGACTGGTTAAAAATATCGCAGACTTATATGAACTGAAAAAAGAGCAAATAAGCAAGTTGGAAAGACTTGGCGATAAATCGGCTGATCGTATACTGAAAAGTCTGGAAGAATCAAAACAAGTTCCGTTCGAGAAAGTACTTTTTGCGCTCGGAATTCGCTTTGTAGGCGAAACGGTAGCTAAAATTCTGGCCAATAAACTAATTTCTATTGAGCAAATTGAGTCGGCAACATTGGAAGAACTCACTGAAATAGACGAAATTGGAGGCCGGATTGCTAAGAGCGTAAAAGCGTATTTCACTCACCCTGAAAATCGGGCATTGGTTGAACGCTTAAAAGCAGTTGGTTTGCAGATGCAACTCAACGAATCAGCGCTTGCCAACCGATCAGAAAAGCTAAAAGGCTTGCAAATCATTATTTCAGGAACTTTTGAGAAAAACTCGCGCGACGACCTGAAAAAAATGATTGAGCAAAATGGAGGTAAAAACGTAAGTTCCATTTCAAAAAACACCAGCTATATGCTGGCAGGCGCTAATATTGGTCCAAGCAAACTGGAGAAAGTACAAAAGCTAAATATCCCAATTATATCTGAGGATGAATTCTTAGGAATGATTAACTAAAAGTTACGGATTATTATTTTATCGAGCTTAAAAATTTCAATCTAAAACTTTTATTCTTTTCAAACATTAAAAAACAAACAATTTGTTATTTTTGCCCCTGTTATGAGTCTGAAATCAAAACTGGCAAACAGGATACTGAATTCAAAACTGAAAGCTTTATCCAGAAACAAAAAGGTTTTTAACCTCGACTCGGCACAAACTGCGGGAATTCTTTGGGAAATTGAACAGGAAGATTCGTTCCTGCAAATTGTAGGCGACCTTCGAAGTTCGGGTGTTAAAGCAACCGGTCTTTGTTATTTTCCTCAGAAAAAAGCAGTAATTCCGGAGGGAATCGACGGATTTACACGCAAGCAGACAAGTTGGTGGCTCGAAATTCCGAAAGCAAAAGTTGCAGAAGATTTCATGCAGCAAAAATTTGATGTATTTATCGATTTAACCGGACAAAAAAGTTTTCCAGTTGTTTTTATAACTGCACTGTCGAATGCAGCATTTAAAATTGGATACGCCGGAGATGCAGTAAATTATTTCGATTGGAACATTGAATTTGCGGAACAGCCCGAAGCGAGCCAGTTGGCTGAACAAATTTTGTATTACTTGAAAAGAATAAATAAAACGATTTTAGAATGAGACATCCATTTACAGGTGCCGGAGTTGCATTGATTACTCCTTTTAATGAAGATAAAAGTATTGATTTCAATGCATTGGAAAGATTGGTGGAAGATCAGATTGCCGGTAAAATTGACTATTTGGTGGTTCTGGGAACTACGGGAGAAACACCTGCCCTTTCGGAAATAGAAAAGAAAGAAATCGTTCGCTTTGTTGTAGATAAAAATGCTGGCCGATTAAAAATTATGCTTGGCCTTGGAGGAAACAATACTCTTGGGCTGGTCGAAACCATAAAAAAAATTGATTTTGACGGGATTGATGCCATTCTTTCCGTCACTCCGTATTACAACAAACCAACGCAGGAAGGCTTGTTTCAGCATTTTAAAGCAGTTGTTGAAGCCAGCCCGATACCGGTTGTTTTGTACAATGTTCCGGGACGTACGGGCGTAAACATGGAGGCCGACACAACTCTCCGCATTGCAAACTTATCGCAAAAAGTAATCGGCATTAAAGAGGCCTGCGGCGATATCGGCCAATTCACTAAGATTGCCAGCGGTGCCCCAGACTACTTCAAAGTCATTTCGGGCGACGACAGCTTAACCCTTCCGGCGATTGTAACCGGTTCTATTGGAATTATTTCAGTGCTTGCCAATGCTATGCCCGAAAAACTGGCGCAACTAACTCATGCCGCGCTGGAAGGAAATATGGAACTGGCCGGAAAACTCCATTTGCAACTGGCCGAAATGATGAAGTTAATCTTTAAAGAAGGTAGTCCGGCCGGCGTGAAAGCGCTGATGGAACTTCGGGGCAAAGCAAAACATCAGGTTCGCTTACCACTGGTGCAAGTTTCGGAGGCTACTTATGGGTTGATTGAAGCTGAGTGGAAGAAACTTCAGTAGCCATTGATTTTGAATAGATTTGCTAAGTTTGTAGATAGAAACCTGCAAACACCTAAATTCTGTTCTTATGAATGTTTTGACTACCGCTTTGCTTGTTCTTGCGAGCATTCTGGCTATTGTTATACTTACATCCAAAGTAAAGCTGAACGCTTTTATCTCACTTTTTCTGATTTCGTTATTTCTGGCTTTTACGGCTATTCCCAACGCCGACATTCTGAAAATACTGAAAGATGGGTTTGGCTCAACCATGGCGTCGATTGGATTCCTGATTATTTTCGGGGCGGTGATTGCCATTGTATTGGAAAAAAGTGGTGGCGCCATGAGTATCGCAAGCTATTTACTCTCAAAAACAGGAGAAAAGAGAGCTCCCGCAGCAATTGCCATAACCGGGTTTCTAGCAGGATTACCTATCTTCTGTGATTCGGGATTTATAATTCTCAGTGGGTTGGCTAAATCGTTCAGCACCAAAACCAAAATAGCAATGCCCTATATGGGAATCGTTTTAGCCTGTTCGCTCTATTCGGTGCATTGTCTGGTTCCAACACACCCCGGAGCGTTAGCTGCATCGGGAATAATGAATGTAAATATCGGCAACTTTATACTGCTGGGAATCATTTTTGCCATTCCAGGAGCGTTCGTTGCTTTTTTGTGGACAAAAATGATGACAAAAAACAAAGGGTACGAGCCGGCTATTTTCAATCCTGATAACGAAGGACTTGCACTGCAAAATTTGCCATCTCCTTTTTTGGCGCTTTTGCCCGTCGTTTTACCGCTGTTGCTGATTACGATTTCGTCGATATTTGGAGTGGTTGGCTGGAAAGATCAGAATTTCATTTTCAAAGCGATACTTTTTGTTGGGCAACCCATTTTTGCGCTGTTCATCGGAATGCTGTTGTCTTTTATTTTGCTGAAAGACCTCGGCATGAAAAAGCTAAACGGAGTTTTTGAAACAGCTATCGAAAAAGCTGGTCCGATCTTAATTGTTACGGCTGCCGGAGGGATGTTTGGTTCGGTAATAAAAGAAACCGGAATTGGAACACAAGCCGGAAATTTTCTCAGCAGCACCGGATTAGGACTTGCCGTGCCGTTTTTGATCGCATTTCTGATGAAAACAGCACAGGGTTCTTCAACTGTAGCAATTATTACGACAGCTTCGTTTGTTACGCCAATGCTTTCGCTGCTTGGACTGGAGTCGGAAACCGGAAAGTTATTTGCCATTCTCTCGATGGGCGCAGGTTCGATGATGATTTCACATGCCAACGACTCTTATTTCTGGGTAATCACCAAATTTTCGGGCATCGAAACCGACACTACGTTAAAGATTTACTCAACGG
>Ga0116170_10004760_pt1 | contig 12327 bp, 11 predicted proteins | sample AD_JPNHW1_MetaG_FD_89797 | JGI IMG/M metagenome (GOLD analysis project Ga0116170, IMG submission 89797) | Active sludge microbial communities of municipal wastewater-treating anaerobic digesters from Japan - AD_JPNHW1_MetaG | ecosystem: Engineered > Bioreactor > Anaerobic > Digestate | place... | reverse complement strand
TTTTTCTCGGCATATTCTTCGAAGAACAAACTAAGCAAATCGCCTTTTTTATGCCTGTCTTCAAATTCAATGCCGCGTTCTTTTGCCAGCGCCTTCGCCTGTTCAAGGTCCAGCGTGTCAAAATCAACGCCGGCGTATTTTTTTACGGCATCAACCATGGTCAAGCGTTCAAAAGGCTTGGACAGGTCGATTTCCACACCGTCATAAGTCACTACGGCAGTGCCGAGCACTTTTTCGGCAACGGTCCGGATGAGGTTTTCCACCAGATCCATCATACCGTTGTAGTCGGTGTAAGCCTGATACAATTCAAGAAGGGTAAATTCAGGGTTGTGCCGGACATCAAGGCCTTCATTGCGGAAAACTCTGCCGATTTCATAAACCCGCTCGAGACCGCCGACAATAAGGCGCTTATGGTAAAGTTCCAGCGAAATCCTTAAAAACAGGTCCTCATCAAGGGAATTATGGTGCGTTGTGAACGGCCTTGCGGCAGCACCGCCGGCGTTCGGGACAAGGATAGGCGTTTCAACCTCAATAAAGTTCTGCGCGTCAAGGCAGTTGCGTATCTCCCTGATAATCAGGGAACGCTTGATAAAATTCTGCTTGACTTCCGGGTTGATAATTAAATCCACATAGCGCTGGCGGTAACGGGTGTCCGTATCCTTCAGGCCGTGAAACTTTTCCGGCAGCGGCAGAAGTGATTTTGAAAGGAGCCTGATCTGTTTGGCATGAACGGATATTTCACCCCTGCGGGTGCGAAAGACAAAACCTTTGACCTCGACAATGTCACCAATATCCCATTTTTTAAACTCGGCATAGCTTTCCTCACCGATGTCGTCAATGCGGACATAAATCTGCATGCGGCCGGAACAGTCGTGAAGATCGATAAAATTAGCCTTGCCCATGTCGCGCCATGTCATAATCCGCCCGCAGATGGAAACATCGGTATTTTCCATTTCTTCAAAGCGTTCGTTTATTTCCGCCGCAGTGCTCGACTGTTCGGCTGTGGTGACGGCAAAGGGGTCTTTCCCCGCAAGTTTTAAAGCGTCAAGTTTTTCCAGACGGATTCTGCGCAGTTCGTTGGTATCTGTTATTTCTTCCGCCTGTTGCGGCGCTGAAGGCATATTGCTTACATCGTCGGGCATTTCATTCACTCCATATTCATTAATCCGGTTACAAGAAAAAAAGGCGACGGACTTTGCCCATCGCCCGTAATTTATTTCACAATCTTCATGATCTTAAACTTCAGGATCTTTCCGTTGGGCACCTTGACATCGACGGTCTCCCCCTCTTTCCGGCCTATGAGAGCCATTCCGATCGGAGATTGGTCCGAAATAATGCCATTGTCGGGATCAGCCTCGTTTTTGCCGAGGATTTGATATTCCAGCACCTTTTTAAGCTCGATGTCTTTTATCTTCACCTTGGAACCGGCGTTCACCACCTCGGTGCCGATAGCGTCCTCATCAATAATTTTAATGTTAAGCAAATCCTGCTCAATTTGGGCAATACGGGCTTCCATGCGCGCCTGCTCGTTCATCGCCTCATTGTATTCGGCATTTTCAGAAAGGTCGCCGAAGGAACGCGCGACGCTGATTCTTTCAGCGGTTTCGTCCCTCCCGGTGGTTTTTAAATAATCAAGCTCATCGACCAGCTTTTGATAGCCTTCTCTTGTTAAAATGGTTTCCTGCATAATGCGTGACATCCTTCTTTCTGAATCCATAATAGACAATAAAGATATTATAGATAAATCAGCAGTTCCTGTCAAGTACAAGATCTTGTCTGATTGTTCCATAACATCATTTATAAGCACAATATATTGATTATTTCATCTTTTTACAAGCGATTCATTCAGCAGCCGCATTCGCCTATTATCAGAGAAACCTCTGTTTGGGTCAGTTCCCTGCATTCGCCCTCATGAAGAGCCGAATCCAGTTTGAGCCCGCCGATTTTGGTGCGCTTGAGTTCCACAACCTCGTTGCCCAGGGCCGCGAACATTCTTTTAATCTGATGATATTTGCCCTCGCGTATTTTCACCTTAACCAGCGGCTGTTCGCCCTGTTCCAAAACCTCAATGAATGCGGGGAGGCATTTTGTGCCGTCGGCAAGCGTGATACCGTCCGAAAGAAGCTGTATATCGCCGTCCTGCAGCGGTTTTGCAAGAAGCGCTTCGTAAGTTTTAAAAACATGGTTTTTGGGTGACAGTATCCTGTGCGCAAAGTCCCCGTCATCTGTTATCAGCATAAACCCGGTGGTGTCCTTATCCAGCCGTCCGGTCGGAAAAAGGTCGCGCCTGTACATCTTGAGCGGTACGAGGTCAATGACGGTTTTTGCCCTGGCATCCTTGGCGGCGCTTAAAATGCCGGCCGGCTTATTGAGCATAATGTAAACGAATTTTTTTACAATAAACACTTTGCCGAACAGTGTAATTTCGTCCTTCTCCGTGTCTATCGACTCATCGGGACCGGTCATTGTTTTGCCGTTGACGCAAACCACCCCGTCCTTAATCAGGTTACGGGCATCCTTGCGCGTGAAGGTGCTTTGCGACGCAATTATTTTGTCAAGCCGCTCCATGGACATTCTTCTTCACCCCTTTAATGCTATGTTGAGGCGGACACTATTTGTGCCCGCCTCACACAATTCCTCAACTGAAATTTATCATTTAAGTTCAGCGAAATACTTGATTGTTCTGACCATTTGGCTGGTGTAGGAGTTCTCGTTGTCATACCAGGAAACAACCTTGACAAGCGTTTTTCCGCCTTCGAGCGATGTAACTTTAGTTTGTGTCGCATCAAATAAGGAACCGACTGTGATGCCGATAACATCGGAGGAAACGATCGGATCCTGTGTGTAGCCGAAGGAATCGGAAGCGGCGGCTTTCATAGCGGCATTGATATCGTCTGCGGTGACAGTGCCGTTGACAATCGCGACAAGTTCCGTGATGGAGCCGGCCGGAACGGGAACGCGCTGCGCTGAACCGTCAAGCTTGCCGGCAAGGTCCGGGATAACAAGGCCGATCGCCTTCGCGGCGCCGGTTGAATTGGGGACGATATTCACAGCCGCGGCGCGGGCTCTGCGAAGGTCGCCGTTTCTGTGCGGGCCGTCAAGGACCATTTGGTCGCCTGTATAAGCATGGATCGTTGTCATAAATCCTTTTTCGATTTTAACAAGATTGTTCAGGGTGTTGGCCATGGGCGCAAGGCAGTTTGTTGTGCAGGATGCCGCCGAAATGACGGTATCGTCAGCTTTAAGGGTTTTCTCGTTAACGCTGTAAACGATTGTGGGAAGGTCATTGCCCGCAGGCGCGGAAATGATAACTTTCTTTGCGCCGGCCTGAAGATGCGCGGAGGCTTTCTCTTTGGAAGTGAAGAAGCCTGTGCACTCAAGAACAACATCAACGCCCAATTCGCCCCAGGGAAGGTCCGCCGGGTTTTTCTGAGCGTAAATCGTGATTTCTTTGCCGTCAACAATAATGGAGTTTTCTTTTGCGACAACCGTATCGGCTTTTGCGTAACGGCCCTGTGAAGAATCGTACTTAAGAAGATGAGCAAGCATTTTTGCGTCTGTCAAGTCGTTGATTGCGACGATTTCATAACCCTCTGCGCCGAACATTTGCCTGAATGCAAGACGGCCGATGCGTCCGAAGCCATTAATACCTACTTTAACTGCCATTTGAATTACCTCCAAAATATAAAATTATATCTACTGACTTTTAGTATTGTAAACGATTTTACCCTATAATGCAAGAAATTTCGCGAATAAGTTAAGAAGGCGGTTAACTTTTGTATAACTGACCAAAATATCGAAACCGCTGCCGAAAAAGAAATGAATTGTGCATAACAGGCATCCGGCGGAACTTAATCGCCGACGGCGCGCAATGCAGCCGCCTACTTGTGGTACTTCCCTCCGCCGGCAATCATAAAGGATCGGTAAAGCTGCTCAAGCAGCATAATTCTCGCGAGCTGATGCGGGAATGTCATTTTCGACATGGAAAGCTTGAAGTCCGCACATTTTTTCACCTTATCCGAAAGGCCGTGGGAACCGCCTATAATCAGGGTTATGCATGAAACACCCCGGCCGGACAAGTCTGAAATTTTGGCGCTGAGTTCTTCCGAGGAAAGCATTTCCCCCTCAATACAAAGCGCGAAAACCGTCGAGTTCGCAGGCACTTTCTCTATAATCCGGCTGCCCTCACGGTTGAGTGCCGCGTCAATTTGGGCGGGCGAAGGGTTTTCCGGCAGCTTGTACGGGGGAACCTCTGTTATTTCCAGGCGGCAGAACGCGCCGAGGCGTTTTTGATATTCGGCAGAAGCGTCGCGAAGATAAGATTCTTTCAGTTTCCCGACGCAGATAAGGTTGACACTCAGCATTGCTTTCCTCCATCATCCCGTTATATGAATTTATTGTATTATACCACAAATTACCCATCGGTGTAACACAGCCGCTAACAGCGCCAATCTGCGTTTTTACGCTGTTCATAGCTGTTGCCCGTTCATTTGTATATTATTATTGTATGCATCGTTCACTGCTTTCCCCTGCATTTTGTGTTATATTATATGAACAAAGGTCGGTTTTAGGTTCATTTTTGCAACTTTTTAGAAAATATTATTCAAATCTTCGAAAAATCTATTGACAATCGCCCGCTCCCGCTGTATACTCATCCCATCAGTAATGGAGCTGTGGGGTTTGCCCCGCGGTTCCTTTTTTATTGCCGGCGTTACTGCCCGGCTTTCCGTAAACCCGTTATCGCACAATGATGTGCGGCTTTGCTTTTTTGCACAACTGCGCATCATTTTTTCAGGGAAGCCGCGGTTCTTGCTGCGTACGCGTAATTTTAAAAAATTCTTCATTCAAGTCGATATGCCATACGAATAGGCAATGAGGCCGGTGACTGTTACTTCGCTTGTGACAGGCAGCGGCCTTTATTGATATTCGGAACAGGTTCACACAGCTTTAAACTGTCAAATATTTTTAGGAGGGTATATAATGGAGGCATTGAATTCTGGCGATATTTCCTGGATGCTGACATCATCCGCACTGGTTTTGTTAATGACACCCGGGCTCGCATTTTTTTACGGAGGTTTTGTAAAGCGCAAAAATGTGCTGAACACCATGATGTCATCTGTCTTTCTGATGGGGCTCGCATCCGTATTGTGGGTATTGATAGGATTTTCGCTTGCGTTCGGCGGCGATGTGTTCGGTATCATCGGTACCTTGAAGTGGTTTGGCCTCAACGGCGTTGATATTGCGCCCGGCCCGTTTGCGCCGACTATCCCGAATTTATGTTTTGCCATCTTCCAAATGATGTTCGCAATTATCACACCGGCTCTGATTTCCGGCGCCGTTGTTGAAAGAATGAAATTCACATCCCTGTTTGTATTTATCGGCATCTGGTCCGTTTTGGTTTATTATCCATTGGCGCACATGGTCTGGGGCGGCGGTTTTCTGCAAAAGATCGGAGCGCTGGACTTTGCCGGAGGCAATGTTGTGCATATCAGTTCCGGTGTCAGCGCGCTTGTCCTTGCGCTGGTACTCGGCAAGCGCAAGCATCACGGCAAAGCCACTTATCATCCGCATAATGTGCCTTTTATTCTGCTCGGCGCAGCTCTGCTGTGGTTCGGATGGTTCGGATTCAACGCGGGCAGCGCAGGCGCCGCCAACGGGATTGCCGTGCGGGCATTTATGGCAACAAACACTTCCGCGGCAGCCGCTATGCTTACCTGGATGCTGATCGAAAAAGTAAAAAACGGAAAACCGACATTGGTCGGCGCGTCCACAGGCCTTGTTATCGGACTGGTCGCGATAACGCCGGGCGCGGGTTTTGTCCCGGTTTGGGCAGCCTTAATCATCGGTTCCCTGGTCAGCCCGATATGCTATTTCTTCATCACTGTTGTCAAACCGAAATTCGGTTATGATGACGCGCTTGACGCGTTCGGCTGTCACGGTATCGGCGGAATCTGGGGCGGCATTGCAACCGGTATTTTTACGCAGGCATCTCTTAATTCCTCGGCGAAATGGAATGGCCTCATCTTCGGCGAATGGAATTTGTTTTTGCGCCAGATTGAGTCCATCGGCATCACCGTTGCTGTTGCCGCTGCCGGCACGCTGATAGCTGTCGGAATTGCCAAACTGGCAACCGGAAATATAAAAGTATCGCCGAGAGACGAAGACATCGGCCTTGACATTTCAGAGAACGGCGAATCTGCATATCCCGCATTTATCGGCATGGACCATTAACGGAAGTAAATTAACGGGAGGCTAAACAGATGAAAAAAATAGAAGCTTTTATCCGGCCCGAAAAGCTGGAGGATATTAAAGAAATTTTAAGCCCTTTGAAAATAAACGGCATAAGCATCAGCGAAATTATGGGCTGCGGCAATCAGAAGGGCTGGAAAGAGTTTGTCAGGGGCTCCGAAGTTGAGCTGAACTTCCTGCCGAAAATAAAAATAGAGATCGTTGTCCAGGATGACCTGGTGGAAACCGTCGTTGAAAAAATATGTGCCAAGGCGAAGACGGGCGATGCCGGTGACGGGAAAATATTTATATCCGAAGTGCAGGATGCCATTCGAATCCGCACAGGTGAAAGAGGAAACGCGGCGTTGCAGTAGCAAGTTGTAATTATTATGCAAAAGCACAGGGCAGGGACCGGCAATAGTCGTCCCCTGCCCTTTTGTCATCTATTGATTTTACATCTGGCCCATCTTTTTCCTTGCTATGTTTTCCGCTTTGCCGAATATGAGTTTTTCAATGATAACACTGATAACGATGATGATAATAATAACAACCATAATCTGGTTGATATCCAACAGCTCCCGGCCGACCAGCAGCACATACCCCAAACCGCCGATAGTACCGGACACCATTTCCCCCGCGATGAGCGCACGCCACGCGAAGGACCAGCCATGTTTGAGCCCGGAAACGAATTCAGGTATGCTTGCAGGCAAAATAATTTTCGTATAAATATCCGCGCCCGAAGCGCCCATTGTTTTAGCGGCCCGTATAAAAACCGGATTTACGTTTTTCACAGCGGATTCAGTCGAGATACATATGCTGAAGACAGAGCCGACAACCACAACAAAAATTGTCGCCGTATCGCTAAGGCCAAACCACAGCAGAGCAAACGGTACAAAGCAAATGCTGGGTAATGTCTGCAGCCCCAGAATAAACGGTTTGATTGCTTTTGATAAAAACGCGGACCGTGTCAGCAGCAGCCCCAGCAGTATGCCGGCTATCAACGAGACGGAAAAGCCTATCAGCATTTTCCTGAAGCTGCTGAGAACCGCATCCAGCAGGATGTCATTCCCTATTAAATTTGCCAGCGAATATACGATCCCTTTTGGGGAAGGGAACATATACATTTTTACCATGCTGAGTTTTTCAACAAAAATATAATAGCTGAATTGCCAGGCAGCAATCAGAAAAACATACAGCAGGGAAATCTTTGCGCTGTCACGAAACGATCTTGCTTTTTTCTTCACTCAGTTCAACCTCATAACGCAATTCCTTTAAAATCTCAGCCCTGAGACGGATAACCTCTTCATCGTCAATTTTACGCGGCCGCGGCAGGTCCACCTCAATAATCTTTTTAATCCTGCCCGGATTCGCGGAAAGCATTACAATTCTGTCCGCGAAAAATATTGCTTCTTCCACACTGTGCGTAACATAAATAATCGTGCTTTTCAAGCTTCTCCATAAATACTCGAGCTCTTCCCTGAGCACATTGATGGTTTGCTTGTCCAGCGAGCTGAAAGGCTCGTCCATTAATATAAAAGGGCTTTCAATTGCCAAAGCCCGCGCCAAAGAGACCCTTTGCTGCATGCCCCCGGAAAGTTTATGCACATTGTAATCTTTGAATTCTTCCAATTTAATAAGTTTCAGGTATTTTAACGCGATTTCTTCCTGCCGGTCCTTTGAGAATTTTTTTAGTTCCAGCCCGAATTTAATGTTTTCTATCACAGTCAGCCACGGGAACAGGGACTGGCCCTGAAACATCATAACCCTGTCATTTGAAGGCCCGGTGACAGGATGACCGTTCACATAAACACTGCCGCTTGTCGGCATGTCCAGCCCTGCAATAATATTAAGCAGGGTTGATTTTCCGCAGCCGGAAGGGCCTAAAATACAGATAAACTCATGATCCTTTATTTCCAGACTGATGCCGCTGAGCACAGAACCGTAATCTTCATAGCTTTTGCAAACATCCGTAAGTTCAATGTTCATTTTTCAGCTGATCTCCTGCAAAGATTTCTCTTTCAAAATACTGTTCAAGACCGTGAAGTCATATATTCCTTCTTTATTTTGAATCTCGTCAACAAAGCCTTCCTCCCGGTAAATATCCATGAACTTGTTTACGGAAGAAACATTCGGGTCATAGGTGACGATTAAATTCGAAAAGGCATCACTCAGCACAGTTTCATCCAGTTTGCTTCCTGTCAGCTCTCCGATTTTATCATTGATCTTTTTCATGGCCTGTTCGGGGTTCTTATTGATATAAGCTGTTATTTCAACATGGGTTTTCAGGAACGTCTCCACAAGCTGCTTATTCTTCTCATAAAAATCCGTATTGACGACAATAACCGTCGTGGCATAATCGCCGGCATCCCAAATTTGATCACTGTTCAGTAAGATATTGGCGCCAATCTCTTTAACCAGCCTTGTTGCCCACGGTTCGGGAACCAGAGCCGCGTCCACATCGCCTTTGTCCATCAAAGTTTTAATATCCGGATTGGATGATTCAACTATTTTGACTTTTCCGCCCTTTTCGACTGTTTTAAGACCGTTGACCGATAAAAGATTAAGCAGGCATAAATGCTGTGTATTGCCAAACTGAGGCACCGCAACCGTATAACCGTCAAGGCCTTTCACCTGATCAATTTTCAAACCTTTCCGCGTAACCAGCAGCGCGCCGTTTAATGTGGCGCCCGAAATAATTTTAACATCTCCGCTTGATTTGATATAGCCGTTGATAGCTGGGATCGGCCCGATATAGCCGATATCGACTTCGCCCGCAAACATTGCTTCGATTTCCGACGGGCCGGAATTAAAGCTGAGCCATTTTAAGCTGACATCTTTTCCGAACGCTTTGGCAAAATCGCCGTTGGCATAACCGTATACAGCCTGTGAATGAGTCAGATTCGGGAAGAAGCCTATCCGAATGGTTTCGGCAGAATCATTTTTACACCCGGACATCACTCCTGTCAGAACCATAACCAACGCAGCCAGTACAATTAAACTCTTTTTCATCATTTCCACCTGTTTCTTAAATTTTCCGGATAACTGTGTTCCTTTTGCCGCCGCAAAGAATTGCCACACAAAGGAGAGTTCCGTGAATATGCCAACTTTCACGCATCTGCCCTCTGCATGGTTCACAAGGACATATTTCGATTTATTTATGTTAAAAAACCATTATTCGAGGTGTTTCCGCACCGCCGGCAACTGTCAGCATATAATCCTTGCCCTCTTGAGCGCCTGTTTCGCTCAAGGCCGCAAAAGATGTCTGATACGCGAGCCGCGGGAAATTATTTTCTTTGCTCAAATGGCTTAAAACAAACCGGGTTGTACCGTTTCTAAGAAGCTGCTTCGCAGTTTCCGCACAGGAGTCATTGGATAAATGCCCTCGCTTCGAGAGTATTCTCCGTTTTAAATAATAGGGATAAGGGCCGTTTTCAAGCATTGCCACATCGTGATTGGATTCAATCATTACCAAATCGCTGCCGCAAAAACCCGCCATTGTTTCATCCGTAACAATTCCAGTATCGGTCGCGACGGTTATTCGCCGCCCGTCGGGTGTCATGATTATATAGCCCACACTTTCCCGCGAATCATGGGAAGTTGAAAATGCCCTGACATTCATACCACAGGCCTCAACTCCGCCGGCCGGTATAACCCGGGCTTTGTACTTACCGGTTAAAATGTTCATATCCTCCAGCGCTTCAAGCGTGCCTTGCGAGGTATAAACATCAATACCGTGGGAACTCGCAAAAACACGCAAACCGCTCACATGGTCCGAATGTTCATGGGTAACAAAAATGGCACCGATGCTGTCTGTCTCAACACCGATGTCTTTTAAAGCGTCGCGGGTCCGCTTAGCGCTGACACCCACATCAATGAGTATCCCGCCCGACGCGCCGCCGATATATGTGCAGTTGCCGCTGCTGGAAGAAAACAAGGGACAAAAGCGAGCCATAATTTATTTCTCCAATATCATTATTCTGCCCGCTGAACACGCCGGCCGCCGTAACCGTTAACCGGCGTTTTCAATATCGTCCTGCTCTTTTAGCACGACTCTCTTGATATCCGCGCCGAGCAAGCCGAATTTTTCAACAACATTTTCATAGCCTCTGTCAATATGCACGATGTTTTCAATCTCGGTGGTGCCTTTTGCGATAAGCCCGGCAATAAGCATCGCCGCGCCGGCCCTGAGATCATCGGCTTTAATGGGAGCGCCTTTAAGGTGCTCAATACCCTCGACAATCGCTACCTTTCCGTCGACCTTGATGGAAGCACCCATTCGGGCTAGCTGTTCGACATAACGGAAGCGGTTGTCCCAAACGCCTTCGGAAACAATGCTTGTTCCGTCAGCAATACAAAGCAGTGTGGTCATTTGAGGCTGCATATCGGTCGGAAAACCGGGATGCGGCATTGTTTTAATGTTGCAGCGAATCGGACGGTTTGCACATGATATACGGATGCTGTCATCAAATTCCTCAATATCGGCACCGCATTCAAGGAGCTTTGCGGTTATAGATTCCAAATGCTTGGGTATGACGTTTTTAACGGTGACATCTCCGCCGGTCGCAGCAACGGCGACCATATAGGTACCCGCTTCGATTTGGTCGGGGATAATGGAATAAGTGCAGCCGTGGAGAGAGTCCACCCCGCGGATTTTAATCACATCGGTACCTGCTCCTCTCACATCCGCCCCCATTAAATTTAGGAAGTTGGCAAGGTCGACAATATGGGGTTCTTTCGCCGCGTTTTCAATGATAGTAAGCCCTTTTGCTTTGACAGCGGCCAGCATAACATTGACAGTAGCACCGACGGATACCATATCCAAATAGATAGAACTCCCCATCAGCTCAGAAGCGCTGGCATCCACCATGGCATTTTCTTCGATGGATACAGCGGCACCGAGAAGCTCAAACCCTTTGATATGCTGGTCAATCGGCCTGACACCGAAATCACATCCGCCGGGCATCGCAACACATGCTTTGCTGAATCTGCCGAGTAAAGCGCCGATCAAATAATATGAAGCACGCAAGTGCTTTGTCATTTCGTGCGATACAATATGGGATGTTATATTTCTGGTGTCAATTTCATAAGTATTCTTGTTGATCATTTTGACTTCGGCGCCCATATTGTGAAGTATTTTAAGCATTATATTAACATCGCTGATGTCGGGCATATTTTCAATTCGGCACATATCCTGCGCCAAAATAGTTGCCGGAATGATGGCGACAGCTGCATTCTTCGCACCGCTGATATTAACCTCGCCGCAAAGCTTTTTGCCGCCGTTGATAACTATTTTTTCCAAACACGGCACTTCCTTTTTATTAAATTTTGTATCTATAGAAAAAGCGTAACAGTCTATTTAAATGCTGATCGAGTAATACTTTTTTGATTATACCACCGATTACGGTATTTGAAAAGGGGTTTTTAATATTTTTGCGGAATGGATATAAAAGCGGGCTGAAATACTGCAGATTGTGGTCAATAAAGCTATAAATACAATCCGCTGCGTTCAGCAGCATTTCTGTGTTTGCATGAAAAGTCCGCCGTCCGCAGCATATCGGGGAACAACAGCAAATATTAAGCCTGTTTGGCTGCCGCCCCGATACTTTTAAGCAAAAACAGCGAAGCACCCGGGAAATCGAATAAACAGCCCCGGTTGCCGAGGGTTTTATCATCAGTCCGCGGCCTGCCCGCGGCGCTTCATATTACGGACATATTCGTCCATTTCTTCGGGCATCGGCGCGGTAATTTTTAATATCTCGCCCGTTATGGGATGGGGAAACTCCGCGCTTTCGCAGTGAAGCATCTGGTGCCCTGTTTCCGGGAACGCGCCGCCGTACATGCTGTCGCCCAGCAGAGGCGCTCCGATAAAGGCAAAGTGGACTCTGATCTGATGTGTACGCCCGGTTTCAAGTTTCAGACGCAGCAGGCTGAAACCTCCGCCGCTTTCAATCGCCTGCCAATGGGTAACCGCCCTGTCCCCTTCCCCACCGCAGGCACGCTCCGTTTTCATGGGATTCGGCCGGCAAATTGGCGCATCAATGGTGCCCTCGCCGTAAAAATCACCTTGGACAACAGCCAGATATACCTTTTTAACGCTGC
>Ga0116170_10004759_pt1 | contig 12329 bp, 8 predicted proteins | sample AD_JPNHW1_MetaG_FD_89797 | JGI IMG/M metagenome (GOLD analysis project Ga0116170, IMG submission 89797) | Active sludge microbial communities of municipal wastewater-treating anaerobic digesters from Japan - AD_JPNHW1_MetaG | ecosystem: Engineered > Bioreactor > Anaerobic > Digestate | place... | reverse complement strand
CCGATCTGACCGTGGGTATGCCGGTATGCGTTACCTTCAGCGGCGACGATACCAACGGCTACTCCGCGCTGACCATCCAGACGCTGCCGGAACTGCCGGCTGTGGATGCTGCGGCTGCCGATGATTCCGCTGCTACGGGTGCGCCCACCGATACCGCGACTGCCAGCAACTAATCAGTTGAATTAATCAGGAAAAACACCCCGTGCGCCTATCGCGCACGGGGTGTTTGTATATGCCCGTTCGCATCCGGCAAACGGTGCGTGACAACAGAACAATCACAGGCAGGTTTCCGTGTTTGATCCCGTGGCATTCACATATTCGACACGGAAACCAGGTATGCTGATCTTGTTCCGAACGGGAAAGAACAGGAGGGAACGATATGAAAAAAATGTTTTCGGTTATCCTGTCGGTCATTATTCTGATGGCGTTCGCGGGGTTATCCATAGCGGAAAATAACACAAGTGCCGCGATAACCCAAACGCCCGAAAATCCGGTTTTAATGGGTAAAATTACCGCGGTGGATACTACGGCAATGACGGTTACCGTGACCGGGATGAGCGGCCCGCAGGGCGGTAACGGAAAACCGGACGGCAACGCGCCTGGCGATCAGGGACAACCCCCGCAAAACGGCAACGGTCAGCAGAACGGGAATGCGCCGCAAGGCGGCAACGCGGGTACGGCGGACGCAGGCACCCAGGCGACGCCGGATGCAAACGGACAGAATCAACAGAGAAAAGGCCCGCAAAACGGTAACGGTCAGCAGAACGGGAATGCGCCGGATGCGAACGGGCAGATGAACCCTGCCGACCAGCAGACAATCACTTTTACGGTCACCTCCAATACCACCATTACCTCTGCGGATAATACGGCGATTGAACTTGCGAACCTGACTGTGGATACGATGGTCAGCGTAATGTACAGCGGGGATGAAACCAACGGATACACAGCCCTCTCCATTCAGACGATGCCAACGCCCGCCAATACCACTGCCGCAGACGCAACCGCAACGGCGACACCGGCTGCGAACTGAAACAGACAACTGATTCAAAACAACATAAGCAGGCCCCGGCATATTAAGTGTGCCGGGGCCAAATGACTGCACAAATCAACAGACAGAGCAGAAAAAACAAGGGAAAAACAAATTTTTCGATTTTTGAGAAAAATAGTTGACAGTACTTTTGGAATTGGTTATACTAAATTACGCATTTGAAATTGATTGGAAAGGGGGGCACATTAAAGTGAGTAACATCTTTGAGCTTCGCATCGACCGTTCTTCTGCTATGGTTATCAAGGGGACGAGTCTGTCTGTTCGTCTCTATGCAGTCGCCGCGAAGGAAAAATGTGCCCGTCTGTCTGTTTTGTCTGTGCGCCAGCGAATGAGCTGACCACGGAATCGCAAGACCCAAAACAGGCTTTCGGCACGGACCGAAAGCCTGTTTTTTATATTGTTTGGAGGTATCTATGACAACCCAACGGAGAAAAATCCTGTCCAGTCTGATGAAGGGAAACCGGCTGCGCTATCTGGGTGCAATCGGCGCAATGATCGTAGGCGTCGGCATCGGGCTGGTGACGCCTGTAATGCTTTCCGGCACGATCGACGCGCTGGTAAACGTATCGGAGCATAAAGCAGACGCTGCCGTTGCTCTGCCGGGGTTCATCGGCGAATGGTTTACGGTGCGCGGAGGCATCTCATACCTGACATCTCACCTGTGGATCATTGCTGCCGCACTGATTGCACTGTACCTGATCGGCAGTGTTTTCCAGTACCTTCGTGGCCGCTGGACCGCGGAAGCGAGTGAAAGATTCAGCAAAACATTGCGTGACCGGTTATACAGCCATCTGCAGCAGCTCAGCTACGGCTACCATGTGAAGGCCCAGACCGGCGACCTGATCCAGCGTTGCACGTCGGATGTGGATACGATCCGCGGCTTTCTCTCGTCGCAGCTTGTGGAAATATTTCACGCGGTGACCACGGTGGGGCTTGCGATGGCGATATTGCTGAACATCAACGTGCGTATGACCCTGTACTCCATGGTGTTGGTGCCCCCGCTGTTTCTGTTCGCCCTGCTGTTCTTCAACCTTGTGCAGAAATACTTCCTGATTTCGGACGAAGCCGAGGGCAAGCTGAGCGCGGTATTGCAGGAGAACCTGACCGGCGTGCGCGTGGTGCGCGCGTTTGGGCGCGCGAAGTTTGAGGATGAAAAGTTTGACGGCTTCAACGATGATTACTATCGAAAATCGCTTAAGCTGGTGCGGCTGCTGTCCGTCTACTGGGGCAGCTCCGACGCGATGTCGATGCTGCAAACGGGGATCGCGGTGATCTGTGGCCTGGTCATGGTCGTGACCGCCCCAGAACAGTTGACCATCGGGCAGATGGTGCTTTTTGTAAGCTATATCTCGATGCTGCTGTGGCCGATTCGCCAGCTGGGGCGCATCCTGTCGGATCTGGGCAAGGCGATGGTGTCTTTCGGGCGCGTATGCGAAATACTGGAAACAGAACCCGAAAAAGACGACGCGGAAGCGGCTGATTATCCGATGGACCGGGCGATTGAGTTTAAGCACGTCGGATTCGCCTATGAGGACGGTCGCGAAATCCTCAAGGACATCAACCTGACAGTGCAGCCCGGCCAGACTATCGCCATTCTGGGCGCCACGGGCAGCGGAAAGTCCACCCTGATGCACCTGCTGCAGCGTCTGTATGACGTAAGCCGCGGCGAAATCCTGATAGGCGGGGTAAACATCAACCACATTCGCAAATCTTACTTGCGTTCCCGCGTCGGGCTTGTTTTGCAGGAACCCTTCCTGTATTCCCGGAGTGTTCGCAACAATATCGGTATCGCGCGTGAAAACTGCACCGACGACATGGTGTTTGCCGCCGCCCGGGAAGCCTGTGCGGACGACTTTATCGAAGGGTTTGAGAACGGCTATGAAACCATGGTCGGTGAACGTGGCGTAACCCTTTCCGGGGGACAGAAACAACGCATCGCGATTGCGCGGACACTGCTTAAGCAGAACGACATCCTGATTTTCGACGACTCCCTGTCGGCTGTGGATACCGAAACCGATCGCGCCATCCGTGAGGCGCTTGCGCAGGAACGCGCCGAGGGAAGCAGCCACGCGACCACCTTTATTATCTCTCACCGGCTAACCACCCTTGCGGAAGCGGATGTGATTGCGGTGATGCAGCACGGCGAGATTGTGCAATTGGGCTCGCACGCGCAGCTGATCGCGCAGGAAGGGCTGTACCGCCGCATCTACCGTATTCAGTCGGCCCTGGAAGATGAAATGAACGACGACCAGAATAAAAAGGAGGCTCCAACCTGTGCAGTCCTTCGAGGAGCATGATTATTCCGACCATATAGACATGGGCGTTTGGAAAAAACTGATGCGTATCGCCCAACCCTTTCGGAAACACCTGATCGCCATCCTGATTACCATGTCGATCACCGCGACGCTGGACGTGTGTTTCCCCCTGTTGAACCGGCAGGCGATTGACCGGTTTGCGGTCAACGGCACGTTAAACGGACTGGGCGGATTCATCGCCGCCTACGCGCTGTGTGTGGTGTGCCAGACGACCTGCATCTTCACCTTTATCAACCTCTGCGGAAAAGTGGAAGTCGGGCTGTGCCGGCTGATCCGTCAGACCGGCTTCCGTCACCTGCAGGAACTGCCTTTCTCCTTCTACGATAAAACCCCTGTCGGTTATCTGATCGCACGGATGACCAGCGACACCCAGCGGTTGGGGGATACGGTAGCCTGGAGCCTGATGGACGTAATCTGGTCCGTCGCTTATGTGCTGATCGTATCGGTTACGATGCTGGTGATCAACTGGCGGCTCGCGCTGGTGGTGCTGGCCGTAGTGCCGATCATCGCGGTTGTCGCGGCGTACTTTCAGAAAAAGATACTGGCCAGCTACCGCGAGGTGCGCAAAATCAACTCCAAAATCACCGGCGCGTTCAACGAAGGCATTATGGGCGCCAAAGCGACGAAAACGCTGGTGCGTGAAAACGCAAACGCGGAGGAGTTCACGCAGGTCACGGAAAGTATGCGTAAATCTTCCGTGCAGGCAGCCATCACTTCCGCGACCTTCCTGCCCATTGTGGTATCGCTGGGCGGGTTCGCCACGGCGCTGGTGCTGTACCGTGGGGGACATCTGGCGTTGGCGACCGGCGCTACCTCCATTGGTACACTTACGGCGTTTATGACCTATGCCATGCAGATTTTTGAACCGATCAGCAATATCGCTCGCCGGTTTGCCGAAATGCAGCAGGCGCAGGCTGCCGCCGAGCGCGTGATTGCGCTGCTGGAGACGGAACCCGAAATTGCGGATACGCCGGAAGTGATTGAGGAATATGGCGACAGCTTCCACCCCAAAAAGGAAAATTGGCCGAAAATCCACGGCGATATCGAGTTTGACCATGTTACCTTCCGCTATACCGGCGGAGAAAAGGTGCTGGACGATTTCAGCCTTAAAATCAAAGCGGGGCAAAATATTGCCATCGTAGGCGAAACCGGCAGCGGAAAATCCACCATCGTCAACCTGATCTGCCGGTTTTACGAACCGACCGAGGGAGAAATCCTTATTGACGGAGTGAATTATAAAAAGCGTTCCCAGCTCTGGTTGCAATCCAACCTGGGGTATGTGCTGCAAACCCCGCACCTGTTCTCCGGAACGGTGCGCGACAACATCCGCTACGGACGGCTGGAAGCCACGGATGAAGAGGTGGAGGCCGCGGCGCGACTGGTGAACGCCGAGGAATTTATTATGGCGCTGGAGAACGGCTACGATACCGACGTGGGGGAAGGTGGCAACCGCCTTTCCACCGGACAGAAACAATTAATCTCCTTCGCACGTGCGATGATCGCCAACCCAGCTATCTTCGTTCTGGACGAAGCGACCAGCTCAGTGGATACCGAGACGGAGCAGAAAATCCAGGCGGCGATCCAGACGGCGCTTTCGGGACGGACCAGTTTTATCATCGCGCACCGCTTGTCCACCATCCGCAGCGCGGATCGTATCCTGGTGCTTCAGGACGGGAAAATTATCCAATCCGGCACACACCGTGAATTGTTGGGCTGTCAGGGATACTATCGCGATCTGTATACCAACCAGTTCCGCGACGAGCGGCAGCGCTCCCTGTTGGCGGAGGCCTGATCGGGCCATTCGATCAGCCGTGAACAGACGGATGGGGAGACCTGACCGAAAAAAGCAACTGAAAAACAGCAGAACGCCCGGCGGTTTTCGCCGAGGCGTTCTGCATTTTTCGAGAGGTTTCTTTGATTGCAGAGAAAGATCGTCGTATTTGGGAGGATGTTTCCCATAACAGTCGAATCGAAGCGCCATGCAACCTCGTTTTTCCCACAAATGGAACTGTGATGGAACAGAACCACAATCTGGGAAAAAGATAGACAAAGCCGTATCTTTTCGCCTATACTGAACTCGGTATTCAATGAGAATATTTTCATGAAATGAGGGAAAATCCATGAAAAAGGCAACAGCGCTCCTCCTGGTACTGGCAATGGCACTGCTCACCATGGTTTCCGGTCTGGCGGAAAGCAGCGCGGCTTACACGGAAACGGTTGTAAGCATCGATGCGGGAGACCACCAGATTCCCGCTACGGTTTGCGTTCCGACGGCGGAGGGAACCTATCCGGCCGTTGTGATGCTGCACGGAACAGGCTCCAGCCGTGACGAAGCGGGTAACGGTTATGCGACTGCGGCCCCGATTCTGGCGGAGAAGTACGGCATCGCCACTATCCGCATCGACTTTATGGGCAACGGCGAATCGACGGCCGATTATACGGGCTACACCTTTGAAAGCGCGGTGGCTGACGCGCTGGCGGCCGCGAATTACATGGCGGGCCTTACCAACATCGCTCCCGATAAAATCGGCGTGATGGGCTGGAGCCAGGGCGGTACCGACGCTTTGCTGGCCTGCGGCTGGCACCCTGAAATGTTCAAATCGCTTGTGACCTGGGCGGGCGCGCCTCAGCTGAAAATGGACGGCTTCTTTGGCGACAAGGAATACGAGGAAGCCAAAGCAAACGGCTATTTCGTGATGAACTTCGACTGGCGCGAACCGCTGCATGTGTCGCTGCAGTGGTGCGAAGACGTAATGAACACCGATGTGCTCAAGGAATTCAGCGCCTACACCGGTCCGGTGCTGGCAATCGCCGGCACCATGGACACCACGGTTGACCCGGACTGGAGCAACAAGATCGTGGCGGCTAACACCAACGCTGCCTCCAAGACCCTTTTCATCGACGGGATGGATCACACCTTCAATGTATTCGCCGAAACAGATTTGCACTTGCTGCATACCGCGATTGACGCGACGGGCGAGTTCTTTGCCGCGACGCTCAAATAAATTGCGTAAAACTAGCAACGTAAAAGCGGCCCCCGCATGGGGGCCGCTTTTACGTTGCCCGGAACAAGTGCCATCCTTGGGATCAGGTGGTTTTTTTGATGGGCAGCCAGGCCTCGCAGCGGTAATCCGGCGAAAACTGACTGCCTTCAAAGTACACTTCAATATCCGGCGCGTTGGCGTACTCGTATCCGGAAGTGGGTAACCACTCGGTCACGATCCGTTTTTGCAATGTCTGCAGCGCGTCCGGCATTGCGCCAACGCAGTCGAAGATTGCCCAGGTGCAGGCCGGAACGGTGGATTCCGCCATCCCCTGCGGTACGGGCGCGTTGCTGGCCACAGCGATGAAATAATCGAACGTTTCGCCGCTCATGCAGGCAGATACACCCAGCAATCCTTTGGGCGTACCGTTCATCAGCGGCATCATCTCCGGGACGCGAGGGGCGCTTTGCCGCCAGAAGAGTGGCACCTGCGCGAAGCTTTGTTCCACATCCATGGGCAGCGTTACTTTCAGGCCGACAATCCGGAAGGCTTCCAGGGTTTCAATGCGATAGTTCATCGATGTTTCTCCCTTTACCGTCAGTGTAAAGGAGATACGCGGATAGGCGGTCAGGCGTACGCCGCTGTCCCGCGCGCGGGAGGGCGGAACCCCATGCACGCTTTGAAACGCGCGGTTGAACGCCGTTGGGGAATCGTATCCGTAGCGAAGCGCAAGGTCAATCACCTTCATGTTTCCGCCTGCCAGTTCCAGTGCCGCGAGCGTCATCCGCCTGCGGCGCAGATACTCGCTTAACGGAACCCCCGCGATATACGTGAACATCCGCTGAAAATGAAACTGCGAACATGCCGCCAGCCGCGCTGCCCTCTCCAGGTCGATTTCGCCATCCAGATTCGCTTCCAGATAGGTTAACGCGTCGTTCATGCGATCCAGCCATTCCATACGCATTTCTCCTTCCGGCGATCATCATAACAGGGTGCGAAGGAGCGCGCCTCTCTGTTTGTGTGCAAAAATGGAGAGGTGTTCCTCTGCGCAAACCGACCCGTAGATAGGATGGGGTTGATAATTTACGGTTTATTTGCGGTTTTTTCCGCGTCGCGTGCCGCCCGCCGCGCGTCCCGCGCCTTCTTCTCCTGCGCATCCAGCGCCGCGCCCAACGCGACTCCCAGACACAGGCCGATGGAGGTGCTAAGCCCGATATTGCCCAGCGATGCGCCAAAGGAAGCCCCTACGCCCATGCCCAACGCAAGATAGATGACCAGCCAGTTGCTCGCGGCCTTTTCTTTTTCAAAGCGCGGCCCTTCCGCCCCTTCGCCATGTTGCTTGAAACCGAGTTTTTCCAGCACCCGCTTAGACTTCTGGTTGTCCGGTTCGGTTTCTGCGGTCACGTAGTATACATCCGGCTGCGAGAAGGCCCAATCTGTCAGCGCCCCTGCCGCTTCGGTGGCATACCCTTTGCCCTGAAAGGCTTCGCGGATGCCATACCCGATTTCTACCTCGCCTTGGGAAGGCGGACCTTTAAAACACAGGTCACCTGCGAAAGCGCCGTCCTTCTGGTAAATCCCCCAGGGAGCATACCACTGACGCTCCGCCGGGTGGGCGCGGCTGCCGGACAGCATTTCAGCATAAGCCGCCTGCATATGCGGATCGGTTTCCCTGTCAATCAGGCTCTGTATCTGTTCGTCCGTCAGCACTTCCAGCAGAAGGCGTTTCGTTTTGAATTTCAGCTTCATAGTGATCCTTTCCTGATTTGCCACGTTGATCATTATTATAAAATTATCAATAACCGATCAGGCAATGCGGCCTTGGCGATACAGCGGAAACAGCCCCGCACAGCGGCTGACCGGTACGATTGTATCACGGGAAACCCCGACCGTAAAGATAATGTAAACGATCCTGAAGGTTTACCAGATTTCTGGCAGATTTACCAATGGGAATTGACAAAGCGACGATAAACAGATATAATTACAAAACAAATGAGGGCACCTGAAAAATCCATATCACAACGGAAGGACGTATGTCTCATGAAAAAGTTACTGTCCCTTCTACTGGTATCCCTGATGGTATGCAGCATGGTTTCCATCGCCTCCGCCGAGACGACCGCCACCGTGTTCGACCCCGAGTTGGTCGCGGCAGCGCAGGCTGAAGGAGAACTGACTGTGTACGCATCCTGCGAAGAGGCTTACATGAACGCCGCTGCCGACAACTTCCAGAAGCTGTTTGGCATCACTGTGAACCGCCAACGCCTGTCCACCGGCGAAGTGGCCGCCAAGATTGAAGAAGAAAACGGGAATCCCAGCGCGGACGTATGGTTTGGCGGCACCACCGACCCATACAACGAATCGGCGGCCAAGGGATTGTTGGAAGCCTACGACGCCAAGAACGCCAGCCACCTGACCAGCGACCTGTATCGCGACAAGGATGGTTACTGGTACGGCATCTACAAGGGCATTCTGGGGTTCATGGTCAACACGGAAGAAATTACCCGCCTTGGGTTACAGGTTCCCATGGACTGGGACGACCTGATCAAGCCCGAGTATAAGGGATTGATCTGGATGAGCAACCCCAACACCGCCGGCACCGCGAAGCTCATCATTAACACTATGGTGCAGATGAAGGGCCATGACGCGGCAATGGAATACTTCAAGGCACTGGATGCGAACGTGGCGCAGTACACCAAGAGCGGCTCCGGCCCCAGTAAAATGGTCGGCCCCGGTGAATGCGTCATCGGCATCGGCTTCCTGCATGATGGCATCACCCAGATCCTGGCCGGATACGACAACATCCAGCTGGTGCTGCCCGCCAGCGGAACCAGCTATGAAGTGGGCGCTACGGCGATCTTCAAAGGCGCAAAACACATGAACGCCGCGAAGCTCTGGATTGAATATGCTTTAAGCCCCGAGTGCGTCAACCTTGCTAAGACGGCCGAAAGCTATCAGTTCCTGGTGCTGGACAATGCCGAACAGCCCGCCGAAGCCACGCAGTTCGGGCTGGATGCCAATAAAACCATCAACTATGACTTTGCCGACGCAAAGGCCAACACGTCCAAGTATGTGGAAGACTTCTTCGCCGCGATCGGTTCCGGCGCGGACGACCGCTTTAAGACCGAGTAACGAATAGCGGGCCACGAAATGAGGAGGATGGCGGTTCTGCCGTCATCCTCCTCTCTTCATTTACGCATCGGGCGCCTGAGCAAAGGGGAACATCAACCTGCAGCACGCATGCCGAAGGGGGCTGGCGCTATGGTGACAAGCAAAGTACAGAGTAAGCAGCTGGACCGCAGAAAATTTTTCTCCGACCCCATCATGGTATCGACGATCTTTGTTCTTCTGATTTTTCTGGCCTTATTTATCCTTTATCCGCTGGCTACGCTGTTGGTAGACAGCGTTTTTGACCCATCCAAAGGGCTGACGCTGGATGTTTTCAGCCGGGTGCTGAGTATGCAGCGGTTTCAAACGGCGTTTAGCAATACGCTGGTGCTGGGTCTGATCACTGGTTTCGCCAGCACGCTGATCGGCCTGCTGTTTGCCTATGTGGATATTTATATGAAGGTGCGCAGCCGTGCGGTGAAAAAGCTGTTCGACGTTGTAAGCCTTCTGCCGGTGGTTTCACCGCCGTTTGTTTTATCGCTGAGCATGATCCTTCTGTTTGGGAGGAGCGGGCTGATAACCCGAACCGTATTGGGGATTTATGACAGCGAAATTTATGGCCTCCATGGTATCGCCATTGTGCAGACCCTGACATTTTTCCCCGTGTGTTATCTGATGCTGAAGGGTCTGCTGAAGAATATCGATCCCTCGCTGGAAGAAGCCGCCCGCGACATGGGCGCCAGTCGTTGGAAGGTGTTCACCTCCATCACATTGCCACTGTTGCTGCCGGGGCTTGGCAACGCATTTCTGGTGACGTTCATCGAGTCGGTGGCAGATTTCGCCAACCCCATGCTGATTGGCGGCAGCTATGATACGCTGGCGACCACCATCTACCTGCAGGTGACCGGCGCGTACGACAAGGTTGGCGCGGCGGGCATGGCAGTGGTGTTGCTGGGGCTTACGCTGGTGCTGTTCCTGATCCAGAAATACTATCTGGAAAAACGCACGGTGGCAACCCTGACCGGCAAAGCGAACCGCGAACGGATGCTGATTACAGACAAGAGCGTCACCCGGCCGCTGACGATCCTCTGCTCGCTGGTGAGCGCTTTTGTGATACTGATGTACGTTAGCGTTCCTTTCGGCGCACTTTTCAAACTCTGGGGCCGTAATTATTCCCTGTCGCTGGTGCATTTTGATTATATTATTAAATACGGAGGCGCGCGCGCCTTCCGGGATTCGTTTATGCTGTCGATCATCGCCGCGCCCATTACCGCGCTGCTGTCCATGATTATCAGCTATCTGGTCGTGAAGAAGAAATTCCGCTCTAAAGCGTTTATCGAGTTTGTCAGCATGCTGGCCATGGCGGTGCCGGGCACTGTGCTGGGCGTGGGCTATATCCGCGGCTACGCGAACGGGCTGTTTGGCAGCGGCATTTTGCAGGGGCTGTATGGCACGGGCGCGATTCTGGTGATTGTGTTTGTGGTGCGCAGCCTGCCAGTAGGTACGCGCAGCGGTATTTCCGCCCTGCGGCAGATTGACCGCTCCATTGAGGAAAGCGCGTATGATATGGGGGCGAACAGCGGTAAGGTGTTTATGACCGTAACGCTTCCTTTAATTAAGGATAGCTTCTTCAGCGGTCTGGTTACCACGTTCGTTCGCTCCATTACCGCTATCAGCGCGATTATTTTGCTGGTAACGCCCAAGTATCTGCTGATTACCACCCAGATTAACGAATTTGCCGAGAAGGGCAAGTTCGGCGAAGCGTGCGCATACGCTACGATCCTGATCGCGATTGTCTACGCGTCCATCCTGCTGATGAACCTGTTTATCAAGTATTTTGGCACCAGTAAAAAGATCAGGGAGGCTGAAAAGAATGGCTAAAGTCAGTAAAGGCGTGCGTTTGGAGCATATCTCCAAAGTATATCCTGATCCAAAAACGGGCAAGAATTTTTACGCCGTCAAAGACGTGAGTATTGATATTGCGCCCGGCACGTTCGTAACGCTGCTTGGTCCCAGCGGGTGCGGCAAAACCACCACCCTGCGTATGATCGCCGGGTTTGAAAGCCCGGACGAGGGCGAGGTGTACCTGGGGGAGGAAGCCATTAACGCGCTCACCCCGAACAAACGCGATACGGCGATGGTGTTTCAGAGCTACGCGCTGTTCCCGCATTATAATGTTTTCGATAACGTGGCCTATGGCCTGCGCCTGCGGAAACTGCCCAAAGAAGAGATTGAGGAGAAAGTACGCAGTATTCTGGAACTGGTGGAAATGAGCGGCATGGAAACGCGTATGACCAACCAGCTTTCCGGCGGGCAGCAGCAACGCATCGCACTGGCGCGCGCGCTGGTAGTGGAGCCTGGCGTGTTGCTTTTTGACGAGCCGCTGTCCAACCTGGATGCGAAGCTGCGCGTGACCATGCGGACAGAAATCCGCCGCATTCAGCAGACGCTGGGGATTACCGCGATTTATGTGACGCACGACCAGAGCGAGGCCATGTCGATCAGCGACACCATCATAATCATGAACCGGGGCGAAATCGCGCAGACGGGAACGCCCATGAATATCTATTACCACCCCAACAGCGAGTTTGTGGCCGACTTTATCGGCGAGGCGAATTTTCTGGATGGGATATTCCGCGGCCGGGAAGGAACGGACTGCCGCGTGGAGATACAGGGGCATGATATGCTGGTGGAAAGCGAGCGCGACCTGTCCGCCGGGCAACCCTGCAAAGTGGTTTTGCGACCGGAGGCCATTCACATCGGCACGCAGGGCGTTTTACCCTGTTTGGTTGAACTGAGCTGTTTTATGGGCAGCTATCAGAATTACCATGTGCGCCTGGGGGAAACATTGGTAAAAATCGCGGACAACTGCCCGGT
>Ga0116170_10004758_pt1 | contig 12330 bp, 10 predicted proteins | sample AD_JPNHW1_MetaG_FD_89797 | JGI IMG/M metagenome (GOLD analysis project Ga0116170, IMG submission 89797) | Active sludge microbial communities of municipal wastewater-treating anaerobic digesters from Japan - AD_JPNHW1_MetaG | ecosystem: Engineered > Bioreactor > Anaerobic > Digestate | place... | reverse complement strand
GTCAGGTGAAACAATGGCGGTATCTTTGCCTACAGGGCAGGAACTAACGACAGGGCCTCCGTTAATACCGGATGCATATATCACATCAACTCCGTACTCAGCAGCAATCTCCCTTGATTTTTCAAAGTGAAGTGCAAAATCAACCGGATCCGGCGGTTGCAGGCCTGCTTTGACAGAAGGGGCAGATACAGTCAGTATTTCATAGTTTATTGCCGAAAGCCTGTAGCTTTTACAAAGCCACCTTGTGAATTCCTCTGTCTGCTGAATGTTTTCCTGGCTTACACAGCATCTGATGCAAAGGTCAGCGTTCGAGTCGCTGATAATCCCGGCTGTTTCTGATACATTTTCAAAGCTGCTTCTGCCTGCTGCCAGTGGCCGGTGCCTGTTCTGTGTCTCCCTGAAGCCGTCAAAAGAGAGTACAACCTTGTTGAAATATGTCCCCAGGAACGCTGCATCATCCGCACTGTACTGGCCATTGGTTGATATTTCGAAGTAGGGTATCATCTCGTTTTTAAAAGCTGCCAGCCTTGCTCTCTGCACTGTAACCTCTATGACGTCACGGGCCATCATTGGTTCTCCACCAAAGAAGTGGATTTCAATTGTATCCCTTTTTTGTTCCTTCAATACTCCGGTATACCAGTCAACAGCTCTGACAGCAAGATCATATGACATATTCTGCCCGGATGCCAGTTCGTACTCAAAATCACAATAAGCACAGGCTCCGTTGCATGAACGGGTGGGGATGATCCCAAGGAAATCGGGATTAATTCTTCCTCTTCTTCTTCCCGGCGGTTTCAAGGGGCTGGTTATGATATCTCTGGCAAGCCCGACCAGGGGAGTATCATTGTCACCCCGGACACTGTCTCCGTGTTTCAGCATTTCCTTTAAAACCAGGGCAGCGCTGTGGTTAACCAAGGCAGATATTCCGGCCAGCGGAGAATAGACCAGAAAGTCATCTCCAGCCGGAATAATAAATGTATTATTCAGTGCCGGATTCATACGGGCAGACCTATCAGATTCTGTCATCAGGCTTTTCTCTGTTTGCCGTGGTGGGTTCTTTTCTTACAGAATCTCCCTGCCAGAAGCCATCGCTATCAGCAATCCGTTCAATGATCAGTTCCCTTGTAATTGCCTTTGTAACCGCGCATCTGAACCGGTCATTTTTCATTTGTGCCATAAATGCCTTGGGTGGGCAGTCACCTGCACAATGATAATAGCAGAAACATTCCCTGCACGAACTCCTGTTTTCATTGATTTTTGCCAGCAGGTTATCCCTTTTACCGGGGTCAAGTATTAAGCCGCCAACAGGGTCAATTCTCCCGATAATAAAATCTTCAGCCAGCGGGTGGTTATGATCAAAAACCTCGTAACAGGCAGTCAGTTCTCCGTCAGCAGTAACTATCAAAGCATTTGATGTGGCAGCGCAGAAAGTGCTCGTTATGAGATGTGGCCTTGCTGAAGAATAGTGCAGGTTTCTGCCATGGCTTGCAGCAGACCTGAAGGCATCCATATATTCATCAACAAAAGGATTTATGTCATCCATGGTCAGGCCGGAGCCCTCAGCCCGCCCCTGGTCATACACCGCCTCAACCTGGAATGACCTGCATTCTGTATTAGTGCAAAGGAATTCAACGTTGGCCCGGAGTTCCGGAAGGCTCTCCCTGGTAATTGTCATTCTGATGCCATATGGTATTTTCCGATTTTCAATTGCCCTGATGGTTTGCATTACCTTTGTGAAGGTTGCGTTGCCATGCCTGTCGGGCCTCTGCCTGTTCTGGGTTATCTCATTGCCGTCGAAGGAAATGCTTATCTCTGTCAGAATTTCAAGTGCTTTTTCCGTGAAGGCCTTGTCCCACACGGCATTGGTCGTCACTGAGATCGGGCAGTTCGGATCAAGTTTCCTTGCATAACCGGCTGCTTTGAAAAAGAATTCCTGTGGAAGTGTAGGTTCTCCTCCGCCGTGAAAGCTTAAAGAGAATCTTCCGTTTCCGGGGTTCACGGAATTCCGGAATGCAGTATCAATTGCTTTTTTTGCTACCGGCCATTGCATGTAAACATTTCGTTTCCCGTCATATGCTGCGTAACAGTAGGTACAGGCAAGATTGCACGCAGTTGTCGGCATCAATATGCACAGTGCCGGATTAAATGGTCTTGTGCAATCACATTCCGGCACCTTCCTCCTGTCAGGCAGGAAGAGGCCTGCTTTCTCAAGTGTATCGATAATATCATTTTGGCAGGACTTGTTGCCAGGATCAGTGAGTTTCCTGTGAACAAGGTTTACCAGCGCCTTGTTGCCGATAAAGGCCAAAGGCATCAGCGGTGCATAAACTATGTACTTATCCTCGATAGGGATAGTATAGATTGTTTTATGGGATTCCGGCATATTTATCTTCTAATTCGGATACCAGTAACTTAGGGTACCACCACCACCCCCGGTGTTTACATCGCACTCGCATACCGCGTTGCAGGTACATATTGCATTGCAGGTGCAGTATTGTACCGAATTGCAGGTACAGATATCAGCAGTATTCCCTTCAGAGACTGTATTGCAGGTGCATACGGTATCGCAAATGCATCCTCCTGCTATAATTTCCATGCAATCAGGGATTGACCAGAGGGAGACTCTGTTACCGAGGCTTGAAGCAATTATCTTGCTGTCTGGGCTGATCCATGTGGTCCTGGTGGCGTTGGTCTCATCTATTTTCTCCTCGATCCTGTTTACTATCCCGATTCCACCGTCATTCAAGGACCAGAGTACAATAAGTCGCTGTTGTGATGATACAAAGTACCTCCCGTCAGCACTGAAAAAAATCGAATGTATCTTATCAGTATGTTCAGTCAGGGAATACATATGATTCCCGTCAGGTATTGACCAGATTGTCATTAAAGGTCCGGGTCCGTACGATGCAAGCATCTTCCCGTCAGGGCTGAATTTGAAGTAGGCGTAATTTGCACCTGTCGTAATTGTCTTAAACAGATTTCCTCCCGGGAATGTCCAAAGATTAATGTTCCCGTTACTGGCAGATGCCAGGATCTTGCCATCATGATTGAAATAGAAATACTCAAATCCCTCGCCTGTTTCAATAGTGTTTAATAGCGTAAGGGCAGGGAAAGAATAGACTCGCACTGTTGTCCCAAGTAACGAAACAAAGCTCCTGCCATCAGGACTGAAGCAGAAGAAGCCACTTGTCAGGCCGCTGTCTTCAACCGTGCTTAACTGCTCTCCGCCAGGTATGGAGCATATTTTGATTAATGCCTCAGGATACTTTTTGTAGGCAAGTGTTTTCCCGTCAGGATTCAATGCGACCTGCGTAATCTGATTTTGAGGCTGGAGATCTCCGTTACCCGCCAGGGTTGTTAACAGGGTTCCGTCAGAGACAGACCAGATATTTATCTTGGTATAGACGTTTACGACAAGGTAATTGCCATCAGATGTAAAACTCAGGCCTTTGACACCTGCATACTCGTTCTTGTTCTTCAGGGTTTTCAGGGGTTTCCCGTCAGGGAGGGAATACAGATTCACATCTTCTTCGGCGGAACCGTATACGGCAATGATTTTACTGTCAGGGCTGAACTGAAAATTGGCATACCAGTATTTTGTGGTTATGGTATAGAGGCTTTTCATGATTTTATCAGCATCCTGTGCGCTGTCGCATCCTGTCAGTCCGCTTGCGCCCAACGAAACAGCTGCTCCGGCCAGTGCTGACTTTGCAATAAATTCCCTCCGGCTTCCGGGATTGACCTGTTGGTCTTTCTTAATACCGTACACTTCCGGCTTCTCTTCGGAGTCATTGGAAGGTTTTCCGGAAGCATTGGCTTCGTCCTGGTCTGGCTTATCCGATTTTCTCATATCTCACGGTGCCTTTTCTGTTTTGCATATATAGCTGACTGGTACACGATATGTCTGTCATCCGCATTTGGGATCAGGTTAATTCGGATACCAGTACGTTCTGTAATAAAAACCACCGCTGTCACCATTGCATGAACATACCCCATGGCATGTACAGACAGCATCGCATGTACAAACCACATGGCATGAGCACACCTTGTCACAGGAGCACACGTTATTGCATGAGCAGCTGTTGACATTGTCACAGGTGCAAAGGGTTACATAGCCCTCCGTGGTAACGGTATTGCAAGAGCAAACTGTGTTGCAGGAACAGACTGTCGGTTTTACTTCTTTGCCGTCAGGAGAGGACCACAGTCTGATATAATTATCCTTGCCTCCGGAAGCGATTATTCCACCTGGGCTGACAGATAATGACAGTACCCCTCCCTTATGAGCATCGATTGTATGCAAGAGCTGGCCATCGGGAACAGACCAAATTTTTATCGTACCGTCATAACTGCCTGACACAAGTGATTTGCTGTCAGGCGTGAAGCACACGGATGTGACTCCAGCGGCATGTCCCTCCAAGGTGGCAATAGCCTGCAGGTATGGCATCGACCATAAGATTATTGTCTTGTCGTCGCTGCCCGAGGCTACCAGGTTCCCGTCAGGGCTGAAACAAACTGAGTTAACCCCGTCTTTGTGATTTGTACGTCCGTAACTCATGATCCAGTAAGGGGCTCCATAAAGACCTATTGACGGCAGTTTTGCCTTGGCGTACACTAATTTGTCTCCTGCAGGATTGAAGGAAAGAGACATGAACATGTCCCAGAAATTTCCAAGGGTTTTAAAGCTCTCACCGGTCGGGAAGGAAGTTAGCTCGATTGTCCCGTTCGTGCAGGCAGATGCAAGAAGCGTCCCGTCAGGGCTGAAACCAACAGATGTAACCGGGTGCTTGAGATCAACGACTTTGTTAATCTGCCGGCCGGTGCTGACATTTATCAATCTTGTGTTTCCTTCCTTGCTTCCTGCAGCCAGAGTTGTCCCGTCAGGGCTGAAGCATACCGAGTTGATTTCTGAAAAGGAATCTTCAAGACTCTTTATCAGTTTTCCCTCAGGCATCGACCACAGTTTTATCGCATGGTCAGAGCTTCCGGATACCAGCATCTTGCCATCACGGCTGAAGGAAACCGAATTAACGTAACCTGAGTGCTCCATCAGATAAACGCTCTCAGATATGGATTCGGTCACGGACTCTTCTTCTTTTTCAGGTGTTGCGCACCCTGTAAGCATACTATCAGCCGCAGCTATGGCTGCTGATGCAAAAATCGAATTTGCAATAAAATCCCTGCGTCCGCCAGGCTTCCTGCCAGCGTCTTGTATTACTTTATATACCTCGGGTTTCTCCGGGGAGTTTCCAGATTCCCCGTTTTCAACTTTTTCCGGCTTCATTCTTTCCAGCTTGTTTTTCATCATGCTTCTGTTACACCGGACTTTATACCGGAAAACGGATAAATCATTCCTTCCACCTTACTCATTGAAGGCTTGTCAATTACGAAAATCTCTGTCTTTTAACCGAGAACATTTACATTACGTTTAACTCCTGGAAAGTGGCATCTGATCAGTTCGGGTACCAGTAGGTGAGATAATAATAAGACGTGTTATTGTTGCATGAGCAAATCGTATCACATGTGCATACCTTATTGCAGGTACAGGTTTCCACAGTGTTGCATGAACATTCTTTTGTTGATACCGGGCGCGGCCTGGCACCACTTGCAATGGTATCGCAGATGCACACCATGTTGCCGGACAGGGTTGTACCTGCAGGAACCAGGATGGTATTGCAAACGCACACCATTTCTTCACCCGGATAAGTCCGGTTTGTTGCCACACAGTCGCATATACAGGTTGCGCCGGGAGGGATAGGCGTTCCGCATGGAAGGGTAATGGTGGCAGTTCCCATCTCTTTTACCTGTCTTGTCTCAGTTTTGCTGACCAGTGAGGGGTCATACAGGAAATAAAATGGTTTTCCTTCCGGCATGTGCCATATCCTCAAGGTTTTGTCTTCACTCCCCGAGACAACGGAGCCTCCGTCAGGACTGAAAGCTACCGAGTAAACAGCGCCAGTATGCCCTGAGAACGTGTGTAAAAGCTTTTTTTCTTTTACTGACCAGATTCTTACTGTCTTATCCTTGCTCCCGGAGGCAAGCATCCTATTGTCAGGACTGAACGCAACAGAAAATACAAAATCATTATGATCACTGAGGGTGCCCAGCGGCTCTCCCTCCGGGAATGACCATAACCTGACTGTTTTATCACGGCTGGCAGAAGCAATTATTTTACTGTCAGGACTGATATCAAATGACATGACAGAGTCGGAGTGCCCCTTGATGGTTTTAATAATTCGCCAGGTGTCAACTGACCAGATTATTATGCTGTTGTTCGTACCCCCTGCGACCAGGAACTTTCCGTCAGGGCTGAATTTAACCATCCTGAAAATCGCAGACCGATCCTTCAGGCTCTTGAATTTTTTTCCGCCTGGCACATTCCACAATGAAATTTTGCTTCCCGCAGCTGCGACAATTTTGCCTTCCTTATCGAAGCTCAGGGCGTTGACAGCATCAACTTTGCTATTGATTGTTTTCAGCAGACCGAGCCCGGCAGGAGCCCATATCCTTACTGTATCATCAGTGCTCCCAGAAGCCAGCATTTTGCTGTCCGGATGAAATTGCAGGCAATAAACAGCAGAGGAATTCTCCTTGAATTTTTGTGTCAGTTTTCCATCAGGAAGTGACCAAAGTTTTATTTCGCCGTTCTGGCTTCCTGAAGCCACTGATAAGTTATCAGGGCTGAAGGCCACTGTCAGCACAGGGCTGTCATGAGCAATGAAATCAGACATTGATCCCGTTTTACCTTCTATTTTTTCTGCCAGTAAATCTGCAGGATGCAAGGCGAGGCCAAGGCCGGCGATACCTATTGAACTGATAAACTCTTTTCGCGAAAAAGATAAGCCTCCTGAATCCTTTCTGACAGAATAAACCTCCGGTTTTTCTCTGGAAGACCGCTTGCTCTTGTTCACCATAACATCTTTGTTTTACAGTTAATGCAGGTTTTGGAAAATCCAGGATGGCTTATTCCCGGCTCATTCTCTATGAAGCCTTAACGATTCCTTTTTTAAAATTTTCAAGGATCCCGGATAAAAAGTAAAAGCATAGTAAAATTAATATTCCATCCATTGTTTTTACATATCGGCTAGGATATGTTTCGTTGCAAACGTAAAAAGCTAATGTAAATATCAGAAAATTCAGCAATATGATAAGAAACTCAAAAGGCAATTTTATCTCTTTTCTAAACCTTGAGCCACAGAATACCGGCAGAAGGGCAATTGAAACGACAACAACCGTAAAGAGAATACTATTCATGGCTCCTGAGAAAAGAACAAAGCATACAGAAAGACATACTGAAAACAGAGCAAAAATCCTTCCTGCAACTCTCCCCCTGATACCTTTCTGAGACCCTGAATCCCTGTAGATGACAGTTGCCAACCAGATCAGGAACAAACTCATGAGAGCGATGAAGGATGGCACGGGGGCAAAACCGGCTTTTATTTTCGCTGCAAAATTGGATAAGCATTCAGGGTGCTTAACATAAAAAACGCCAGCCCGTATCACCCCGGGCATGTTTTCAAGGTTATCATTATTATAATATGAATCAGGCCTTTCTCTCCATTCCGGGTGCCAGAGACCATCAATGCAAAATTCATTGTTGCCGTCAAGTATCACTTCACCTGTCTGAACAGACAGAAAGGTAAACTGATTCCTTTCAATGGAAATGTAAACAGACCACAGACCGGTTATCAATATAAACATGGTGCAGAAGAGTACCATGCGTTTCCAGTGTGTCCTGTCTTTAACCCACCAGTAATACAGATCTGATATTAGTATCAGGGGAAATAGGATGAAAGTCGTGCCTTTGTTGAGACAGGAAAGTCCAAGAGTAAGCCCCAGGACAACAGAGTAAATCGGGCGATTCCTGTAATGATAAAAGAGGCTTATTATGATTACTGCGAGAAAAAGAAACTGCCAGTTTTCAGGCATCAGGTGTTCGGTGAACCGGTAATTCAATCCGACAAAAATAATGAAGCTCAGGTATCCGATCCAAAACCCCCTGTTGCCCCACGCCAGCTTCCCGGCAAATGACAGAAGCAGTCCGGAGATCAGAAGAATTGTTAACTGGATATATTTAATAATGACCGGATTGATACCGAAAAGCTTATAGCTGACAGAAATGAACATCGGGTAAAACGGAACCCTGTGATAAGCCTTTTTCCCGGAGAAACTTTCCCAGAAACTTATCTTGCCGTTATCCAGGCCGGTGAACCTGTAATCATCAATTTCTCCTATTCTTCCCGTTGTAAGAAACTCAGCACCGTTATAGCCATTTACTCCTATTGACTGGTAATCCCACTCATCGCCGGTAAAAATCACCATGTTATCATAATCGCAAACCCATGAAACAATCAGCAACAAGATGACTGCTGTTCCGGCGAGTAATATCAGATCTCCTTTTTTCACGTTCGTCTTACAAGAAGAATCCCTTGTTATCAGATCAGTCAATTCTTCCAATCACTCATTTGTGTAAATCGCTGAATGCGGAATGACATGCAGCCGCCATTGCATCTTTTTTTAAACAGCGGACATGAGCTGCAATGCGGATAGATACCTGCTTCGGCGTAATGTCTGAGGGCTGCCTCAAACCTCCCGGCGAGCTCTTCCGAATTGATCTGATCATTCAGTTTTATTTTAAGCAGGTTATTAAGCGGATAGCATGCAATGAATGATCCGTCACTGAGAAGATCAATAACCGGATGACAGCATGTCCCGGCCTTTTTTAGTTCTTCGGATAAATATCCGAAATGCTCTGCCGGGAACATGCATGGCACAAACCCGCAATCAAAGCCGATTGATACACCTTCTTTTTCCGCGTCCTGCTTTAACTTCAGGATTGCGTATCCTGTTTTTTGATATTCCTTCGGATGAAGTGAAACATTATCCTTGCTCAGGACAGAGTGCGAAAGCCCTAGTCTGATCTCCTTTTTCAGATTGTATTCCCTTGCATAATCAAGAAGATAGTCCATCTTTTGATTCGAGCTGCAGATGTTTATTCCGGCAACAATCAGATGGCCAAGGCTCTTCATAACCTCTCTCTGGCGGTCAATCCCTTTATGGTCATTCTCGGAGGGGTGAATTGTGTTCAGCAGAATTGACAGTTTCCCGTCCGGGACTATTCTCAGGAAGTTTAATACTGTGTCAGGCATCAGGCCGTTTGTAAAAAGGCATATGGTAAAGTCCCGTTCAAGGGCTTTGTTTACCATTGATATGAAGGCGGGATGAAGTGTAGGCTCGCCCCCCAGCAGGCGGACCTGTTTGATGCCGGAACGCTGCAGATAGTTCAGGGCGGCGTCATAGACACCTTCCTCCATATAAGTCTTGCCAAGTTCGCTCTTTGAATCATTGGCAAAACAATAGACACATCTCCTGTTACAGACGTTTGTTATTGAAAGGTTTGCCATTTTATTCCAGGATACCGGAGTTTTTCCATGTTGCCAGGCATTGGTCAACCAGGCTTGCTGTTTCTTGTTCGCCTTTTCCCAGTATGGCTTTCAGCATTAGCTGTGCCTTTGACCGGTCGGCATTTTCAACCATGACCGACCATACCGCGGCTTCGGGATAACCAAGGATCAGGCAGGTATCTCTTAACCGGTCAACTATGACAATGCGTTTCTGATCGACAGTGAAGAGTATTTCTCCCTTAGGTTTAAAACTACCTGAGTGATTATTTGTTTTCTGACCTCGCGGCTTCATCGATTCTGTATACTTTAAGGGGATGGCAGATCCTCAGTGAAGCCAGTCTGAAAAATAGTGATGTAACACTTTGATAGACCGTATCTTCAGGTTGGTTTGTTGATGAACTGATGCTGAGAGCTGCATTCTTAAGACTGATATGTCTTTTGAAATAGTTAAGTGCCTTTAGTTCATTTACATCAAGTTCAATCCTCAGGTCTTTGCCATTATTGAATTCAGGAATGAAAAACATGCCCCCCTTCAGTTCCCATTTAATTTCGGGGAAAAAGACGGGTTCAATCTGTTCAATCAGATCCGGTGGCAGTTCCCTCAGCCGGTTCAGGGGAATCATTTCAACTCCCCGGGCCTCATCCACAAGTGTCCCTGCATGTCCGATAAAATCACGGAAGAATGACCTGCGGCTCTTCATCAATTTAGGGTCAGAGTGTTCATCTGGTGCCGATAAAAGAGTTGAAGTTATGAGAATACCCCATCTCATTCCCATCTATGGCACCCACCAACAGGATGTTGAATCTCTCAAATAACAAAGTTACAGTACCATTGGATTCAGGGGTTAATTTTACGGGATAACTGTACAGGGGTGTTCCTGAGACAGTAGCTTTAAGGGTTACAGTTGAGTCAGTAAGCCATGAAAGGGTAACGTAGGCTTCCTCGGTGCCGGCTCCCGAGTAAAAATATTCACCATAATAGGTGCCGGAGACCTTGTGGGCAATGTCCTGCCAGTCTGTACCTTCAGATTCACCGCAAGCAGCGAGGCCCAGAGCGGCCACAACACAGAAGAAAATCACGGTCCTGGTTTTCATGATAATCGGAGTCAAATTAGTCGGATCTAATATGCTAAAATTACTAAAAGAACTTTAATCTCCGGGATGCGGAAAGGATCATTTTCAAAAGAATCCAGCCATGGCGGAACCGGCTTATCTGTGCTGAACCATATTGCCTCTCCTTGTATCGGACATTGATCTCAACGATTTTAAGGTTTAGTTTTGTTGCACCGAAGAGCAGATCGAAATCGCCGAAAGGATCCAGATCACCATAGATTATTCTGTTCCTGTCAAGACTTAGATAGTCATTTCTGAAAAGGGCTTTTGTTCCGCAGAGTGTATCTTTCAGCCTTTGCCCCAGCAGGTAGCTCAGCAGCACACTGAAGAGTTTGTTGGCGGCAAGGTTCAGGAAGAGCATAGATTGTCTTTCCCGGGGGTAAACCAGTCGGCATCCGTTAATCAGTTCACCCTTGTTGGTCCGGAGAGCATTGTAGAATTTTGGCAGTTCTTCCGGAGAGGTTGTAAGATCAGCGTCAAGGATTATTAAAATGTCTCCGGAAGCCTCTCCAAATCCTTCCCTGACAGCATTTCCCTTTCCTTTGCCTGTCTGTCGGATGACCTTTATATCCTTCGATGAAAATGCATCCCGGACCCTTATCATCTCCTCCAATGTCCCATCACTGGAATCTCCTTCTACGAAAATTATTTCCTGTTGCTTGCTTAGCACAGGTATGCGTCTAACCGTATTCTCGATGTTGCCTTTCTCATTTTTCGCGGGAACTATCACTGAGACTGAATAGTCATTTTCCCGGTAACCTGAAGGCCTGGCAACGATGAAGTTGACCAGCCCCAGGTTCCGCAGCAAAGGCAGGTTGACTATAATTCTGTTAAAGAGCCATGAAAGTACAGGTACGTAAACAGGGATCAGGATCTTTTTTTCTGTCCTGATTGTTTCAAATCCCGCAACTGAAAGAACGGTTGAGATATCCTTTGCTGATAGCCAGTTTTGTTTCGGTTGTCTGAGTTTGAGCTTCAGGCTTTCAAGGAGATTCAATACTGGTTCCCAGGCGTAATTGTGACTCGATATAATTATGCGGGTCCTGTGGTGGCAGCTGTTCTGCAAGCTCTCAAGCACAACCTGGATATCCCAGAGTGAGCTTACCAGGTCAGATAAGATTATGTAGTCGAAAGTTTCCTCAATTCCCGGCTTTTCAGCGTTCCTGACGAAAAAATGCAAACCGGGGTGATTTGCTTTTGCGATCTCAATTATTTTCGGTGAAAAATCAATTCCTACGCCGTACTCTGGTTTCAGGGAGGCGAGGAGGTCACCGGTGCCGCATCCGACTTCCAGAACTCTCAGTCCCTGCGGAACGAAGAAAGAGTAATATTTCCTCAGCAAACGGTGGTAGGTTTTATTCCTTTTTCGCCACCGGGGTATCTGTGGTGCAACTGTTTCAAAATACAATTGCAGGGAATTTCTATCCATTCATCAGCTGATAAGGTATCTTAAAAATCCCTGACTGACAAAGTACAGGCCGGGATTGCAAAGGTAAAGTTATCCGGAAAAACAGATGATGACAATTAAAACGCGATTATCATGCAGGAGAATAACCTGGGCATTATTTGCAGCAGGAAGGTCAAAGGTATTTGCTGGTTTTATGTTTCAATTGGTTAAAACAAAAGGAACCAGATGATCATGGCTCCTTCATTATAGTTGTGTGGGACGTACTGGATTTCCGCCAATAGGCGGACACGCGAACCAGTGACCTCTTGCGTGTGATCCGCCAGTTGGCGGACTAAACCGACTGAGCAGACCGTCTAATTTTGGGAGTGTGGGACGTACTGGATTCGAACCAGTGACCTCTTGCGTGTG
>Ga0116170_10004757_pt1 | contig 12333 bp, 9 predicted proteins | sample AD_JPNHW1_MetaG_FD_89797 | JGI IMG/M metagenome (GOLD analysis project Ga0116170, IMG submission 89797) | Active sludge microbial communities of municipal wastewater-treating anaerobic digesters from Japan - AD_JPNHW1_MetaG | ecosystem: Engineered > Bioreactor > Anaerobic > Digestate | place... | reverse complement strand
TTAAGAGTTAACTTTAGTTTTTCAAGAAATTCAATACTTTCAACTTCGTTCGGTACATCCAAATCTACATAAACATCGATTATAACCAAATCGAATTTCTGATTTGTATTGGTAACATAATTTAATGCTGTATCGCAAATAATTGTTGTTTTTTCGTAACTATCAATATTGAAATATTTCCTACCCAATTCAATTACCTTGCTATCCGCTTCAACACCAACTATCCTACTTCCTGGATTATACTGCTTAATTAGTGGAACCGTACACCCTGCGCCAAAGCCAAGAATAAGAATATTCGTCGTATTCTTCCAATCAACTGGTATCTGCTTAAAAATTAGATTAAATAGTTCATACAAACCACCAAAGGAATAGTTAGCATTAGCACTATTTAGCATATATTTTCCATCCTGAAATACAACCTCAAGCAAAGGATTCAAGTCGCTAAAAGCAGTTTCAATAGTTATTGGGTAGAAGTAACTAAGCAACTTATTTAGTCTATTCATCGGGTTTAGTTAACAATTGCTAAGTTACGGAAAAGTGAATTCTAAATATTACGTTGAGTAACCATCTTTAATTTCTCTGCATTAAATTAGCCTAGTTAGCCCGTTTAACGAGGATTAGTTATCAATAATCAACCTAAAAATCAACTCAACCTTTTAGCAATCAAATTGTTTTACTGTGGATATCTATGCCGCGCCAAAAGGGTAAATGCAGCGTAAAGGACTCCATTTTGATTAACTTTAATCGTTAAGTAGAATCAAAAAAACAAACTATGGCGAAAAAAATCAAAAAGCTATTCGTTCTCGATACCAATGTGATCCTGCACGACTATGCGTGTATCTACAACTTTCAAGAGAATGACATTGTCATTCCGATTGTTGCTCTTGAGGAGTTGGATCACTTTAAAAAAGGGAACGAGATGATTAACTATCATGCGCGTGAGTTTGCCCGTGAGCTTGATAAGATTGCTGGCGACAATCTTTTTAACGGCGGAATTCAACTTGGCAAAGAGCATGGAAAACTCAGGATCGAAACCGGAAAACCATTCTCAAAGGAAATTCTCGAATCCTTTGCCGATAAAAGTCCTGACCATAGGATACTTGCCATCGCCGATTATTTACACAAGAACAACCCCGACAGGCCTGTAATTCTTGTATCGAAAGACATCAACCTAAGGATGAAAGCCAAATCCTTGGGATTAAACGCTCAAGATTACCTGTCGGATAAAGTACAAGACATTGACATTCTGAAAAAAGAGATTGAAATAATTAATAACATCGACGATTCCCAAATCCAAATGATGTATGAGAAACACGAAGGAATTGTTGCTAAAGATTTGAAAATTAAACCGTATCCTAATCAATTTTACATCCTTAAGGGAAATAAATCAAGTGCTCTTGGTCGTTTTGAAAGCACATCAGGAACCATTAAAAGGATTGAAAAACTTAAAACGTATGGCATTGAACCCCGCAATTCTGAGCAAACTTTTTCACTTGACGCACTTCTTCGACCAGAAATTCAGCTTGTTGCGTTAACAGGTAAAGCAGGAACTGGGAAAACTTTACTTGCACTTGCTGCAGCTTTACAACAAGAGGCTAACTTTCAACAAATTCTATTGGCACGGCCAATTGTTGCGTTATCGAATCGTGACCTAGGGTTCTTACCTGGCGATGTGAACGAGAAGATTGGTCCATACATGCAGCCCCTTTTTGATAACCTATCAGTTATAAAAAATAAGTTTAAGAGTTCGAGCCGAGAATACCAGCAAATTGAGGAGATGCAAAGAACCGAAAAACTTGTTATAACTCCACTTGCATACATCAGAGGAAGAAGCCTATCGAATGTGTTCTTTATTGTAGATGAAGCGCAAAACCTTTCGCCACACGAGATAAAAACTATTATTACCCGTGCCGGTGAAGGTACTAAGTTTGTATTCACTGGTGATATTCAGCAAATTGACCATCCTTACCTTGATATGAAATCAAATGGATTATCGTATTTAACTGATAAAATGCATGGTCAGGAGATATTTGCTCATATCAACCTTGTAAAAGGTGAACGAAGCTACCTTGCTGAGCTTGCAAGTAATTTACTTTAAAAAGCACTCTGATACAATAAGTATTATTTTTGTTTACCCCGGTTAATTTGTTTAACTTTAACGGATTACCGGGGTTTTTTATACCATAAAATTACGGATTATGGCTTACAAGGAATTATTCGTTTTACGTCATGCTAAATCATCTTGGGATGCACCCAACATGGATGATGTTGACAGAGAACTTACAACTAGGGGAATTCATGATTCTTACACTATGGCTAATCGACTAAAAAAGACTTTAAAATCAGTCGATTTGATTATCTCGAGTCATGCGAATAGGGCTTTACATACTGCAACAATTTTTGCTGGGGTTATAGAATATCCTTTTGAAAAAATTCAAATTACCTCAAAGCTTTATGAAATAAGCGAAGCACAACTCGTTTCTTTTATCAAAGATTTGCCTGATGATATTTCACGTTTAGTAATTATAGGGCATAATCCAACCTTCACTTTTTTTGTAAATCGATATTTAAGCACCCGAATTGATAATATCCCCACAGCAGGATTAGTTGGTTTATCGTTTAACTGCGCAACTTGGAAGGAAATTTCAAAATCTAATCTCCAGTCGAGTCTATTTGAGTTTCCTAAAAAGGAACATTAAAATCTTCCAATATATTTCATCAATTCTCTACTAGCAAGCTATTTAATTGCTAATCATCTTCTTTTTTATTATAATTGCTTGGTTATTAAGCTAAACAACAATGTCGAAAAAAAAGGAGATAGTAAATCGCGAATTAAGCTGGCTGTCATTCAACGATCGAGTACTTCAAGAGGCTGCCGATGAAAGCGTTCCTTTGGTTGAACGATTAAAATTCCTTGGTATCTTCTCAAATAACCTCGATGAGTTTTTCCGAGTTCGAGTAGCAACCCTTCATCGCTTGCTCGATTTCGAAAAAGGAGCGAAAAAGCTTATTGGGGAAAAACCTAGAAAAATTCTTGAAAAGATACAGCAGTTTGTGATCTGTGAACAGAAAAAGTTCGACAGTATCTACGAAAAAATTCTTAAGGAGCTGGCAAAGGAGAATATCAACATAATCAATGAAAAAAAACTTTGCCCAACACACGCTGAGTATATCAGAACCTTGTTTAAAGATGAGATTGCAAGCCTTCTTTCACCAATCATGCTTAATGCAGTTAGCAAATTCCCTGAGCTTAGCGACCGTTCAATTTACCTTGCAGTAAAACTGACTAAAAAGAATTCACCCGACAAACTTGAATATGCGTTAATAGAAATACCAACCACTCAGTTTTCAAGATTTATAAAACTTCCAGAGATAGATAATAAAAAGGATATCATCCTTTTAGAGGATGCAATTCGGTTCTGTCTCGATGAAGTCTTTAGCATATTTGCTTACGATACCTTTGAAGCATGGACAATAAAAATAACCCGTGATGCTGAGCTGGATGTTGATAATGATATAAGCGAAAGCTTGCTGGAGAAAATTTCAAAAGGGGTTAAAAATCGACATAAAGGAGAACCTGTTCGGTTTGTTTACGATTCCAAAATTGCCCCCGACTTGCTAAAGTACTTCATTAAAAAACTTAATTTGGATAACGAGGATACATTAATCCCCGGAGGGCGATATCATAACTTTAAGGATTTTATCAATTTCCCTAAACTTGGAAACCCAAATCTGGTATACAAGCCAATGCCCCCTGCTCGTAAACCAGAACTTGAGAATACTAAAAGCATCTTATCGGTTATTGCAAAAAAAGATTTCTTACTACATCACCCGTACCACAACTTTTCATACTATATCAAAATGCTTCGCGAAGCAGCTATAGACCCTAAAGTTGAGTCGATTAAGATTACCATTTACCGCGTTGCTTCAGAATCAAAGGTTGTTCGGGCACTGATAAATGCCGCTCAGAACGGCAAGAAGGTGACTGCTGTAGTTGAGCTTCGGGCACGATTCGACGAAAAGTCAAACATTAATTGGTCGCACCTGATGGAGGAAGCTGGTATCAACGTAGTTTTTGGCGTACCTAACCTAAAAGTACATGGCAAACTAACCCTGATTACTCGCAACGAGGGAAAGAAAGTAGTCAACTACGCTGTCGTTAGCACAGGCAACTTCCACGAGGGAAATGCAGGCCTTTATACGGATGTCAATGTATTTACAGCTGATAAGCGAATAACGACTGAGGTTGAGAAAGTTTTTACCTTCCTTGAGTTCAACTACAGAACATTCAACTATAAGCATCTCCTTGTATCGCCTAATAGTATGAGGCGTAAAATATATGCCCTTATCGATAACGAAATTGATAACGCAAGGATGAAAAAACCGGCATATATGCTCTGCAAAATCAACAACCTAGTTGATGAGGAGATGATTCATAAACTATATCAAGCTAGCAAAGCTGGTGTTTCTATTAAACTTGTTGTAAGAGGAACTTGCTCGTTAGTGCCAGGTATTCCGGGGCAAAGCGAAAATATCGAGGTTGTTAGCGTTGTCGATAGGTTACTTGAGCATTCTAGAATCTTCATTTTTGGAAATAATGGTAACGAAAAGTACTTTATCTCCTCTGCCGATTGGATGACCCGTAACCTCGATTATCGAATAGAAATTGCAACGCCTGTTTATGATGAGACTAATAAAATGGAGCTGAAACGGATTGTTGAATATGCACTAAAGGATAATATTAAGGCCCGAATTATAAACCCAAAACAGGATAATACGTTTAAAAAGGATAGTTCGGGGAAATCTTTTAGGTCTCAAATGGAACTTTACAACTACTATATCGAATCAGAAAAACAGATATCTCAAAAAAACTAAACATTGAAGTTACTTAAATTTGCCGCTATCGATATTGGTTCAAACGCCATTCGTTTGCTTTTCACAAACGTAATTGAAGATGGAAAGAAAACCACTTTCCAAAAATCATCGCTAATCCGTATGCCAATTCGACTTGGTGAGGATTCATTTAATGCAGGTGTAATATCCGAAAAAAGGGTCAAAAAGCTCACGAAAACCATGCTTGCATTTAAGTACTTGATGGAAGTTCAGGAGGTTGTTGCCTATCGTGCCTGTGCAACCTCTGCTATGCGCGAAGCGAGTAATGGAGGGGATGTCGTAAAACGGGTTAAAGAGGAGACAGGTGTTGAGATTGAAATAATAGAAGGGAAAGAAGAAGCCGAAATAATTTACTCAAACCAAATTGTAGAACTCCTAAACGACTCCAATCCCTACCTCTACGTTGATGTTGGCGGTGGTAGCACAGAAATAAGCCTATTTGAAAATAAGAAAAGAATTAGCTCACATTCGTTTGATATCGGAACAATCAGAATGCTTAGCAACAAGGTAAGCAAAACTGATTTTAAGGATATGAGGGATTGGCTGAAGGAACTTAACTATAATGGCAAAGAGGTTAAGCTAATTGGTTCGGGTGGTAACATCAATAAGATTATAAAAATATCGGGGAAAAAGGAGAATCAGCTAATGCAATACTCCGAACTGGATAAGATTTATAAGTTTCTAAACTTCTACAGCATGGAAGAGCGTATCAAAGTTTTAGGCATGAACCCCGACCGTGCCGATGTTATTATCCCAGCATCCGAAATATTCCTAAAAATAATGAAATTGTCTGGTGCAAAGCAGATTATTGTTCCAACCATTGGAGTCTCCGATGGTATTGTACACCAGCTATACAAAGAGTATAGGAAGAAGAAGAAGGCACTGTAAGGAATTCCAACTTATTACTATACAGTTCATATCGAGGTTGTTCCGATTTTTTCTTTTCACCGAAGGTGGATAAACTTACATAACAGTGGGTTTAACCCACTGTTAAAAACAAACACCATGAAAAAAACCTGAAAGGGTTAAATCTCTTGTTGCCGAATCTCAATTAAGAATAATTATTCAATTCAATTATCACAAAAGATACTTTTCATCAAACTCAACCTCAAATTCTTTCAATAACTTTTTATACTCATCGATGAAAACGACTTTACGATGATGCTCCTTCTGTTGTTTTATATACTCAATAACTCTATCCCTATCTTTGCGCGAAACTGTAAACGCACCATAACCTTCAGCCCAGGCTTCAAAATCTTTAAACTCCTTTTGCTGCTTTAACCATATTGAAGATGCTACTTTTATATCCTTAATAAAATCTGCAAGAGCAATGGATGGATGAAGATCGGTAAGCATGTGAATGTGATCGGAACTTCCGTTAATACGATATAGTGTACAACCCTTATTCTTGACAATTCCCCAGATATATTTATAAAGCAATTCCGAGTGGTCATCGGGGATAGCTTCTTTACGGTATTTGGTACCAAAGACTATATGGTAGTAGATTTGGCGATAACTGGACATGGTTAACTATTTTGTTCAACCCCTCTGGGGTTGATGGTTGTCTTTGCGTTATAACTCCTAATTACATTAGGAGTTAATCTTGTTTAATCCCTTCGGGCTTTTTGATTTCTATTACGCTGTGCCTATCCTGTTTCTAACTTACCAATTTTATTTGGAAAATCTTCTTGTTTTAATATGCGAATTGCACTTTTCTAGCTCAACTATAACTTTGAAAACTACTCTAATATACCTTTTCGGGTACCCCAGCATCCTCCAAAGGAGGATGAACTTGAATAAAAGTGGGTGCAACCCACTATAATAAAAAATACTACTCAAAAACCCTGAAAGGGTTTAATTTATGAAATATAAATATTTATAAAAAATTATAATCTCTCTTAAGATTTAGTTTAACAACTTAAAAAGGAACAAAAATCCATGCTCTTCTGTTATCTCATTTTTTCATTGTAATATTGCATGATTTTTTAGACTGAGATGGATACTCCAAAACGAAAAGTTGCTTTCTACACTCTTGGCTGTAAGCTTAATTTCTCCGAAACATCAACCATTGCCCGACAGTTTGAAACGTTGGGCTTTGAACGAGTTTCACCCGATTCTGCTGCGGATATTTATGTTATTAATACCTGCTCAGTTACCGACCATGCCGATAAAAAGTGCCGGCAAGCCATACATAAGTTTATCAATAAATCACCAAATGCGTTTATAGCGGTAGTTGGATGCTACGCCCAACTAAAACCTGACGAGATTTCAAAGATAGAAGGGGTTGACCTCGTTTTAGGTTCATCGGAAAAGTTCAATGTTCCTATCTATATTGAATCGGACCTAAAAAAGGCAAAAGCAAAAATCTACAGCTGCGATGTAGAGGTTATCCACGATTTTTTCCCGGCATACTCATCAAACGATAGAACCAGATCGTTCCTAAAGGTTCAGGATGGTTGCGATTACCATTGCAGCTACTGTACCATTCCCTTGGCACGAGGACATAGCCGTAATATGCAAATTGCTAGAATTATTGAGCAGGCTAAAGAGATTGCCTCAAAGGGTGTAAAAGAAATAATTCTTACAGGTGTGAACACCGGCGATTTTGGGAAATCCACCGGAGAATCTTTCTTTGATCTAATCAAAGAACTTGAAAAAGTTGAGGGTATAAGCAGATACCGCATATCATCTATTGAGCCCAACCTAATAACCGATGAGATAATTGAGTTCTGCTCAAAATCAGAGAAGTTTCTTCCTCACTTTCATATACCATTGCAATCGGGCTCAAACCGAATCCTTGGGTTGATGCGGCGACGCTACAAACGAGAACTCTTTGCAGAGCGTATAAGTGAAATAAGGAAACATATCCCGAACTGCTTTGTTGGGGTTGATGTTATTGTTGGCTTTCCTGGGGAAACCGAAAATGATTTTCAGGATGCATATGAGTTTATAAAACAGCAGCAACCTTCATTTCTGCATATATTCCCATATTCTGAACGTCCGAATACCCCTGCAATAGAATTTGAGGGTAAGGTTAAACCATCAGATGTTAAGCATAGATTGCAGCAACTTAGTAAGCTATCCGATGAACTTCATCGCAAATTCTACCTAAATTGCATCGGACAAACAGAGGATGTTCTATTCGAATCAACTCGAAAGGGAAATTTGATGTTTGGCTTCACTAAAAATTATATAAAAGCTGAAGCATCTTTCGATAAATTGCTAGTTGGCAAAATAGTGAAGGTAAAAATTGTTGGTATTAGCGAGGATGGAAATGCATTGGTAGAAATAATTTAAAATTGATAATTAAGAATTTATGATAATATGAACCTTGAAAAGATTTGTGAGCAGGTTGTTGAAATAGCAAAAAATACAGGAACTTTTATTAAAAACGAACGAACTGTTTTCTCAACCAATAGCATCGAAACCAAAGGATTACATGATTTTGTTTCATACGTAGATAAAACCTCAGAGAAACAAATAGTATCTGCTTTAACCAAACTACTACCAAATGCTGGTTTTAAAGCAGAGGAAGGCACTGGAAAACCTGTTGAAGGTGGTTTAAACTGGGTTATTGATCCACTGGACGGAACCACAAATTTCATACATGGGCTATCACCATTTGCAATTAGCATAGCATTAATGGAGGGAGATTCAGTAATTCTAGGGGTTATATATGAAGTTAGCCTTGAGGAATGTTTCTGGGCCTATTCAGGCAGCAAATCTTATTTAAATAGTAAAGAGATCAATGTCTCAAATATAAAAACCGTTAATGATTCGCTAATTGCTACTGGGTTTCCGTATTATGACTTTGATAAAATGAACCAATTTTTTAAATCGATGGAGTTCTTTATGCGTCATTCACATGGGCTTCGTCGTTTGGGATCGGCGGCAACAGATCTTGCTTACGTTGCCTGCGGGCGCTTCGATGCGTTTTATGAGTATAGCCTTCATGCATGGGACGTAGCAGCAGGTTCGCTAATCGTTCAGCAAGCTGGTGGTGAAGTATGTGATTTTTCTGGCAAAAAAAATTATATTTTTGGAAAAGAAATAATTGCAACGAATTCAGCAGTTTATTCTGAATTTCAAGACATTGTTAAAAACTATATGGTAAAATAGCCTTTTATGAGGTCGATTTCTTTCTTTCTATTTTATTTTATTACCCGTTTAATAGCATTTCTTCCGCTTAGAGGGATGTTTGTGATATCGGATTTTTCTCGATTCATAGCATACTATATAGTTAGATATCGTCGTAAAACAGTTGCCTACAACTTAAAAAACTCTTTCCCCGATAAAACACCCAAAGAGCTAAAAAGAATTGAGAAAGCATACTATAAGCATTTCAGCGATCTTTTCTTAGAGATCATTTACATGCTACATGCAAGTAAAAGGAAGGCCGACAAAATTTGTAAGTTCAACAATGTTGATCTAATCAAGAAATACTACGATGAGGGTAAAAGTGTAATTGTAGCCACTGGCCATTATGGTAACTGGGAAATTTTAAGCTTAATTGCATACTATGTTGATCATAAGGTGATTGGTATTTACAAACCGGTTCGAAACAAGAAATTTGAAGAATTCATCAATAATTCTCGCGAACGATTTGGCGCTATTGCAGTACCCATGCACGATGCTTTTAGAACTGTACTCTCATATAATCAACAAGGAAAACTATTTTTCCTTGGTTTAATAGCCGACCAAACACCTGCCCGATCGGAAGTTCGCTATTGGACCACCTTTTTAAATCAGGATACACCGGTTTTCCTCGGAGTTGAAAAGATTGCGATTAAGACTAACCAACCCGTATTTTTTTGTAATATGCGTAAGGTTTCACGTGGTAAATACGTGATTGATTTTGAGTTACTTTGTGATAAGCCACAAGAAACTAAACCCTATGAAATAACTAATATGCATGTTCGAGCACTTGAAAAGTTAATTCAAGAAGCTCCAGAGTATTGGTTATGGTCGCATCGTCGATGGAAATTTAAAAGGGTTGATGGTAAAATAGTTAGACAAAAGATTGAGTAGAATGCAAAAGGTAGCAGTAGTAATACTTAACTGGAACGGCGAGAAATTTCTTCAGAAATTTTTACCCACCGTCGTGAGTAATACTGTTGCCTTAAATATTAATGTAGTTATTGCCGATAATGGATCAACTGATGGTTCAATAGCATATCTTGAGTCAAACTTTCCAAATATCCAGATTATTAGATTTGATAAAAACCATGGATTTGCATCGGGTTATAATCTTGCTTTAAAACAAATGGAGTCTGAGTACTATGTTCTACTCAACTCTGATGTTGAAGTCCCTCAAGGATGGCTTGATCCGCTTATTAAATTCATGGATAACAATCCATCAGTTGCCGCCTGTATGCCAAAGATGCTCGCATATAATAATCCAACACATTTCGAGTATGCTGGTGCTGCTGGAGGATTTATCGATTTCTTAGGATACCCTTTTTGCAGAGGTAGAATACTTTCCCAAATCGAAGAGGATAAAGGGCAATACGATTCACCTATTGAAGTTTTCTGGGCAAGCGGTGCTTGCCTATTCGTCCGCTCAAAGTACTATTGGGAGGTTGGTGGACTGGATGATGATTTCTTTGCCCATATGGAGGAAATTGATCTTTGCTGGAGAATGAAAAATATTGGACACTCTAGCTGGTGTATTCCTAGTTCAAAAGTTTACCATGTCGGCGGTGGCACACTTCCAAATGATAATCCCCGAAAACTTTATTACAATTACAGGAATAGCCTTTATATGCTTCATAAAAACCTGCCAAGAGGTCGTCAAATATTAACTATTTTTTCGAGGATGCTCCTTGATGGGTTATCGGCAGTTGCATACCTCCTTAAAGGAAAGTATAGCTTTTTTAATGCCGTTTTAAGGGCACATATCGATTTCTGGAAAAACCTTAAAATGCTTCGTAAAAAACGTAAATTGATAAAATCATTTGCAACCACTCGTAACTCAAAAATTTATAAAAGATCAATACTACTAGACTTTTTTATTTACAAAAGAAAGAAATTTAACTCGCTTACTAGCAGTACCATCTATCCTTTAACTGATTAATATCAACATTTATTAGTACCGATTGTTTTTATTATTAGTACCTTTGTGGTTTGTTTGTGTGGGTTCGATTTTTTATAATTTATTCGATGACAAATTCTTACAAGCTTACATTACGGGATTTGCTTTTACAATCCCAAGAGTTTTATTGCAATAAACCTTCTCTTTCGTTTGTTGGAGAAACGCCATTAACATATAATGAGTTAGCAAATGCTACCCGAAATATTTCGGGAATGCTTCTATCACTTGGTATTACTAAAGGTGATAGAATTGCTATTCTTGGGGAAAATAGCCCAAACTGGGGAATCTCGTACTTCTCAATAACCTCAATTGGAGCTATTGCAGTTCCTATCCTTACCGATTTTTCTGAGGTTGAGATTGATAATATCATAGAACATAGCGAATCAAAATACCTTTTTGTTTCAGCAAAAATGTTCTCAAAGATAACGTTTGAAAGACGGAAAAAACTTCAATCTATCATTCTTATTAACACTCTTGAACTTGTTGACGATTCAGTTATTCCTAGCAATTCAATGGAATACAAGACTCCTAATACTGAATACAACCCAATTTTTGATAGTTTTGAATACCCTATTCCAGCAGAAGATGAAATAGCTGCAATAATTTATACTTCAGGAACTACAGGTCGTTCAAAAGGTGTAATGCTTTCGCATAAGAATATCCTTTCAAACATCAAATCAACACTCAAGATTCAGTCAGTAGTATCTAGCGATAGGCTTCTTTCAATACTTCCACTCTCCCACTCTTACGAGTGTACTGTTGGATTTTTGCTTCCTCTGAGCTGTGGAGCGTCAATGTATTACATTCAAAAGCCACCTAGTGCATCAGTACTTCTTCCTGCAATGCAAAAGATTAAGCCAACGATGATGCTTGTTGTGCCTTTAGTTATAGAAAAGATATACAAGAGTAAGATTTTACCCGAACTAACTTCGTCTGGTTTAAAAAGATTCTTGTTCAGCAAAACATTTACTCGTAAAGTTTTACATCGTATTGCAGCAAAAAAATTACATAAAACCTTTGGAGGAAAACTCCACTTTTTCGGTGTTGGTGGTGCAAAATTATCGTTTGAGGTTGAACAGTTTTTATTCGAGGGAAAGTTTCCGTATGCAATTGGCTATGGTATGACTGAGGCTTCGCCGCTTATGAGTGGATGTACCCCTAAGATTGTTGGATTTCGCCAAGCAGGTTACAGTTTACCTGGCCAAGAAATGAGAATTGATAACCCAAATCCTGAAAATGGAGAAGGCGAGATACAGGTTCGCGGAGATAATGTAATGCTAGGTTACTACAAAGAGCCAGAACTCACAAAAGAGATGTTCACTTCTGATGGTTGGCTAAAAACAGGAGAT
>Ga0116170_10004755_pt1 | contig 12334 bp, 10 predicted proteins | sample AD_JPNHW1_MetaG_FD_89797 | JGI IMG/M metagenome (GOLD analysis project Ga0116170, IMG submission 89797) | Active sludge microbial communities of municipal wastewater-treating anaerobic digesters from Japan - AD_JPNHW1_MetaG | ecosystem: Engineered > Bioreactor > Anaerobic > Digestate | place... | reverse complement strand
CGTGCTCACGTATTTTATCACCACCACCGACCCCAAGCAGGAGGACGGCAGCTTCGGCACCACCTACAACGGAATACTCCACCCCGCCTCCATCGCGGGCGGCTGGAAGCGTTACCAGCAGAAGGAGCTGAACCACCGCATTCTGGTGGCGTACGGTTACGGGGACGGCGGCGGCGGCCCGGACGAGGAGATGCTGGAAAAAGGCGAGCGCCTGCAGCGCGGCATTGCCGGGTTCCCCCAAGTACAGCTGGGGCATGTGCGCCCGTTCTTCCAAGCCCTTCACGAGACGGTGGACGGAGCCAGGTACCTGCCCATCTGGGTGGGCGAGCTGTACCTGGAACTGCATCAGGGCGCGTACACCTCCGCTGCGGCGATGAAGCGCAATAACCGTTCGGCCGAGCGCGAGCTGTTCACAGCGGAATGGCTGCAAACGGCTGCGGCACTGTTGCGCGGCGCACCCTACGCCGCAGGGCGGCTGCACGAAGCGTGGGAAACGCTGTTACTTAACCAGTTCCACGACACCCTGCCCGGTTCCTGCATCGGTAAAGTTTACCAGGACGCGAAAGACCAGTTCGACAGCCTGTTTGCCGCCACGTCCACCTGCCGAGCCGAAGCCACGCAAGCACTGTGGGGTACAGGTACGCAGCTGGTCGCGCTGAACGGCTGCGCATTCCCGCGCGAAGACCTGCTGTTGCTGCCCAACGGGCAGGCCATTGAGAATCTCCCCTGTCAGGCGACAGCCAACGGCACCCTGTGCGTCACACAATCCGTTCCCGGGCTGGGTTGGGCGCCTCTTTCGACGGTCGCGGTATCCCCGGAAGAACCCGCCGCCGGCCTCCTGGTCATGGCGGGGCATCCCGCGCGGTTGGAAACCCCGTTCTTCCTGCTGGAGATTGACGAAAACGGCGAGCTGACCCGCGTATACGACCGGCGCGCCCGGCGCGAGGTGCTGCCGCAGGGCGAACGCGCCAACGTGCTGCAGGCGTTCGACGACCGCCCCTACCATTGGGATACCTGGAACATAGACATGTATTATGAAGAACAGCAATACCCCGTAAACGGCGACGTTACGGTGTTCTCCCCGGTTTCCGGCCCGGTTTTCGAAGGGATCACGGTGGAAAAACGCTTTGGCCGTTCCCGTTTCCGGCAGGAAATCCGCAGTTATCATGCCATTCCGCGTGTCGACTTCATCACGCATGTGGACTGGCGCGAGAACGCCACGGTGCTGAAAGTGGCCTTTCCCGTGGAAATCAACGCGGATTTCGCCACGTTTGATATCCAGTGCGGTAGCGTGCGCCGCCCCACCCACCGCAACACCAGCTGGGACACGGCGCGCTACGAGGTGTGCGCCCACCGCTGGGCCGATCTGTCCGAAGGGGATTACGGGGTGTCGCTACTGAACGACTGCAAGTACGGGTATGACGCGCAGGGGCATACCCTGCGGCTGACACTGCTGAAGGCGGGCATGGCCCCCGATCCGTCGGTGGACCGGGGAGAACACGATTTTACCTACTCGCTGTTCCCGCACGCGGGTGCGTGCGGCGCATCCACCAACGACATGGCCGCGCGCCTGAACCATCCGCTGGATGCGGTACAAGCTGCGGAAACACCCGCATCGGGCTGCCTGCTGACCCTGACCGGGGCGGATATTACCGTTGACGCGGTGAAGGTCGCCGAGGACGGCGACGGTTGGATCGCCGTTCGGATGCACGAACAGGGCAATACGCACGCGCACGCCGTTCTTACGGCGGGTTTCCCGCTTGAAGCCGCCGCCGTGTGCGACCTGATGGAAGAACAGCGCGCGCCGCTCGATGTGTGCGACAACGCCGTAACGCTTGATTTCCGCCCGTTTGAAATAAAAACTGTGCTGCTGAAACCGAAGGCAGCGTTGCTGTCGGAGGATCTGGCATGAGCGAACAGTATCGGATCGGAATCGACATCGGGGGCACCAAGGTAAACGCCGGGTTGGTACGGGAAGACGGTTCCATCGTGGAAAACCGGGTTTTTTCTTCCGCCGGAGCCACCAAAACCGCGGATTTCGCGGACCGGGTCTGCGCTAGCGTGCGGGAACTGCTGGAACATAACGGTCTTACGCTGGATCAGGTATCCCATATCGGCGCGGGCATCCCCGGCACGGCCAACCCCCGGCAGGGGATGGTGGAATACAGCTGTAACCTGTTTGGCACCGACGTGCCGCTGGGCGGCTATCTGCGCGACCGTCTGCACCGCGACGTGCTGATCGTGCAGGACAGCTGGGCGGGCGCGTGGGCGGAACACCGTTTCGGCGCGGGGCGCGGACACGGCGACATGCTGTGCGTCACCGTCGGCACAGGTATCGGTTGCGGCGTAATCCTGAACGGAAAAGTTTATGCCGGGGCCATGCACACAGCAGGCGAACTGGGGCATATCCCGGTCGTATGGCAGGGCCGCCCCTGCGGCTGCGGCCGGCGCGGCTGCCTGGAAGCCTACGCAAGCGGCAGTGCCATCTGGGCGCAGGCCCGGGAGCGTTTCCCCCAAAAACTCATCGGCCGCCAGCAGCGTACCGAAACGGTATTCAAGCTGATCGCAGAAGGCGACCCGGAAGCGCGCGTGTTGCTGGACGAATGCACCGATAAACTGTCTTACGGTCTGGCCATCATGGTGGATATCCTGTCGGTGGACACCATCATCATTTCCGGCGGATTGAGCGCCCACAGGCAGCTGATGATCGACCCGCTGCGGGAACGGATTCTCACCTACGGATACCCTTCCTGGACACGGAAGAACAGCCTCACCGTTTTGCAGGCGGGGCTGGGCAGCAACGCCCCCATGGTAGGCGCGGCATTCCTGACGCTGGAAGACATGCAGGCCGCCTCCGGAACCTGACCGAAACAGGGAACGTTGCTTTCCCAACTGTTTTCTGTACGGTGATGGAAAGGATGAATACGCTTGGTCATTTTTACGAAGCCGATCCCCCGCCCTGCGCTGTGGGGCGGCATGCTGATCCGGGAATACTTCCATTATCCGGATTTCCCGGACGGTATCGGCCAAAGCTGGTCCTTCAGCGCCCAGGAGGGCGAGGGGCAGAGCAATCTCATCGTGGGCGGTCCCTATCGCGGGCAGACGCTAATCTGGCTGTGGCAGAACCAGCCGGAGCTGTTTAAAAGCTCTTTTAAACGGTTTCCCGTGATCATATCGCTGGTTGCGCCGATGGACGATCTGAGCCTGCAAATCCATCCGGATGACCGGATGGCGCAGGAAGCGGGCTATCCCACCGGCAAGAACGAAGCGTGGTATTTTCTGGATGCGGAAAACAATGCGAGCATTGTGTACGGGCAGACCGCCAGAGATGAAACCGAACTTCGGGAGCGAATCGCCAAAGACGAATGGAACGCGCTGATGATGCACCTGCCTGTTCATAAAGGCGACTTTGTCTACCTTCCGGCAGGTATCGTACACGCGCTGAAAAAAGGCAGCATCGTCTATGAAATTCAACAGGCGACGGACGTAACCTATCGGTTTTACGATTATCACCGTAAAGACGCGCAGGGACGCGAACGCCCCCTGCAACCGGAACAGGCAATCCGGTGCGTGCATTACGATCTGTCCCAGAAAGACGCGCATCCGTCCCCCGCTTCCGTAAAGCTGGAGAACCTGACCGTGACGACCTGGGTAGATAACGAAAGTTTCTGCGTGCGACGCTATGCGCTTTCCGGCCCGCAGGCCCTCCGCTTCCCCCGTTATGCGCTGATGACCTGCGTGGAGGGCGCAGGCATGGCAGACGGCGTCCCCTTTGGTATCGGAGAAAGTTTCCTTGTCACCGTCGGCTCCCGCGTGCGCTTCGACGGGCAGGCTACCCTGATGTGCACCAGCGAAGGGCCGGGCGGGAACCCAGTTTATCCGGTATAAACGCATAACAAATCAAGAAAAGGCGCGCTCCGTTCCCGGTTGCGGGAGCAGAACGCGCCTTTTCTGTGTTACTTATTCGTCCAGCAGGGCGAGGTCGGGGTCTTCCTCCGCCAATTCCTTGTCCGCCTCGGCCAGCTCTTCCTCTACCGTGGCGGTCGCGGCGGCCGGGGTACCCGCCGCTTTGTTCGCCAGCTCGGCAAGCGCTTCCGTGCGGATGATCTTGTCGATCTTGTCGGCCACGTCGGGGTTGTCCTTCAGGTACTGGCGCGCGTTCTCGCGGCCCTGACCGATGCGCTGATCCTCGTAGCTGAACCATGCGCCGCTCTTGTGGATAATATCGCGGTCCACCGCCATGTCCAGCAGTGTGCCCGCTTCGCTGATCCCCTCGCCGTAGATGATATCGAACTCGGCAATGCGGAAAGGCGGCGCCACCTTGTTTTTCACCACCTTCACCTTGGTGCGGTTGCCGATCACCTCGGTGCCGTTCTTCAGCTGTTCACCGCGGCGCACATCCAGCCGGATGCTGGCGTAAAACTTTAGCGCGCGGCCGCCGGTCGTGGTTTCGGGGTTGCCATACATCACGCCGACTTTTTCACGCAACTGGTTGATGAAGATCGCCACCGCGTTTGTTTTGCTGATCACGCCGGTCAGTTTGCGCAGTGCCTGGCTCATTAACCGGGCCTGTAAGCCTACGAAACTGTCGCCCATTTCCCCCTCGATTTCCGCTTTGGGCACCAGCGCGGCCACCGAGTCGATGACCACGATATCCACAGCGCCGGAGCGTACCAGCGCCTCGCAAATCTCCAGCGCCTGCTCCCCAGTATCCGGCTGGCTGATATAAAGGTTGTCGATATCCACGCCCAGCTTTTTGGCATAGGTCGGGTCCAGCGCGTGTTCCGCATCGATGAACGCGGCCACGCCGCCCGCTTTTTGGGCCTCCGCCACACAGTGAAGCGCCACGGTGGTTTTACCGCTGCTTTCCGGCCCGAAAATCTCCACCACGCGCCCGCGGGGCAGTCCGCCCACCCCCAGCGCCAGGTCCAGCTGCAGGTTGCCCGTGGGGATCACCTGAAGGTTCTGGATGGCTGCCGCGTCGCTGAACTTCATCACGGTTCCCTTGCCGTAATTCTTATTCAGCTGGTTCAATGCGCTTTCCAGCGCCTTCATTTTTTCCGCTTTCAGCGCCACAGCGTCGTTCTTATCCACGTTTGCGGTGCCGATTGTTTTGGAGGGGCCGTCCTTTTTCTGGGCCATGCTGCGCAACCACCTTTCGTATTAAGCCTGAATGGATTCGATCATCATTTGAAGCGCACGCGCCACGGTCTGCTCCCGCACCGCCTGCCGGTCGCCGGAGAACAGGCAGCGCTCCACGCGGGTATTGCTTGGTGACGAGCAGCCGATATACACCGTACCGACCGGGGTTTCCGGGGTGCCGCCCGTCGGGCCAGCCACCCCCGTGGCGCTGACCGCGACCGTCACCTTCAGGGCTTTCCGCGCGCCGTCCGCCATCTGGCGGGCACAGGGTTCGCTCACCACACCCACACCGTCGATCACTTCCTGCGAAACCCAGAGCAGTTCATGTTTCACACGCGGGTCGTAGCTCACGATTCCGCCCATCAGCACTTTGGACGCGCCGGAGATGTCCGCGATCGTCGCGGCAATCAGTCCCGCGGTCAGGCTTTCCGCCGTACCAACGGTCACGCCCTTTGCTGTGGCGAGCCGTACCATTTCGGCCGCCAGCGCACGCAAATCACTCATTTTGCGCCGCCGCCCTGCATCAATACCTCGCCGTTGCGGATAAAGTAATCCACGCCGGACCATAACGTCATCGCGACAGCGGCGTACATCAGCACCTGATCCATCGGGAACGCACCAAACGGCCAGTTGCCGAGCATTACCGCCACGATCGCCAGCATTTGCAGCGTCGTCTTGATCTTGCCCAGTTTCCCGGCGGCGATCACGCGGCCCTGTTCCACCGCCACCAGCCGAAGCCCGTCCACGGCGATTTCCCGGAACAGCACCACAATACAGACCCACGCGGGGAAGCGGCCCAGCCCGGCCAGCGCGATCATGGTGGACAGCACCAGCAGCTTATCCGCCACCGGGTCCAGAAACTTGCCAAAATTGGTGACTGTCTGGTGTTTGCGCGCCAGATACCCGTCCAGCCAGTCCGTAAAGGACGCCGCGACAAACGCGACCAGCGCAAGCGCCTGCCACACCGGGTCGGAGAACTGCAAAAGGATCACCACGACCGGCACCAGCGCGATGCGCGTGATTGTAAGCCGGTTCGGCAAATTCATAAAATCACTCCCGATAGGTCATAGGTCTGCGCATCGGTGATGCAGGCCCTGGCGAAATCCCCCGGCGCAAGCCCCGCCGCGCCCGTGAGGTATAATAGCCCGTCGGAATCGGGCGCTTCGGCGGCGGAGCGCGCCACGGCCACCCCGTCTTCCCGGATGCTTTCCACCAGCACGCGTTCCGTACCACCTACCCGCAGGCGGTTACGCTCCAGCGAGATGGCCTGCTGAAGGGTCATCACGGCGTCCAGGCGACGCTGTTTTTCTTCTTCAGGCACCTGATCGCCCATGGTCGCGGCAGGAGTGTCCTCTTCCGCCGAATAGGCGAAAGCGCCCAGCCGGTCAAAGCGCATCTCCCGGACAAAGGCAAGCAACGCATCAAACTGCGCTTCCGTTTCGCCCGGGAAACCCACGATCAGGGTGGTGCGCAGGGTAAAGCCCATTTCCCGCGCTTTTTTCAGGAACGCGCGCACCTTGCCCATGTCGCCGCGGCGATTCATGCGGCGCAACAACACCGGGTCGGCGTGCTGCAAAGGCAGGTCGATATACCGGCAGATGTTGGGGTGCGCGGCCATCACGGTCAGCAGCTCTTCGTTCACCTCGTCGGGGTAGCAGTACAGCACGCGCAGCCATTCCACGCCCGGGATCGCCGCCGCCTGCTCCAAAAGCTGCGGCAGCAGCGAACGCCCTTCCGTATCCGTACCGAACCGGGAGGTATCCTGCGCCACCAGCACAAATTCCTTCACGCCGCGCGCGGCCAGCGAGCGAATCTCCTCCAGTACATCCGCCATCGGGCGGGAACGGAACCCGCCCCGGATCAGCGGGATCGCGCAGTAGGCACAGCGGTTGTCGCACCCGTCCGCAATCCGCACGTATGCCATATACGGCGGCGTGGTAAGCACCCGCTCGCCGGATAAAATATGTTGGTCGTCCTCGCAGTACACGGCGTGTTTCCCCTGTAGCGCCTCCCGGATCGCCTCCGGCAGCCGCTCGTACTGGTTCACGCCCAGCAGCAGGTCCACTTCCGGCAGATCCGTAACCAGTTCCTTTTCATAACGCTGCACCAGGCAGCCGGTGGCCACCAGCAGTTTGAGGCGGCCCGTTTTTTTATATTGTGCGCAGGAAAGCAGCGTATCCACGGATTCTTCCTTGGCCGGGTCAATAAAGCCGCAGGTGTTCACGATCAGCACATCCGCCTCGGCTTCGTTGGCGGTCAGCTCGTACCCCGCGCGTTCCAGTATCCCCAGCATCAGTTCCGTATCCACTCGGTTTTTTGCGCATCCCAGCGATACCACGCCGACTTTGACCATTCTCGCGCTCCTTATGTGCATTGGTTTCCAACGTTCGTATTATAGCATACCGCAGGGGTAAAAGGAAGCGCATCGCGCGATACCGGCAGCCGCCTATTCCAGCGGCAGCGGGGCTTTGGAGTCCATCCGCAGCTTTTGCAGCGCCTCCCGGTATTCGTCCGGCAGAGGGGCGGTAAAGCGCATTCGTTCCCCCGTGCGCGGGTGGGTAAAAGCCAGCGTGTAAGCGTGCAGCATCAGCCGGGGCGCCGCCACGCCATGTTTAATTCCGTATAGCGGGTCGCCTGCCACCGGGTGCCCGACGCTTTGCAGATGCACACGGATCTGGTGCGTGCGGCCGGTCAGGATATGCACGTCAAGCAGCGACGCGCCGCGCAGCGCCTCCAGCAGCCGCCACTCCGTCTGCGCGGGCCTGCCACCCTCCACGATCGCCATTTTCTTACGGTCCTTTGGGCTGCGGGCAATCGGGCGGTCAATGGTTCCTCTATCGTCCTTCACGGTTCCCTCCGCCACAGCCAGATAGTGCTTTTCCATGGAGCGTTCCTTCAACTGGGCGCTCAGCGACAGGTGCGCCGCGTCGTTTTTGGCGATCAGCAGCACCCCGCTGGTGTCCTTGTCCAGCCGGTGCACGATGCCGGGGCGTTTCACCCCGCCGATGCCGGACAGGTCGGGGATGGCGAACAGCAGGGCGTTCACCAGCGTGCCGGTTTCGTTACCCGCCGCGGGATGCACCACCATGCCGCAGGGCTTGTTGACCACCGCCAGATCCTCGTCCTGATAGAGAAATTGTATGGGGATTTCTTCTTTTTCCACAGCCGCTTCCACCGGGTCGGGGATGTCCGCCTCCACCCGGTCGCCCGCACGCACGGCCGCCCCGGCCTTCGACGTTACGCGCCCATTCACCCGGCAGAGTCCGGCGGCAATCCATCTGGCCGCCTGCGAACGTGTCGCGCCGCTGCCCTGCGCAACCAGCAGGTCCAGCCGCGCGTCAATCGGCGCGATCAGTTCGGTCCGTTTCACGCGTTTTCGCCTCCGATTTCCGCATCCAGTCCTGCGGGCGCCAGATCAGGCTGACCGCCAGCAGCGCAACCCCCAGGCAAATGGCGATATCCGCCGGATTGCAAATATACCAGGGCATCCAGGGGAAATAAATCATGTCCACCACGTACCCCTGCAAAATCCGATCCAGCAGGTTTCCGGCAAAACCGCCCGCTGCCAGCGCCATCGCGAAGCGGGTAAACGGCGTGGTACGAAAGCGGCGAAAAATCACCCACCCCAGCAGCACCAGTGCAATCGGCAACACCAGCACGGCGACCGTATTGCCGGAGAGCAGCCCCAGCGCTACCCCCGCGTTATGGGTCAACCTCCACTCCAGCACCCCGGGGAGCACCGGCACGGTGGAACCCACCGCCAACCCGCCAACCGCCAGCCATTTTGCCAGGCGATCCAGCAGAAAAACGCCGAGCGCCGCAAGCCACGCAACCATCCTGCGCATCCTCTCCGTTCCAGTCCAGCCGGATTGTTGCCCCGGCCTGACCTTTCTTTAGTATCATACCAGAACGGGTATTGGTTTGCAACGATTGACGAACGTTTGTTTCTGTTTTAGGTTTGTACGCCGCTTTCATTCGGCAGGCCGGGCAAAGCCGCATAACGTTCGAATCGGTTGCCTGTCCGTCCCCTTTTCTTTCCTGTCAGGCAACCGTAACGCGCCATCCCCCACAGCACGTCTCCGTTGTTTTTCCGGCCCGGAAAAGATACAATCAGCACAGAATCAAACCGAAGGAGGCCGCCGGATGAAGATCGGAGAAGTCATCGCGCGCAAACGCAGGGAGAAGAACCTTACGCAGGAACAGCTGGCCGAAAAGCTGGGGGTTACCACGTCCGCCGTAAGCAAATGGGAAACCGGCTCCACCTGCCCGGACATCACTTTGCTGGCGCCCACGGCCCGCGCGCTGGGCGCCACAGTGGACGAGCTGCTGTGCTTTGGCAACGAACCTGAGAACGCCGAAATCGAAATTTATACTGCCAAAGCCCGCGCCGTTTATGAGGCGCAGGGGTTCGACGCGGGCTGGGCTTACTGCCAGAGCCTGTACCGGGAATATCCCAACAGCCTGCCACTTAAATTTTCCCTTGGGTACCTGTTCCAACCCTTCCTGATCCTCAAGGAGAACCTGACCCCTGACGAAACAAGGGCGTATTTTATCAGTACCGCCGCCCTGTATGAGGAAGTGCTGGCGGGCTGCGCCCCCGAATACACGTACCGGGCCACGATGATCCTGATCAGTTGCTATACCATGCTTAAAGAAACGGAGAAAGCGGAGGCGCTTTTTAACCGCCTGCAGCCGCAGGCAGGGCCTACCGTGCTCAGTTCCTCCCTGTACGCACTGCGCGGCGACAACGAAAAGGCCCTGAAGATGACCCGTAAAAGCCTGCTGAATGATCTTGCCCAGATGGAGCAGGGGCTTTCCCTGCTGGGCGCTTACTCGCGGGAAAGCAACGACACCGCCACCGCGCTTGCGCTTGCAAACCTGTCGGTTCAAATGGCCTCCCTGTTTGGTCTGCCGGGGCTGTTGCCCCGCCGCGATCAGCTTTGTTCGCTGATCCAGGCAGGGGAGACGCAATCCGCGCTGGACGCGCTGCAGCGGTATGCGGACGCAATCGTTCATTTTACCGGCGCCGCGTCGGACAACCCCCTGCTGAACCCGCAACCGCCGGAAACCGCCGACCCATCCTTCACCCGCAGGGTGCTGGCTCAAACCGTGCTGAAGGACCCCGAAATTGCGCAGCTCCAGAACGAACCTCGCTATCAGGCGATCCTGCTGCCGCTGCGCGAGATTGCGGAGGCTCCGAGCCATTCCTTTCAGCCTTCATCCGACAAATTGAAGCCGGATTGACAGCCTTTTCGGGAACCTTCCATCCGTTTGCCCGAATCCGAACTGTTCTCCCCGTATACATAATCCGATTTTTTGATCAGGCAAAAGCCTCCCGAGTGCAAATCCGCACTGTCGGGAGGCCTTTTTGTTGAAATTCTCATATGATTCCGGGGCGGGCAAAACATATCCACGCAGTCTTTATACGCGCTCCTCTGCATCCGATCGGTGTTGCTGTTCAAACGCGCGCGTTTCCTGCTCTGTCGGGCAGGACTGCCACACGCCTTTCTTCGTTACGGACAAGGCCGATGCCGCCGAAGCCAGCCGAACAGCCCGTTCCAGCGTATCTCCGCCCGCGATCCGTGCAAGCATCGTACCGGCAAAAATATCGCCCGCGCCGGTCGTATCCACCGCCTTCATGCGAATGGCGGGAATGAACGCATTCACGGTTCCGCGGATCACGCATCCCTTTTCCCCCAGCGTCACGATCACGTTTTTCGTTCCTCTGGCCAGCAGCGCATCCGCGGCGCGTTCGGCTTCCTGCCGGTTGGTTACGGGCATCCCGGTCAGGGTCGCAGCTTCAAACTCGTTGGGCTTAAGAAAGGTCAGGCAGGGAAACAGCCAGTCCGGCAGCGGCCTTGCGGGCGCGGGGTCGAGCATGATTTTTACCCCGCGCGCAGAAAGCGCCCGGATAGCGGCGAAAGTCTCCTCGCAATCGTTCTCCAGCTGAAAGCCCGCCAGCGTCACATCATCCGGAAGAACATTCAGGATTTCATTGCTGGACAACGTTCCGTTCGCGCCGCCGTGCACGACGATGCAGTTATGTCCCTGCTCGTCGATGAAAATCCCGGCGACGCCGGTATGCTCCTGCGGGTCGGTCAGCATGCCGTCCGTGGGAATGCCCAGCTTCTGATACAGCGAACGGATCGCGCGCCCTTCCTCGTCGTCGCCCACCTTGATCACCGCCGCAGGCGCGCCGCCCTGCAAATGAGCGGCGATGATCTGGTTGGAGCCCTTCCCGCCGCTACCCGTGAAGAACCCGGTGCTTTTTACCGTTTCTCCCGGCAGGGGGATGCGGGGCGTGCAAAAGGTGATGTCCTGATTATAGCTTCCCACGATCGCCAGTTTTTCCATGCGTCCGCGCCTCCCGGTCAGCGATATCGAAAAGATTTTCCTGTTGCACCGCGCAGGGTACGGCGTTACCCGGACGTGCAACACTCAGCTTGTCGGCCTATTCCATTTGCCCAACCCTGCGGTGCAGCGCCGCCATTCGGTCAGCCACCACAGCCAGACTGCGCTCGCTGAAACCGCTCATGGTGGTGTGCAGTTCGTCGCGGAAAGGTTCAATCCAGCTCGCAGGCAGGCCCTCGGCGAAGAAAGCCCCCAGAATGGAGCCGCAACTGCAGGCGAAGCTGTCCGAATCGTTCCCCTGCGCTACCTGCAAGGCAATTCCGTCCTCCGCGTCTCCGGCAAATTTAAGCGTATTGATCACCGTACCGATTTCCTGTACGATCTGCCCGGCGGTAAACGACCCGAAGCGTTCGTGAACCGCGTTGTACCCTTCGGTAAAGTCCTTCGCCGCGTCCACAATGCGGTAGCTTTCGCTTGCCTGCTCATAAAAACGGCTGCGCTGCGGGATATATTGGAGCGCCGTTAACACGATCTCGCGCCAGTCTTTCGCCACAAAGGCCGCCGCAATGGCCGCCGCGATAAACATCGCGCTGTACACGCCGGTCTTGCGGTGGGTAAAGGACGCGTCCTTCCAGGCAAGCGTCGCCGCCATTTCCGGGTTGCCCGGGCAGGCATAGCCGTACGCGTCGGCGCGGATCATGGCCCCGCACAGCTCCTGCCCGGGGTTCAGGCATTCCACCCACTCGTCCATATCAAAAGGCAGGTTGGGGGTCAGGGAGGCCAGCCCCGCTTTAAGCAGAATGTTACGCTCCGGGCCCCAGCACAGGTAGATTGGCATATT
>Ga0116170_10004754_pt1 | contig 12336 bp, 17 predicted proteins | sample AD_JPNHW1_MetaG_FD_89797 | JGI IMG/M metagenome (GOLD analysis project Ga0116170, IMG submission 89797) | Active sludge microbial communities of municipal wastewater-treating anaerobic digesters from Japan - AD_JPNHW1_MetaG | ecosystem: Engineered > Bioreactor > Anaerobic > Digestate | place... | reverse complement strand
TTTATTGGTAGACCTACCATTGATTTGTCTGGCACAGCAAGAGGTTCATATAAGGCCCTTGGAATGGTAAGGAGTCAGCCGCACGGCATCGAATATAGGTCTTGTCCTGCAAGTGTCTTCCAGAATCCAATGATCACTTATATTGTATTCAAGTTGACCAAAAACCTTTCCGAGAAGTACTTCAACAAGGAAGACATTATGTATAATGACGTACCTACTGTCCAAGACTACATAATGACTGGCGGACTATCTGAACGCGAAGCAAAATATTTCCATCAGTTCTGCGGCAATTATAAGCCGGTAGCATCTATCAGAGCTTCCTGGAAAGTTAAGCCTGCTCCGGTAAGAACTGTGGCACTTCGAACACCTTTATTGGAGTTCCACGATGATTGGTCATCAGAAAATCGTGAAAACCTTACCCGGGTATTTGAAGAAGGCATTCAAGTTGACAATGAATATATTGTGACCTTTTATGGACTTGCCCGTGAAAGAGGTTCCGTGATGACTACGTTGCATTTGGATGGTGCATCATATTATGAGCCAGTTCGGAGTAAGTGGTCTGGAGATCGTCATTTGAACGTTGGTGTAAGTTATGACCTCAGGAAATATGGCGTTCCAAACAGTCTAGTACGTGAAATAGTCACTGTTGTGAAGTCATTAATTGAGCAGAGAGAACGGGAACTCAACTAATATTTTTTTAAAGAGGTGATTATATGAAAACTATTAAGGGTCAAGCAATTAAGAAGTCCCAGCGAAATGAACTAAATGAACGGATGCCTTCTATCATTCCAACTACTAAGGAGTATTTTGATAATTGGCATAGTCATGATGTTTATAGACATTCTAATGAACCTTATATTCTGACAAATTCGATATATGCTTTCGGAACAGGTACTGTAAAAGTCAAAGAAGTCCGGTCTGTAAACATTGCATACGAGGGCAGGATACCGAATGTGTTCTTTGAACTAACCAATACTAGGTTCGAAACTTCGTTAAACGATAGTGATTGTGCGGTTAAAATCAGAGTCAACGATAGGTTAGTTGGCTATTATTTGGTCAATAAAAATGCATTAGTACTTTCGGATGTTACCCATGATTCAATGTGTGCTAATATCTTTAAGAGTATTTGGCCAGAGTTAATTAGAGAACTCGGGTTGTTACCCCTTAGTAATGAGTCTTCTGAAAAATTAATTGTAAGAGATATTACGGTAGGTTGCGATCCAGAATTTGAGGTAGTTAATTTAGAAAACAACGAAATCATTAATGCGGAAGAAGTCATTAAAGGAAATACATCTACTAAGATCGGAGTTGATGGATCAGGTGATCAAGTCGAAGTCCGACCAGATGCAGGAACTCCTATTCAGGTCACTCAGAACATTCGGAACCTAATCAAGAAATTTAGTGTCGACTATCCGAATTATGATTTGACGGATAGAGGCGATGATTATCCGTTGGGTGGACATATCCATATCGGAGTTGGTATGAATTACGAACCTCCATCAAAATTAGTTGAACTATTTGATGATTTTATTGGTAGACCAACCTTGAGACTTTCTGGAGAAGCTAGAAGTGACTATCGAGAATTAGGACAAGTTAGAGTTCAGCCCCACGGTTTTGAATACAGAACGTGCCCTGCGGCAACCTTTCAGAATGCTGCTATATCATGCATAATCATGAAATTAGCTAAAAACCTTACAAGAAAGTTTATCGATGAACAGGAAATGACTTATAGAAATAACCCAACCATTGAAGACTATATTAGAGTTGGTGGTTTGTCAAAGTCCCAGGCAACTTATTATTGGAATTTCTGTAGGACATCCTTTAAGCCTGCAGAGTCAATAGTGGCTGCTTGGCGTATCAAAAAGGTTCCAGTAGAGTTTTATGAGCCTACGTTGGTTTTTAAGGATTCTTGGAACCCAGAAGCAAAAGCATTGATCCAGAGGATGCTTACTAGGGGAAATATTAAATTCAGACAGCAGTTTATTATCGAATATTACGGTCTCAAGGAAAGGCGTGGCACCAATTTATGTACCATCGGAACTTGGTCGACATCAAGACATTCAGCAGTAAAGGACGCGTGGCCAAATTCGACCACAGTCAGGATTGGTTTGAGCTTCGATAGGCGTAACAACCATTGTACTGAGTCATTCGTAATGGATTTGTTAAGAGCTACCAAAAACTTTATAAATAGCAAAATTAACGAGTAAAAGGCTAAAAAGAACTTAATGGAGGTTAATTTGAAATGTGTATAATCGCAATAGCTAGAGATAGACATCTAACAGACCAAGAAATCACTAATTGCTTTCAATCGAATTCGGATGGTGTAGGTATGGCATGGTTAATACCTGGAGGTAAGGTTCGAGTTCGAAAGGGGTTTATGACTCTCGAAAATTTCCTGGAATTTTATAATGGTTTTAAGGCAGAGAACGCGGACTTCGTATCGCATGTTGTTCATTTCAGGACAGCCACTAGCGGCGATGTCAGCCGGGAAATGACCCATCCATTTGTAATGACTCCGATGTCCGAGTTGGCAGTCGAAGAAGACACTGAAAAGTCAGTACTCTTCCATAATGGCGTTATGGGTGATTGGAAGACCCTCCTAGTTAACATGGTAACGTCTGGACAAATTCCAGGAATGCCAAAAGGCCCAATGAATGATACTAGGGTTGCGGCTATCATGGCATCATTACCAAACGTTGGCGACGAAATCCTGGAAGTCCTTAGCGGAAAGTTCGTTAAGGTACAGCCAGACGGTCGTATTATTAGGTGGGGTCACTTCGAATTTGATAACGGAATATTCTTCAGTAATAATGCCTATAAGTGGGTGACTTATCGGTATAACGGCGGTAAGAATTCTTGTCTGGCTGGTAATCAGCAAGGAGGGACTTACTGGCAAAACCAGGAAAAATTTCACGGAAAAAACATCAAAGACATGTCCGACGAGGACTGGGACGAATATTGCAAAGAATTCTACCCAGAATACTGCGGTCAGAAAGAACAAAATGTTGCCTTGCCGTAGAAGACTTAATGTTCATAATATATCGATATACGAATAAAAAGGTATTTTATGATCAAATGGATACGACTGAAGCGAATCTGTGAAGGATTGTGCGGGCGAACTGTCCGCATACATTCTTCCACTGAGTTAAGTGACGATCAAGTAGCTGGCGTAGAATTTGATGATAGTGAAGTAAATATAATACTTAATATGAAATTAACGAAAACGGAGGACATGATTATTAAGGCTATCAGTCACGAGATGCTTCATGTCCTAAATGGTAATAATAATCATAATATTGACTTTGAAGAAAAGTGGCTATTATTGGAAAGAAAAGTCTTGGAAGAATATGAAAAATAAAAATAACTCTTAATTATTTAGTATTAGAACAATTTAATATTTTTTTAAGTTCTTCTGTTAAATGATCAAGTTTTTTGTTCTCTTCCAGAAAAAGTATTCTATTCGTTCCAAAAAATTAGGCAAAATATCACTTCCTCAATAGTTGTTTCCTCGCCATCTGCCTTGAGCTTTAGCCTGAGCAATCTGTCTTTGACCCATCGACCAGCTTGCTAATGACATATTTTTTGGTTTCGGTCTATATCCATTATGCCCAGCAATTTCCTTGGCTAACTCTTCTTCGTCTATTGTTATCATACGATACTATAATAGCTGTTATGGTTTAAGTAGTTTTTGGTCTAATGCATTTTTATATATATCATGAAATGCTAATAATACATAACCTATAAACATTGCAATAAGACCCAGTGCAGCATGATTCGTTAACATGAGTCCTAGACATAATGCGGACCATATAATAAGTGAAAATAATTCTAAAAAAATATTCAAAAATAGGCCTTCTTAGATATCGTATAGTTCGTGGAGCTTGTTAACAAATAGGTCTAACTTACGGTCTATGAGGCCAGGAGCCGAATTAATCTCAAATATCGTTGATGAAGTCCTACCATCAGGTAATCTGATTGTTGCGCAGTCTACTGCAGCGAAGTCAAGACCAACGACATCTTTAACAGATCGTCTAACCATATTTTTAAGTTCAGGATCTAACGAACTGACACGGACCCACCTAAAGAAGCTTCCGTGGGTGTGATTACGGATAAGGGCATTTGGATTTTCTGCTGGGGGTTCCTTGAGGTCGGCTTCGATGATTCTGTCTTTCATGACAAATAGTCGGTATTCATCGATTTTGTTGACAAGTTCTTGGACGTAATGTCTAGATGGATCGTACCTAGAAAGTTGTCTAGGACTCTCAACTACATAGAACCATCGACCTTGACTATGACCATTTCTTCGGACTACAAGCTTTCGACCAGACGTAGCAAGGTATTGTTGAGCATCTTCGAAACTATAATATCGAGGAGTTCGAATGTCGTTTTCGAGTAATCTTTGTTTGCATAAAGGTTTGTTACTCGAAAGCGCAACAGCTTCTTGTTTGTTGATTATGGTTCCACTAGACGGATCCCTACTATAGCCATTTCCGTATCGAATTACTAGTTCTGACTGCGGTCTTTCTTCTATGTATCGAGCTTGCAAACGGTTTGCTAATGCCTTACCGGTTATTCGGCTTGGTCGACATCCTAAGATTTCCATTTAATTCACTTCGTACTACTTATTATAACTAGACTTTATATACTTTTTGGTTAGTCGTAAAAATAAAATAGTTTTCTATTATTTGATTAAAGTGACTAGAATTGTTCCGTTAAGTGGCCATGCTAATATGATTATTAGAAACGGTCATAAACAATCATTTATAGAAAAACTTTTATTTAAAATACTTTTCAGGATTCGTGATAAATAATGGTAGCATCTGGATTTTGTACGACATGGTCGGATTCCATACTTGGAGAATTATTTGGTGGAACTGTATTATCAGCTCCTGCAACGCTATATTTTGGATTATGTACGTCAGTTGCAGCAGATGGTACGATAACAGGAGAACCAACAATTGGTGTTTCCAATTACGCTAGAAAATCAATAACCAACGACACCAATTTATGGAATACACCATCAAATGGATTAGTAGATAATAAAGCAGTCATAACATTTGCAACGGCTTCTGGTTCATGGGGTACATTAGATACGTTCTTTATAAGTGATAGTGCGACATTGGGATCTACGCACACTATTGCATTTGGTACGTTGACAGTCGAAAAAACTATTACCGATGGTGATACACCTAGTTTTGCTGCTGGAGCATTAGATATCAGTATAACACCAACTACATAAATAAAAGTATAATGAGGTAAACATGAAAAATATTATATTATTATTATTGTTATTATTAACTATTAGTAACGTACAAGCTATTGAAAAAATAACGTATGACTTCGATTTAATGATGTCTGGTATTAACGACTATGCATATATTGGAAACATATTAACAAATAATGATTATACGAATATTCAACCTTTCTTGGTAGGTCCTACTATGTCAAATAGTTTGGAATTCCAATATTATCCTGGTGGATGGTCGTTACCTAAATCATTACCACAACCAACAACGTATCAATTAAATAAATGGTATGATTGTTGCGTAGTATTAAATTTTTCTGATAGTCGTATGGACTGGACAATAGATGGCGAATGGAAAGGTGCTGCACCACTTCGAGACGATTCTGGTACATTAAGAAACAATAATACTGAAATTTATCGTGTGGAAATGTTTGCTGGCGATGGTTCAGTAAAGAATCTTTATATTACCATGGAGTAACATGCAACTTTTTGGATACCCAGATTACGCTGGTGCAAACTTAGTTTTTAATTGGGGCGCAGTTTTTTGTCCGTTTGTTGCAGTTGGATCTGGCGTATTAGCCAAAATTGGTTTTAATTTTCCTGATGCAGGGACTTGTGGCAGTAGATTTGCGATATATAATTCATCTGATTTATTAGCGGAAGTTGACGTAGAAGATGTTGCTGGTTGGCATGTAGTAAGTATTGGAACAGGGCAAACTATAACAGAAGGCCAAACTTACTATATTGCTCAAATACCATGTCACGAAGGAAATTATTGTTCTATACAGATGAAAAGTTTATCTGGAAGTATTGTCTATAATACAGAAGCACCGGGTGGTTCATTAGATGATTATCCTTTTCCAGATAATATACCAGAGACATGGGCCGGCGAAGATACTAACACAGTTTTGTGCATAGCTGTATATAGTACATCGAATATACCATTAATAGGATCAGGATTAATAAGTTGTAATCCGTTAATTAGCAAGGTGGTTTAGCATGGATTCATATGAAGCTGGATCTATTATTTATAGAAATTTTAACACACATCAAGATGATGGTACACCAATTACTTTAGCGGGTACACCATCCATTAAAATTTACAAGGATGATAGCACCACGGAAGACGATTCTGGGATAACTTTAACTGTAGATTTTGATAGTAAAACTGGTCTGCATAATGTAAAAGTTGATACTAGCCAAGATGGTACTTTTTATGCTAACGGACATGATTTTTCTGCTGTAATTTCTGCTGGTACAGTAGACGGAATTTCTGTAGTCGGCACCGAAATTTTCCGTTTTAGGTTACAAGATGGTTTTCCAACTGCATCAGAAAACGCTGAAGCATTATTAAATCACGCAGTATCTGGTCACTTAACAGCAGGTACAGTAGGTAACTTAGTATCATCGTTAGGCGGTAAGATGACCGTAACGTCTAATCAACTAATAGTATATGCATCAGATAATGCTACGGAACTATTTAGGTTTGATTTAACTGATTCTAGTGGCTCGCCTTCGATGACCGACGTATACACTAGAACTATTCATACGTAATGGAAGGCTAAATGACCTCTCCTACACCTTTAGGAAGAAAACAGCAAATAGCGCCAGTTTCGTGTGGCTTAGCATCTAATGCTGATATAGCGGAATTAAGTGGTACTGTTTATAGTTTGAGCGTATCTGATAATGAAATTTTGGTATTAAAAAACATTATTGGTAATGTTTGTGTGTATTCTTTATATGAAAGCAATTTAAATATTTTGCAAAATGTTAGGTCCTGCGTAAATAGCGTATTAAACATATTTGGAGTATCAAATATTTCAAAAATGCTATATGGCATTATAAATAGTAATAATAGTTATGCGAATTCATTAAATGTTTTTAAATTATTATATAGTACAATTGAAAATAGAAATAATTTAATTAATATAATGTTATGTGATATTAAGTTACGTAGTAATATTATTAATAATACTATAATAATTAATATATGTAACTTATATATGAATATATGTTCTGTTATCCTTAGTAATACAATAAATGTCAATAATATATTAAATAATAATATTTCAATAAGTGGACTTATATCAAATAATATTTATCTAAATAATATAATAAATTTATTATGTAATCTGACGGCGGTAATTTCAAATAATACTATAATAAATACGTATTTATTAAAAAATTTTTATATATATTCAAATGTGATTTCTTCAATTACAAGTAATCTGTTATTAAGTAGATTGAATAATATTATTGGTAGTATTAATACACAAAACAATTTAGTGTCTAGATGGACAGTTTTATTTGAATTACCGTTAAATGTATTAAATAGTAATAGTTGTATTTTATCAACATTAAAAAATAATATAAGTTTATATAGTTGTGTAAGCAGTAATTCTAATTTATTAACAATATTTAATTATTTATATAAAAATATTAATATTATAAAATCATATTGTGATATAAAAATAACTATTCTGAAATCATATTCTAAACAACTTTTAGAAAAAATAAAATCTTATTAAGGTGAATTATGACAATATTTTTAGGCGAATCAGATGTCGAAATACGTATGGATACTAGTATTTCATTATCTGGAGCTACATTAATTAATATTCAGGTTATTAGGCCGTCTGGTACATCTGATACTTGGGTAGCAACCCAATACGAAAGTACTCAAGAAATTACATATACTGCGACAGCTAGTGACCTAGACGAAATTGGTGTTTATTATTTACGGGCTTATATTGAAATAGGAACTTCAAAACATTTAGGCGAAGTTGCTACTATTGAAGTACTGGATCCTAATAGTACGAAATCAGGCGTTGATAAATTAATACAATTGTTTGGAGTGTATTATAGATTTTTGACAGTTCAAACGTCGTCTGAAGCAGCTATTGATGATAATGAAGAAGCTGATATTCTATATGATTCGTTTAATGTTTATAAGGATCTTGCGGAAAGTGAATTAAATAATTTACTTGCTATGAGGTCAGTATCTTCTGAATATTTAACAGATGCTCAATATAGCGCATTGATGTGTCATTTAGTCGCAGATTACTTCGAAATGGGCAATCCGGACTGGTCATTTAGAAGCCAAAGCCAGGCTCCTGGTGTGTCATTTTCAAGGGGTGAAAAAACAGGACCAAGGGAAGCATTTGAAAAATTATTTAATTCTATAGCAACTTCGGCTAACTTGTCTGCAGTGTCTTGTAGTCGTGGTGCTGCCGTTGAAATGGTTAGAATCAAAGATGCTGTTAATTATCCCAATAGATGGAAACGTACTCTCATACCGTCTTATAATCAGTTCGAAGGTGGTTTTGACGAAAACGAAGTTGACGACAATGGTTATGATGCCGGAGAAAACGCAGAGTGGTCGTAATGCCTTATCCAAAAAGACTACGTTATACACATTCTATATACATTTACAAACAAATTAATGAAATCTTTAATGGTGATGCCGCTGCTACAATGACCATAGTGGGTTATCCTACGGCAGAGAACTTTCAATTAGCAGTGACTGCTGATAAAGCATGTCGTATTCGTATAGCTGGTAGTTTAAATGGTACTGCTAAAATAGAACGATTGTCATTTTCAGAAGCTGGAACTCAATATACTACTAATTTTTTTGACATTCTAACTAGTTTAAGATCCGACTATTACGAAACAGATGCTACATTAGTCGTGACTGCTGTCAATTCCGTCGGAATGCCTATAACGTGGCAACAAACTTATGGACCGTATAAGGCAGAGTTCGGCCAGCACGGAGGAATGTCTGCACAAATTCAAGCTGACTCATTAGGACTAGGATCTAAAATAGTTCATTATGTCCGTTGCGAACGATCAACCCCATTAGACAAATCTATGACAATGAGTGTAGTAGGTTATGACGATCAATTATTTGTTCCAATAAGTGACTTCGAAAATATTTCAACGCCACCTAGTTATGTTGCTCAAGAATATGCTTTTAGGGTGGTAAAAAAACAGGACGGAGATGCATAAATGACCATAAATCCTATTTTGCAATTTATTTTAGATGAACTTCATGGAAATACTGAGATTGTTGAACTAACAGATAATAAATTTTATGTTGGACTATTACGAGATCCTGTTACGTTAACAGAGCCACATTACACCCGTTTAGGTATCGAATATGTTTCTGATAATGGAGACAGTGCATTTTTTAGCCAGATCCGAGATTGGGATGAAAAGCAAGTCCAGATAAAAATTACGATAGTGACGTCGTATGGCCACAATGAAAATCATTGTAGACAAGTAGTCGAAGATATTTGTGAGTTGTTTTCGTGGCATAGAAAACGAACTACGTCTGAATATAAAATTTATATTAATAAAATTACTAGTAATCTTGTTGAAACGGAACAAGCTCGTTGGATAGGAACAATTTCCATGGACGTTAGTTATTTAACACCTATTTTGGTAACCCAGGAATAAAATTATTTATATGTACGTTCCATAAACGTTCTAGGATCTTCGTTATTTTTTAATAATTTATTACTTATTAAAATTAAATTGCCCTTTTCTATAGCTACTTTTTTCTTACAATTTGGACATATAACCTTTTTAACTATTTTAGTCAGAAAATATGTCCATCTATAATTACAATATTTACAATGCATTTAAATCACTCCAAAAAATTTCCATATTTATTGACATATTAGTTCTCCTTGCATATTTGGTGTGCTATCTTAATCTACCACGTTCAATGCATTTTTAAATCCTAATACGTACATTCGGATAGAATTTCGATCAAATTCTGACATTCCGTTTGTTGCTATTATATTACCTGATTCATATGCTAGAACAACTGGATTATATAATGCAGTAGATTTTGCTTGGCTGTTCGTAGGATTGTTAAATGTTTTGACTATTAGATTTGCAATAGTTTCGTCAGAAACTTCTGCTATAATATGAGCATTTTTATTTTTTGTTTCTTGTATTTTCCGGTTGTTAATAGTTCCAGAAATGCAACTAGCATATTCGTTATTTGTTGATATAGTTAAAATCAAATGCTTAAAATACTCTATTGTCATTTGGTCAACTGATTTTTCTTCTATCATAAACCCATTGCATACACCAAGTGCATTATAAATATCTGTATCTTTATCTGATCGAATGCGTATCGTTAGTGGATTTACGTTGATAACATCAGCTATTTCGAATATTACTTGATCATAATCGTATATTCCGGATTCTAGTAATACTACATCACCAACTTTTAAATTGCCAATGAATACTTTTCGATGTTTTGGTTTTGATATAATACCACACTTTGTAAGTTCTGATAGTATGGTATTTCCTTTGCATTGATAGAGGTATCCTGCTATTATGCCTATATCCCTACCATAGAAAATTATTTGATTTTCCGTCTTTTGCATTGTTATTGATTCGTTAATTTCATTTTGTTCCATTCTAATTACCTCATTCAATTATATTACTTTCTAGTTTAACTACTTTTTGGTTAGTCGTAAAAAATAAAAACGTTTGTATTATTTGATTATAATAATTTCTTGGAGTTACAATATGGTCAGATTAATTGATGCTTTTAGAGCTGGATCACTAACCCTATCAGAATATCAGAGTTACTTGGACTTGGGTTACGATCCGTCAGACATTGTTCAACTTACGTCGGGACGCAGCGCCGAAATGGTTACCGTTTCTTACATGAACTTGGGATCAGGGCGAACGTGGACTGTCAAATCAGGCGAAACCGTTATGGGATATATTGGACCAAATGCTGATATGGTTAATAGCGGTACAATGACCGTTGATGGTGATGCAGTATTTTTATATAATGACGGTAAGGTTTCCGGGACCGGCGAAATATCAGGATCTGGCCACTTCTTACTATATCCATTAAAAAGCAGTGACTTATAATGATTAAATTTTATTATTATATATTGATGGTTTTCTTAATATCACCCATTAATTGTATTTCTATTAGTATTTCATCTGAAGGATATTCTCAATTTAATGACTTAATTTTGGATAATTCTTTAGAGTATTCTCAAAATTTAGAATTATCCGAAGGTACTATAAATGGTAATACAAAATTTTCCGGTTCTGGAAATAATACTATACTTCAAAATACCCAAAATGGAATATTTATATTAGAATCAGAAAATAATAATATTAATGGAGAAATAATTTCTTCAGAAAACGGAATAACTGGTTCAGTTGTAGCATCTGATATGGAAATCATGGATGAAGTATCGACTGATACTATGATGTCAGTAGACGCTATAACCGAAAAAGGAAAATTTAGTGCATTACTCGCAGGTCCGGAATACATTACAAATGATGGGTCTTCTTCCGCCTATGCTCTGAAAATCTACAAGCTGAGCAAGGATGCCGTCCCTATGCAAATCGTTGTTAAGGATGATGCCCTGCTCCGGGCAGAAGGCCTAAATGCAGCGAATGTAGCCGAGGCAATCCGGCGGGATGCCGAAATATGGGATTCGGCTACGAACAAAGAACTGTTTGCGGACAGCAATACGGTGGCGTTGAGTGCAACGGCGAAGTCTGACACGAGGGATAATATGCGAGTTCATGCCTTCGCGCCGAGCACATCGTCATGCATTGCCTTCGCTCGAACCTGGTTTAGCAGCGCAAAAGAGGACGGATACTATAAGATACTGGAGACGGATGTCACCTACAACAGCAAATATACCTTCTCGATGGATGGGAGCAATGGATATGACTTCCAGTCAATTGCCCTGCACGAACTGGGGCACAGCTTAGGATTATGCGACCTATACGCCAGCAACCGGGCCGGTCAGGTCATGAATGGTTATTATCATGGCATTGACCGGGATTTAGGGAATGGCGATAAAACAGGAATATTCAAATTATATGGTTAAACAAAATAAAAATATATGGAGAACAAATAAAATGGGAAAGACTTTAGCAGACGTTAACAATACTACCATTAAAGTATTAGTCGACATGATGAATGCTACTATTAAGGCGTTCAATGAACAGATTATACGAACACAATCCTATATGATTGAAAGCCAGTCCAGCGGTCTAGCATCTGGTTGGGCAATTGAAGACGGCGAACACGTAGTCAA
>Ga0116170_10004750_pt1 | contig 12340 bp, 10 predicted proteins | sample AD_JPNHW1_MetaG_FD_89797 | JGI IMG/M metagenome (GOLD analysis project Ga0116170, IMG submission 89797) | Active sludge microbial communities of municipal wastewater-treating anaerobic digesters from Japan - AD_JPNHW1_MetaG | ecosystem: Engineered > Bioreactor > Anaerobic > Digestate | place... | reverse complement strand
GCTTGAACGCCGCACTGCCGCGGATATCCGATTGCGTCGCCACCTTTTTATCCGCCTTCACTTCTTCCTCAATGCTGGCGTCGTGCGGCACCACCGTGTCGACCAGCGACTGCTCCAGCGCGGTCAGGCGCACCACCGTTGTGTTGACCCCGCCCACCGCCACCACCGCGTCCGTCACGATCCCTTTGGCCTGGGTGATCGCCACCGCCACCACAATCAGCGAAATATCATTCGCCGTGCGCCGGAAGACCCGCTGCGCGATCCGCGCCTTGCTCTTCGGGATTTCGACGCTGAGGACCAGCTGTTCCTTCGGCGCTTTGAGATAGTCCTCAAGCGCAATGGTTTTGCTGCCGGTCTTCCCCGCCACTTTCAGCTGCGCGCGCAGCGCCAGCAGCGTCGGGATCAGGTTGGAGCATGACTTGTTCGCCCCGATGTTCCCGCCGAGCGTGGCGATATTGCGCACGTTGCGGTTGACCACCTGCCGCGCGGCTACGCGCAGCGGCGCCGGCACTTTGCTGCTGTCGCACAACGCCTGCAGCGTAATCCCCGCCCCAATGCTGACCCTCTTCGCCGCGGCCTTGACCGTGCCCAGCTTAAGCCCGTCCAGCGCGATCACCGCCACCGGTTTCTGCCGGGTATAGGACGAATTGAGCTCCGTCCCTCCTCCCAACCAGGCCGATTTTTTCACCTTGGCCTTGAGCGCCACCGCTTCCTTCACGGTTTTCGGCCGGTAAAATTCCTGAATCATGCCCTCACCTCCACGCCGCCGACGCACAAACTCCCCATCGGCAGATTAGTGCCAGTCAATATGATAATAGGAAAACAGCGGGATTGTCAAACTGCTTGGCGATCGGGGCGGCGCGAACTGCTGACGCGCCGGCCTGACCGCCGGCCGACAGCGCTGCCGCGGCAATGCACCCCGCACCGCCGCCGGCACGTCGCCGCGTTCCCTTGCCCGCACGGTTGACATGCACTGTCGCCTTGACTAAAATTGCCGTACTACTTTCATCGGGGAAATCTGTATGCACACGATGCCAACCGCCGGCGTTACCCGTCTTGAAATCGATTTGAGCGTGCTGACCGCCAACTATCAGCGCCTGGTCGCAGCGCTCGCCCCGGCAACGGTCATGGCGGTGCTCAAGGACAACGCCTACGGGCATGGTCTTATCCCCGTTGCGCGACAGCTGTATGCCGCCGGCTGCCGCCGCTTTGCCTGCGCCACCCTGGGCGAGGCGCTGGAACTGAAACGCCATTGCCCCGGCGCCTATGACCTGCTGATCCTGCGGGCATTGACCGAAAGCGAATTGCCGGTCGCCATTGATTGCGGCTGCCAACTCACACTCCATGACCTGCGCACGCTTGACTGCGCCGAGACCCTGGCCCGCGCTGCCGGCCGCCAGGTGCCCGTTCATCTCAAGATCGATACCGGACTCGGTCGGCTCGGTTTTCTCCCCGATGAAGTCCCGGCTGCGCTTGCCGCCCTGCAGCAGGCCCCGCATCTGGCGGTATGCGGCATCTATTCGCATCTGGCCATGTCCTGGCGCCACCATGAATTCAGCGTGCGCCAGTTGGCCTTGTATCAGCAGGCGGTGGCGCAGGCGCGCGCACACTATCCGGAAATCATCTGCCATCTCGCCGCAACTGCGGGCGCGCTGACCATGCCCGAGGCCCGCTTCGATCTGGTCCGCATCAGCAGCCTGCTGTATGGATTGAGCTACCTCAACGAATGGCCGTGGGGGCTGGAACCGGTCCTGCGCTGGGTCGCCCCGCTCATCCAGGTGCGGGCATTCCCCGCGGAGTGGAACATCGGCTACAAGCTGCTGTACCGGACCACCGCCGGCCAGCGGATCGGCGTGCTCGCCGTCGGCGCCGGTGACAGCTTTCCCTACGCCCTGCGCCTCAAAGGCGTTGTGCTGCTGCGTGGCCGGCGCTGTCCCATCGTCGGCATGTCGCTCGACCAGACCATGATCGACCTGACCCCGGTCCCCGACGCGCAACCCGGTGACGAGGCCGTGCTCATCGGGCGTGATGGTGCTGATCAGCTCCGGGCGGAGGAAGTGGGCGCCACCGCACAGACCTCATACGGCGAGATCCTGTTGCGGATCCCCGCCCGCATTCCCCGCTGCTATAGTGCCGGCGGGACTATGCTAACCGCTGCGGGGTACGGACTGCCGGACGCATAAATCCCGCCGGCAAACTGCATGCCCGCATCTGCATTCTCACCGCCAACATCCCGCCCGGAACACCGGACCGGTATTGCTGTCCGCAGGAGTCAGTTCCCCGCGCACTGCTGCAGCGCGGCAATAAGGATGTCAATGTCGGCATGACTGTTGTAAAAATTCACGGCAACCCGAATCCCCCGCCGGCGCACGGAGACGAGAATCCCCCGCTCCGCCAGCGCCGCCGCCACCCGTTCCTTTTCCGGAAGGTCGATGATGGTTATCCCGGCGCGCGCCTCCGGCGTCCGCGGCGAGACGATGCGGCAGCCGCACGCATCCAGCCGGGAGCGGAGATATTCCGTCAGTTCATCGATGCGCGCGGCGATGGCGATCATCCCGATGCGCTCGACCAGCGCCACCGTTGCCCCAAACGCAAAGATATTCGGGAACGACGGGCCGCCCCCCTCCACTGCCACCACCCCCGTCTTGAAATCCGTGCTGCGGTTATCCATGGCCGGCGGATGCGTGACACTCATCCAGCTTGCCGCAGGAAGCGGCCGGCCGTCAAGCAGGCCCGGGCGGATATACAGCAGCCCGATCCCGTATCCGGACAATCCCCACTTGTTGCAGGAACAGACGAGGCAGTCGAGGTTCAACGCCTGTACGTCGAGCGGCAGCGCGCAGATGCTCTGCGAGGCATCGGCGATGAGCATGACGTTGCGCTCCCGGCACCGTTGCGCGCAGGCGGCCAGGTTCAGCCGGAACCCCGTGGCATACTGCACCGTGCTCACCACCGCGGTTCTGATCCCCGGGGTGAGCGCCGCAGCAAAACACTCCGGGGTGATGCGGCACTGTTCGTCGGCGGCAAGAAATTCAACCTGATACCCGCGGTTCAGGAACGGGATGGTGGCGGTGGGAAAATCGTCGTCCATGGCCAGCACCGCCCCCGTTCCCTGCCGCCACTGCGCCAGCAGGTTCATCGCGTGCGAGGTGTTCTGCACAAAAGCGAGCGCGGACGGGTCGGCGTTCAGGAAACGCGCCACCCGGGCGCGCGTCGCTTCCACCCGCCGCAGCCATTCGTTCCATGACCGGTCGCCGTCGCTGACCGATTCGTCGTAATAGCGCACCGCGGCGTCACGGGTGGCGCGCGCCATAGGCCCGCCCCCCGCGGTGCTCAGGTAAGTGTATTTCGTCAGCGCGGGGAATTCCGCCCGCACCGCTGCCCAGTCAATGGCCATCGCCGGTCCTGCCCCCTGCATGTGCCGCTGCGCGGCGGCCACTCCCGGAGGGGGCGGCGTACCAAAGAAAACGGGCCGCCCCGCAGGGCGGCCCGGATGATGCGCACATGGTCCGACAACCGCTACGTGACGTAGCGCTCCTCAGTGAGGTAGCGGTTCATATGGTCGCACAGCAACGTGACGATGCGGAGTTTCTTCCCGTTGGCTTTCTTCGCCTCTTCCAGTGCGTAGTGGACGTTGGCGCCGGACGAAATGCCGCAGTAGAGCCCTTCCTCGCGCCAGATGCGGTGCGCCATCTCGCGCGCCTCGCTGTCCGACGTGCGCACAAGCACGTCGATCAGCCGCTCGGCCTTGAGCATCTTCGTGACGATGCCACCCTTGATCTCGGTGGCGGGAAAATCCATGCCCGGATGCCAGAGTTCCTTGGAGCTGGCGGGCTGGATGCCGATCACCTTGACGCCGGGGATCTCCTTCTTCAGCACCTGGGCAATGCCGACCAGCGACCCGGCGGTGCCGATCGACTGCACGAAGACGTCAATCTTGCCGTCGGTCTGCTCGATGATCTCCTGCGCGGTCACATGGTGCGACTGCACATTGTCCTCGTTGCTGAACTGGCGCGCCCACCAGATCTTGTCCGGGTTGGCCTGCTCGTCGTTGTAACAGAGCTGGCGGCCGGGGAGCTCGACTTCCGAGCCCGCAATGCTGCGCTCGCGCAGCGCCTCGATATCCTCGGGCTCCATCAGCCGGACTTCCGCACCGACGTTCTCCATCATTTTCTTCTTTTCGGAACCCGCCTTGCCCGGCATGGTCTCGTAAATGCAGACCTTGTAGCCCTTCATCCGGCCGACCGACGACAGGGCGAAGCCGGTGTTGCCGGTGCTCGATTCGATGAGGGTGTAGCCGGGCTTGATTTTGCCCGCCTTTTCCGCCCCCTCGATCATCGCCAGGGCGATGCGGTCCTTGAGTGAACCGGACGGATTCATGTACTCGAGCTTGACCAGGATCTCGCAGCCCGTCCCCTGGGGGATGCTGTTCAGCCGGACCATCGGCGTGTCACCGATCAGCTCCAGCATGCTGTTGTAGATTTTCTTGTTTCGCATGACTCGCTCCGTAACGGAAATGGTGAAAACCGTCCGCGCCCTACGGCGCGGACGGTGAGAAACGGGGTTATTCCAGCGTGGTGCCGACGCCCGCCTTCTGCGCCGCGTCGAAGTAGTAGCGGCCGGTGGCGATATCGAACACCGCCATGCCCATCGGGTTGAACATGATCGGCATGTCCGCGGGATACTCCGCGATGGCGTTGTGGCAAACGAGCTGGGCGATGGTCTTGGTGTCCTTTTCCTGCAGCCCGCGCTCCTGGTGCATGACCTCAATGTCCGTCTTCTCGCGGCAGACCTCTTCCCAGTCGTCGACGAAGATCGCCTTGGTGTGGTCCATAATGCTCGTCTTGTAGTCGCGCAGCGAGCAGTTGAGCTGCAGCGAGCCGGCTTTCGGCTTCTCGTCGATGTACGGCGCCGGGGAAACGGTGCAGGTGATGAAGATGTCCGTGTCGCGGTACCCCTCCTGCCAGCTCTTCACCACCACCGTCTTGTCCTTGCACGGGCCGGTGATCGTCGCCGGATCGATCGGACGGATGTCATACAGCGAGATCGTGTCGATCTTGTCCTTCAGCGTGGCGCAAACCATCTCGTAATGGTGCCGGCCGATCGGGCCCCAGCCCATGATCGCGACCTTGTACTTGGCGCGCGGCCGCTGCTTGACGAAATAGCGGATCATCAGGCCCGACACCGACGAGGTGCGAATGATGCTCAGCAGTGCGGTGTTGACGATGCAGACCGGCACGCCATTGTCCGCCTGGTTAAGCACCACCACGCTGTGCGCGCGCGGCAGCGGCGGATTCTTCTTGATGTTGCCCGGGAAACTGGCGATCCACTTGATGCCCGCCAGGTTGATGTTGCCACCGACGAACGCCATCATGGCGATGATGCGGTTGGTCAGGTCGCGATAGCGCAGGTACGGCTTGATCGGCTGGACATAATCCTTCTTGTCCAGGCACTGCACCGCCTCCTCGATGGTGTCGATGGTCTTGTCCCAGTTGATGCCGACCTTCCGCAAGTCCTTCTCATTGAGATACAGCATATGCCTCGTCCTCCATGCAATAGATGACCCCCGGAAAAATCCGGGGGTGGCATCGGGTCGATAGTGTCAGCCCGGTGTTCTTGATTGGGTGGCAGTTATTCCTTGGAATGGCGGTCGATGAACATGGTCATCACGTCCATTTCTTTCATGTGCAGGAAATTCGCCCAGCGCTTTTTGCCGATGGTCTTCTTGATCGTCCCCTTTTTCAGCTCAAGCGGCGCATAGCCGATCTTGCAGCCGAGCGGCATGGTATACAGCGTCTCCGCACCATCATCCTTGAGCATCAGCGAGATCATGAACGCACCGTCATTGGTGATACTGCTGAATTCGTACGCATCCTCAAGCCGCTTAACCAGCATATCCGCCTCCTGGGTTGTGCCAACAGACTGCCATCGGCAAAAAATCATAACAATTCACTTAACATTTGTCAAGATGACCGCCCGGACAATTCAGCCAAATGGCTGGAACCGGTCTGCCGCATGTGAATGATCCAAGGCAAACCGGCGCAACCCGAAATGAATTGCCCGAATGCCACCGGCACCGACACTGCACAATCTGCGGGTTACGGTTGGCGGGCCGGTGGTATACAATGCGCCGCCAGCACCCGGGCCAGGCGTTGATGGCCGGCGCGCCGGAAATGGCCGTCGTGTTCCAGAAAATCACGTTCCGTGAAGCCATACCCTTCGCTCAAATCAAGATACCGGATATCCCGCAGCCGGCAGATGTCGCTGAGCATCCCGCAAAATCGGTCGCGGATCGACCGGTTGACGGTCTCCCCGCAAAAACCCGTGGGCAGATTGACCACCTGAAACACGACGCCACTATCCCGGCATTCCTGGTGCAAATCCGTCAGCGCCCGGTCGAAATACGGCCGCACCACCCCAAAACTGTCCGAGGCAACGAAATCCATGAACGAAGCGGGGACCGCCGTTTGTGCCGGCGGGGTATCGGCAGCATTTCCCCGGGGCGCTGGGGACGGCGACAAACTGGCGAAATACAAGGAGAGCCGGTAGAGTTGTGACGCAAAACACAGCCGCTCCGTGAGCAGATAACGGGGATTCCGCCGCGCCAGCAGATATTCGCGCAGGCGCGCAAACGGCAGCTGCTGTTCCGGGAACCGGGCCAGATCGTCAGCCGGCCGGTTCGCCACCAGATCATACGGATCATTCAGAAACGTGAACAGGAACACCTGCTGCGGCCGGAACACAGGCAGGTACGTTTTCAGCAGCGCATACTCTTCGCGAATGCCGTTGCCAGTGACCGACAGGTTGTAGACCGCTTTTCCCGTCATACCGCTGAGGAAACTCCGCACCGTGTCCGCCTCATTCACCCCGTGGCCGAAAATGAACGAATCGCCCAGCAGCAGGATATCCGGATGGTCGAGTCCGGCCGGATTGCGAAAACCGTAGCGGTCGGTCTGATGATCAAAAAAGTATCCGTTGAAATAATTGCGCGTGGCAAAATTCTTCTTCATCACCTTGAACGGCACCAGTTCATCATAGGCAAAAATACCGTACGGCGAATCGTTGTACGCGCTGTAAAGAAAGTTGCCGACCCGCGACGGCATGATCCCGCCGCACCACCGCAATCCCGCTTCAAACAGGACCAGGGTCAGCACCACGGAAAACAGCAGCTTGCCGAGCAGCGGAACCCACCTTCGCCTCGCCATGGGACGGCATTGTATCACCCGCGGTTGCCAGCGTCAAAAATTCGGCACCAACGACAGGACCTCAGTCGCACCCGTCCTTGCCCTGCTGGCCGACAAACTGCGCGTGCTTGTCGGCAAATAACGCATTAAACGTCGTCAGCGACCCGTAGCAGCGGGTGATATACCCCTGCAGGTCGAGCTTGTCCTCGGGCGGCAGCGCCGGATGCGCATTGATCTTCTGTTCCAGCACGCGCAGCTTGTCGCGCACCCCGACAATCTTTTTGAAGAACGCCTCGATCGGCACCTCCTTGGCCTGCGTTTCCGTCTTCCCGGGGATCAGCTTCATGGTTCCGCCCGCCCAGCGCGCGCCCAGTTCGAGTTCCGTCTCCAGCCAGCCGTAGTCGCCAAGCACCTCGCGCACCGCCTGCTTCACCCGGTCAAGCTCAGGATCCCCTGCGGGCGCGGTCACCTGCAGCGTCGGGTCGGTAAACAGGAAACTCTGCACGGCATTCCCCTTGAACCCGACAACATACGCGTCGTTGTCGTACCCCAGCACCCGCCCCAGCCCGAACCGCGCATGCGTGACCATTGTGCCCACACCCAGCCGCGGTTTTACCGATGATTCCGTCATCGTCAGCACTCCTCAATCGTCGTCCGGCCGCCAGCCGGCAGCCGCAAAAACTCTGCCCGCATCCGCCCGCACCATCGCGGCCGCCACGCCGGGTGCGGAACACCCTGTGCGCAGTATACCAGAATTGCCGTCGGCATGCGGAGTGCGTGTGGTCGCTGCAATCACGGAGAAATAACCACCGCCGGCGGCGCAGTGATGATTTCCTCCGTCACGGCACGCAGCAGCGGGTCGGCATGCGTGCGAGTGCGTTGCAGCAGATCATTGCCGCGCCCGGCCCGGGCCATGGCCCGGTAGTTGTCCTGCCATGCCGCAAACCCGTCCGCCCCGTCTCGCGGCGCCACCCGCAGGTTCCAGCGGATGATATGCTCCTCGATTTCCGGCGGCGGTGAAAAGAAGTGCATGATCATATTGCCGTCGCGAAATCCCGCCGGCACCTCGCGCCACGGCAGCACCATGCGGGTCAGGTGCAGACAGCGGTCATAGCGTGCCGCCAGCGCCCGTTCCAAACCGCCCGCCGCCAGCCACGCCCGCCAATCGGCCAGCAGTTCCGGCACCTGCCGCCCGACCGTTGCCGCCAGCCCCGCATCGACGCGGCTGCCCGCCTCCGCCGCTGCCGCCAGCGCGCGCACTGCCGTATCGCCGTGCGCGGCCGCCAGCCAGAGCACCAGTCCCGTCGCCAGCCGGTACGAACGCTCGCTGGCATCGAACCGGCGCAGCCAGGTTTCGCCCGCGTCAGGCGCCATTGCGTATTCATGGCAGGTGGCAAGCAGGCGTCCCTGATTGGCGAAAAAACTGCCGGACACTGCCATGCCCTCGATCAGCCACTGCCAGTCGGGAGCGGCATACGCTGCCGGCCACACTCGTGCCTGATGCAGGTGGATGAATTCATGCAGCAGCGTCGGCGCATTGTAGGTGTTGACGACCACGGTGGCGGGCAGGCAGGTCCGCGCCCCGGCCTCCAAGAGACCGTAGTCGCGCCGGGTCGCGCTGTCGCTGAGAAAATGCACCTGCACCTTCGGCAGCGTCCGGCCGGGAAAGCAATCGGCGGCGTTCGCCAGCGCGGTTGCCGTCACCTGCCGGTACCAGGCCAGCAGCGCCGGCGGCAGATCCCGCTCGGCATACAGCACAAATCCATCCCCCGCCGCCACCGGGCGGCCCGGAACTGGCGCCGGCGGCGGCGCCGGTGCGCTCAGGATCACCACCAGCGCCGCGCCCGCCGCAACAGCGGCCAGCAGCAGCCGGCGCCGGGTCCACCAGCGCAGGGTCATTGCCGCAGGCATATCAGGGACAAACCGGCCTGACGGCAAACCAGTGCGCCAAACCAAACGACAGTAAGTTTCATGGACGGTGATTATCCCGCGGACGGTTGTCTCAAGGCGCGCCAGACCCGCTCGGGGGTGAACGGCGCATGGCGCAGGCGCAGCCCGCAGGCGCACCACACCGCGTTGCTGATGACCGGCAGCGCCCCATTGATGCCGATCTCCGAGACGCTCTTGGCCCCGCACGGCCCGCTCTCCTCGTATGTCGGCACCAGGATGGTGGTCAAGCGCGGCAGGTCGCGCGCGCCGGGGATGCGGTACCACGAGAACGAGGCATTGCGCATGCGCCCCCCGGCGGAAAACAGGTATTCCTCATTGAGGGCGAAACTGATGCCGTTGAGCACCGCCCCCTCGACCTGGCCCTGCGCCAGGGCCGGGTTGATGGCAGTGCCGCAATCGGTGGCGCTCACATAATGCAGCACCGTGATGCGCCCGGTCATGGTGTCGAGTTCGATTTCCGCAACATGCGCCGCAAACGGCGGCGGCGACTGATGCGTGATATGCGAGGCATGCGCGGCAATCTGATGCTGGTCCTGCGTGTACAGCGTGTACTGCGCCACCTCCGCCAGCGCCAGCGATTTCCCGCCCCCCCGCACAATCCCGTCGCTCAGCGTCAGGGTCTCCGCCGCCACGCCCAGCATGCGCGCCGCCGCCGCGAGGATCTGCCCGCGCACCTGCCGCGCCGCCTTCTGCACCGCACCGCCCGACAGGTAGGTGGTGCTCGACGCATAGGCGCCGACATCAAACGGGGTCAGGTCAGTATCCGACGAATAGGGGATGATCCGCTCCACCGCCACCCCCAGTTCCTCCGCGGCGATCTGGGACAATACCGTGTCCGCACCCGTGCCGAGGTCGGTGGCGCCCATGAGCAGGTTGAACGATCCGTCGTCGTTCAGTTTGAGCGACGCCGCCGCCATATCCACTTCGGGAATGCTTGAGCCCTGCATCAGCGTGGTGATGCCGATGCCGCGCTTGTGGCGGGCGGATGTTTTCTGCTCCGCCAGATAGGCCGCGCGTTTTTCCGGCCAGCCGCTCGCAGCCAGCACCTGATCGAGGCATTCCGCCAGGCCGCATGACCCGATGGCCTGCGCCACCCCCGCCTTCCCCTCGCCCAGCGCCCGGAAGATTTCCGAACCCTGCCCGCTGCGCAGCGTATTGCGCCGCAGGAACGCGGCCGTATCCATGCCGATGGCCTGCGCCAGCTCGTCCAGCTGCACGCCCACGGCAAAGGCGCTCTGGGTCGCGCCATAGCCGCGATAGGCGCCACCCACCGGCAGGTTGGTGTACGCCGTTTCGCCGACGTACCGCACATTGGCGCACTGGTAGAGCGGCAGCACCTTGTTGCCTGAATTGCAGAGCACCGTCAGCCCATGGGTGCCGTAGGCGCCGCTGTTCATCAGCACCTGCAGCTCAAGCGCCGTGATCGTCCCGTCCCGTTTCACCCCGCTGCGCAGCCGCACCTCCTGCGGATGGCGGGTGCGCGCGCACATGAACTGCTCGGCACGGGTCAGCACCATGCGCACGGGCCGGCGGGTCGCCAGCGTCAGTGCTGCGCACAGGTCCTCAATAATGATCTCCTGCTTGCCGCCGAAACCGCCCCCCAAGCGCGGCTTGATCACCCGGATGCTCCCGACCGGCAGATTCAGGGCGCGCGCGACAATGCGCCGCACATGGAACGGCACCTGCGTGCTGCAGCGGATAACGAGGCGCCCATCGGCGTCGAGCCAGGTGACCGCGCTGTGCCGTTCCAGCGCGCAATGGGCGGCGTAATGCGAACTGAACTCCGCCGCCGCCACATGATCGGCCCCGGCCAGTCCGCGCGCAACGTCGCCCAACTGCATCTCGACCCGCGCCACCAGATTGCGCTGCGGTTCGTACGGCAGCGGCAGCGGGGTCATGGCCTCGGGTTCATCGTGCACCACCGGCGCACCCGGCTGCCGTGCGGCCTGCGGCGTGAACACCGCCGGCAGGATTTCATAGTCCACGCTAATGGCCGCCAGCGCGGCCTGCGCCTGCGGCGCGGTTTCCGCCGCCACCGCCGCCACGCGGTCGCCGACGAACCGCACCTTGCGGTCAAGGATAAACGCGTCGTACGACGACGGCTCGGGATGGCCCTGCCCGGCGGTGGTGAACGGGATGCGCGGCACATCCTGCCAGGTCAGCACGGCATGCACCCCGGGCATCGCTTTGGCCGCACGGGTATCGATGGCACGAATCCGCGCATGCGCATGCGGGCTGCGCAGCACCGCACCCTGCAGCATGCCCGGCAGCATGATATCGTCGGTATAGGTGGCGCGACCGGTCACCAGCCCGCGCCCGTCCAGCTTGCGCGCACTTTTCCCGACCGCCCGGAAAGCGCGGGTCATGCCTTGCGCCCCGCGGCGGCATGCACCGCCGCCAGTATCTTCACATAGCCCGTGCAGCGGCAGAGGTTGCCGTCCAGCGCCGTGCGGATCTCTTCGTCCGTCGGCTGCGGCACGTGCGCCAGCAGGGCATGCGCGGCCAGGATCATCCCCGGCGTGCAGAAGCCGCATTGCACGGCGCCCGCGTCGAGAAACGACTCCTGCAGCCGCTGCAGCTGGCCGTCACGTTCCAGGCCCTCAATCGTGGTGATAACCTTGCCGGCGGCGCGGGCGGCGGGATAGTAGCACGCCGTCACCGGTACCCCGTCGACCAGCACGGTGCAGCTGCCGCATTCCGCCTCGCGACACCCTTCCTTCACCCCGGTAAAACCCGCACGCCGCAGCACATCCAGCAGCAGATCATTCGGGGCAATGGTGAACTCCTGGTGCCAGCCGTTCACGCTGCAGGTAATGCGCAAGGCCGGCGGCGCCAGTGTCGCCCGCGTCCCGGCGGGAGACAGACCGGCCGCCGTGCGGCCGGCACGAGCCCGGTGGCGGGTGGCCGGTTTCCGTCGCGCAGTCATGACCGGCCGCCGTCGCGCAGGGCGCGCAGCAGATCACCCGTCACCGTCTGCACCAGCATCCGCTTGTATTCCGCACTCACCCGCATATCGGGGAGCACCTGGCAATGCGACGCGAGCCGCTCCGTTAGTTCGGCAAACACCGCATCCGTTGCCGGACAACTACAGTACTTTTTTTCGAGCTTCGGGAAACGCTACAACAACACCACCAAGCCACCCAACACCACCTACAAACCAATAATCATACCCACCCACACACACAACAAACCGCAACCATCACCTG
>Ga0116170_10004748_pt1 | contig 12343 bp, 9 predicted proteins | sample AD_JPNHW1_MetaG_FD_89797 | JGI IMG/M metagenome (GOLD analysis project Ga0116170, IMG submission 89797) | Active sludge microbial communities of municipal wastewater-treating anaerobic digesters from Japan - AD_JPNHW1_MetaG | ecosystem: Engineered > Bioreactor > Anaerobic > Digestate | place... | reverse complement strand
CGCGCGCGATGCTGTCCCCCACCGCCTGCATCACGGTCGCGGCGACGAGCGACACCAGGACCAGGGACTGGACGTAGCTCTTGGAAAAGGACAAGCCGTGGAAGGTGGCTCCGTAGGTCCATGCGACCAATCCGGAGAGGACCGTGGCCAGGAGGCTCGCGTAGACCACCGACAGCAGGATGGAATCCTGCGATGCCGCCTGGACGGAATTCAAGTCGAACACGGATCAGTCCTTCCGGGGGCAGGGATGGGCGGCCAGCGAGCTGTCCACGACACCCGGCCTCTTGGCGGCGAAATCGAACAGGGAGGCGAGCCTGGGTTCGGCCGCTGGATTGGTGGAGTTCGCAAAGCGACGGATGAAGGCTCCCAACCTTTCCGTCGATCCGTCGCCGGTGGTGACCATGGCGCGAAGCTGGCGGGAATACTCCTCGCAAAGGGTGGAATCGGCGAGGATCTTTTCCACCAGGGGCCAGGACCCCGCAGTCCCGGGATACCAGACGCCGCGAGTGCGGGAACCACCCGCAGGGAAGGTCTTGTCCAGGTCCAGAGCCATCCAGTGCACGGTTCCCTTCAGGCCGTAGAGCCCATAGTTGCCGGATTCCCGTCCGTACGATCCGTTGTCGCCGAGGGCCTGGGAAACCGCCATCCACCGGACGAATCCATCCACGTCGAACACCTTCCGCAGGGAATTGCGCCATGCGTCGGGATTCGTCGTCCGCTCGTTGGAGTTCAGCGCGGCCAGGAAGGCGATGACGTCCGTGTGGGACCCGTCGTTTTCGCCCTCGGAGAACTCGCCCTTGACGTAGGTCCCCAAGGTGGAACTGGGTTCGTACTGGTTCCCGGAGCCGTCCGCGAACCATCGCGAGAGAATGGGGCCATCGGGCACCTCGCGAAGTGCGTAGAGTCCCAGATCCAGGGTATCGGAGCCCCGGGCCAGCTTGAGGTCCACCACCGCCCCCTGGAGGGCCGGAACGCCCTGGGAACGGTAGATGGCCGAAGCGACCTGATGGCGCAAAGCCGACGAATCGCCGGCCAAGCTGGTCAATGTGAGTTTCTTGAATCCGTAGAACCTCTGGTTCTTGATGGAAGGGACATCGTCCTCCCACTTGTCCATCGTCAGACGGAAGGGATAGCGGTTGGTGCCCTTGGTCCACGTTTCGGCAAGATCGGAATTGGAACGAAAACGGAAACCGACCGACGCCCAGACCTGCCCGTCGGCCAGGAGATTCCCCTTCCGCCAGGCGGAGACGGCCGGCGAAGCGTCCAACTGGCTTCCCGTGCAGACGCCATTGCCCCCCATGGCACCGCAGACCTTGTGCAAGGCCTGGGTCATGTTCGTCCAGGTGCTGTCCGGCATGGCGATGACCATGCTGCGGATGGCCGGAGGGAAGGCGCCCGTGGTATCGGACGGACGCTCGCCATGGGAGGATTCCACCCACTCCGACCCACGGTCGACGTCGGGCTTGGAGGTCTTCTCCTCCTCGGGGACGTTGGTGGACTCCCCGCAGCCCCAGAAGAGCAGGGGAAGGGCAAGAAGGGCGCACCGTCCACGATGGATAGGACTCATTTCATTTCCTCCGTCAGCACTTTCTGTCGCCTTTGGATCCGTCCGAGTTCATGTCCGAGTCGACTCGGTCCGAGGCATAAAATCATACCACCCGTCGTGAAATGCAGGTGAAATCTTCCCCCTCCGTTGCCCACCGCATCAACGGAGGCCCCGAAGTGCTTCAGACACCTCCTCGCCGAACGAACCCGCCGTTCAGGGGACGGCGGTGCGGACGGCGCGGAACCCTTCGTTGTAGGAGAAATAGACCCGGGCTTCGAAGGTGCGGTTGGATGCCCTGAGGTAGTTGGCGGAGTTCGCCCAATGGCCTCCGCGCTTCACCATGCTCCCGATATCCCCGGTCGCCGTCTGTGGATCGGGAGCCGAGAGAGGGTCCACGACCTGTCCAGCCTGGTAGCCTTCGAACTTGTGGTCGTCCCAGCACCATTCGGACTGGCTTCCCAGCATGTCGTAGAGACCATAGGCGTTGGGCTTGCGGCTGGCCACCGGATGGGTGCCGTATTCGGGCGAGGCATCCCCCACCAGATAGGCGTTTCCTTCCCAAATGGCGTTTTCGTTCAGTTGGGAAGCCATGGAGGCGCTCTGGAGGGACATCGCCCCCCAGTAGAAGTCGGTGGTGGTGCCGCCTCGCGCGGCGTATTCCCATTCCGCCTCCGTGGGCAGGCGGTAGCCGGACTTGGTGCGATCGACCACCGCCCCTTCCAGCGAGGCATGCGAGGTGACGCCATCCCTCGAAGTGTAGGTGTAGGCGGTATCGAGTCCCTCCATCTTGCTGAGCGCGTTGCAGTAGAGGATGGCGCCGCCGACGGTGACTCCGTAGGCGGGATAGGTCGCTCCGATCCCGAACAGCGACTTCCAGTCGATGCTGCCCGAGTACTCCGGGTAGCTCGCCCGCATCACCGTGTCGTACCGTCCCTGGGTCACCTCGGTGGTGTCCATCCAGAAATCCCTGGTGAACTTCACGGAATGCCGAGGGGATTCGGCGATGTCGAAGGAATCCCAAACGGCGTTCTCCCCCATCGCGAAGACCTTCCCGGCGGCGATGATCTTCACCATCCCCCCGGACCGTTCCACGTTGAGGGGAACCCAGGGATCGGACGCCACCAGGGTCGCCTGCAGATCCTTCTTGTCGAGGCCATCCACGAGGATGGTCTCGGTGGCGTATCCTGCCTTGGAAACCCTCAAGGCCCCCAGGACCGCCGCCTGGCGCAATGCCGCCGTCCCCGCTCCCTGGAGTTCGGCCACCACCTTCCCCTGGCTCTTCACGCGCATCAGCAACGCCATCCCGGCATGGGGGGGCAACGTGGCACGTCCCTCCACGAACGGTATATCGCGGCCCACAAGGGTCCCGTTGAGCCGGAAGACGTCCAGGCTCGCCCCCGGTCCAGCTCCAGCCCACTCGACGGTATTGGAAAACAAGGACACCCGCAATCCTGTGACCCGACCGGATGGCCGGACGGAGACTCCACCCTCCCCGACCATGGAAAATTCGCCCTGGGTTGTGGTGGTCGCGGATCCCGTCGCTCCATCGAGGGAGACCACCGCTCCGGGAATCGGGGCCCCCGCTTCGTCCACGATCTTTCCAGAGAAGGAGAACGGGGCGGCGGAGATGGCCGAACAGAGCGCGAGTGCGAAGAAAGCGGTTTTCATGGAGCCTACCTCAGCGGGTCAAAGCGATGGAGTGGATCGAGGACATTCCGTCCTGCAGGACCTGGAGCCGATAGACTCCGTTGGCCCAGCCTTCGGATGGCAAGGCCGCCTGGCCGGCTTCGGCCGTGGATTCGTGGCGAACGGCTCCACGGGCATCGAGGAGCCGCACCCGGGCTCCGGAGGACAGGCCGGTGGCGAGGATGCGTCCCCCGGAAACGCGGACCGTCGCCCCATCGAGCCGTGGACGATCGGTCGCCGAGCTTCCCAGTCCCAGCGCGACGATCCCGGGATGGTCGGGCGGATAGTAGTAGGCGCGGATGGTGTTGCCGTTGAGGACGTTCAGGATGTTCTTGGAGGGATCGATCTCGACCAGCTTGGCCGATCCCGAGTAGGTGATCAGTGTGTTGCCGTTGGCCAGGCGCTGTCCGTATCCGTAGTGCCCCGACGACTGGTAGGAACTGCTGTAGAAGTCGAAGACGAGTGTGGCGACGAACTCGCCGTTGCTGCCGATCACCCAGCCTGTATCGCTTTCCTGGCCCTTGATCTCGTACCAGCGGGATTGCTTGACGGTGTTGTCGCTATTCCCGAAAAGGGAGAAATTGCCTGCTCCCGGCAGGCCGGCCTGGATCACCCCGCCTCCGTGGACCACGTTGGACATGGCCGCTCCGCCCGCCCCGTAGTTCTTGGACGACCCCCACCGGAACAGGAGGTCGCCCCCCTTGCCGTACTTGCCGCCGGAAGAGGTGGCCGCCTGGGCCGTTGTGGTGGAGTGGTCCACCACCAGGACCTCGTTGAGGTAGTGGCTGCTCATGACCACCAGATCCCGCGCCGAATCGTAGACCACGGAATTGATGTGGAGGGGATCCTGGCTCTTGAAGAGGGTGTTGCTGTTGAACTTGCGCGGGTGGTTGGTTCCGGAGGAATGCTCGCTTGCCTTCCACTGCCAGACCACGGTCTTGGTGACGGGATCCCACTCCTGGATGATCTCGTCCCACATGGACGTCAAGGAACCGGTGTAGCCGGCAGAGGCCAGGACGGACTTGGGGTTGATCTTCACGCTCACCGTGCCCAGCCAGTGCCCGTTGGGCATCACCCAATGGCCGTGGTGGAAGCTGCCGCTGCTGACCGTCCATGTGTTGAGGGCGGTGGAGGAACCCGCCGCCTGTTCCACCAGCGAGCCGTACCCCATCGCCGCGGCCGATCCGTTTCCGGTCTGACCCACGACATGCCCGTTGGGAAGCAGGTTCGCGTTGTATCCAGCGACATTGAAGGTCTTCACCGTGGTTCCCTTGGGATCCACCAGGGTCGAGGTGCCCCCTCCCCCTCCGAATCCGCCCTGGGAGGGAATGAGGATGAAACCCGGGGTTCCTTCTGCGAAGATCTGGCCGGTGGCCAGAAGGGCCAGCACTGGCAGGATGGTGCGTTTCATGGGGTCATTTCCTGGTATTGTGGATGAGGACGGTGTGGGATCCCCGGTTGGAGCGGACCGAGACGGCGACGAGCCCCGCGGGCAAGGGGATGGACAGGTCAGAGGTTCCGGAGAGGAACTCCAGGCGACCGGATCGTCGGCCATCGATGGACGTCCACTCGACGACTCCCCCGCCGATCGAGCCCAGATCCTGGAGGATCCAATCGCCCGAAGACCGTCGCAGGCTCCAGGAACGCTCCATCCTCCGGACGGCGACGTCGATGTAGGTCTCGAGCGCAGTGGCGATGGACGCGTTCCTGGACCTGGAGAAGGAGACCAAGCCGGGAATCAGGCCCTCGGTTCCCCGGAAATTGGCTCGCAGGTTGGTCTTCCATGCGGTCAGCGTGTAGAACTTGTTGGTATCCGCAGCCACGAAGGGCGCGATCAGCGCGGAATCGCGCAACATCGCCGCCTCCACGGAATCCGTGCTGGCATAGCTGGAAACCATGGCCTGGATCGCGCGGAAATAGGCTTCGCGGGTGGCTGGACAGGCCAGCACCCTGGCGAACAACGGGCGGTCGGCGAGCGGGGCTTGGACGGTATCGATGGCCAGGCCCAACGCCCCGGCCGCCCCGCCGTAGGCCCCGAAGGACAGATTCAGGTCCCATGGGATCATCTTCATTCCCGGCAGATTGGTGTCTGGCTGGTACATGTACCAGTTGCGACCCGATCCGTTGTACGAATCGAAGTTGGATAGGACGGTATTGAAGGCGAGGAACCTGGCGACGTTCGCGTCGTCCAGGTAGGATCCGCGACCGGAACAGAAGTCCTCGCCCGAGGACCGGTTCAGGAAATCCACGAATCCCACGAACCCCTTCCAGTTGGCGGCATCCTCGTTGGTCTTGAGCTCGTAGTCGCCGCTGGCGACGTAGGAGCTCGCGTTCCCATCGATCCAGGCGAGGGTGGCGCCATCGTCCCCGGCCTTGAACAGGTTTCCCTTGGAGGAGTCCGGGAACCAGCGCTTTAGGAAAGTCTTGTCGGCCTGCTCCACCTGGATGTAGAGGCCAATCGCCTGTCCCTGCAGGGTGATGTGCACGAAATTGGACCGCGGCGCCGGCAGGAACCTTCGTGCGATGGCATAGCTCAGGTGCTCACGCATGAGGGTGGGATCGCCGATGCCGTTGGAAAAGTTCAGGACCTTGATCCCGTGGTAGCTGGTGTCCTTGAATTCGTTGAATTTGATCTTCAGCGGCTTCTTGGGATTGTTTCCCGCCAGGGTGTAGGAGGAATTCCCCTTGTAGCGGACCCCCACGCTGTCCAGGGTCACGACCCCGTCGGAGAACCGGGCCGGCAGATATCCGGAATCGGCCACCCAATCGGCCTCCATGAGGGGTTTCCAATCGGCCTGGTAGAAGGTGAGGGAATAGGACCGCACCGGAGAATCGGCGAAAACGACCTCGCTGGAGTCGGTCTTGGCCATGGCGGGAAGGGCCGAGAAGAACCCCAGAAGGAAGGATACCGCGGGCAACGCACCCGCTTGGAAACGAGAGTTGGTCTTCACGCTTCTGAAAGTGTCCAGAAACAGTTGCCTTGGTAGGTAACCCTCACCGCCTTCTGCTCCCGATCAGGGAGCAGCCCACCCAGCCTGGGAATCGGGTCTGGTCATGGGGTCATTTCGGGGGTGGCCAAGGTTTTCATAACTTGCGTGCACCATGATCCTGCCCAGAGACAAGTCCTTCAGCGCCAACCAGCTTGCCGAGGTCGAATCCATCCTCGCCGACTACGGTTGCAGCCTCACCGTGATCGCCGGGACCACCCGCACCATCTACGCCATCTCCGGCGACGAGCGCGACGAGGAGATGGTGGGCCGCATCGAGGGCCTGGAGTACGTCGAGCGGTTCGACCGGATCCAGGCTCCCTATCGCTTGATGCACCATGCTTCGGACCTTTCCTCCCATCGGGTGAGGATCGGCGGCGAAATCCTCGGCCATGGGTTCCACGTGATCGCCGGACAGTGCACCATCGATCCGCGCAATCCCCAGTTCTTCCTGGAGACCGCGCACGCCGTGAAGGAAGCCGGAGCGGTGGCCATCCGCGGTGGAGTCTGGAAGCCCCGCACCAGTCCCAACGCCTACCAGGGCGACGACAAGGCGCTGGAGATCCTGATCCGGGCCCGGGCGGAGACCGGCTTGCCGGTCAGCACCGAGGTGATGGAAGACCGGCACCTGCAGGTGGTGATGGATGCCGGGGTGGACATCATCCAGATCGGGACCCGCAACGCGCTCAACTATGGACTGCTCAAGCAGGTGGGACGCGGGACCGCCGGCAGCAAGATGGTGGTGCTCCTCAAACGGGGGATGCACATGGGTCCGGTGGACGAATTCATCTGCGCGGCGGAGTACATCGTGGCCGGAGGCAATCCCAACGTGGTCCTGTGTCCGCGAGGAACCAAGCCCGAACTGGACGGCTACCGGAATTTCCCGGACGAATCCATCACTCCTCTCCTGAAGGGGCGCACCTGGGCCCCGGTGGTGGTGGACCCCTCGCACGCGGTGGGCAAGGCATCCCTGGTCCCGTTCGCATCGCTTGCCGCCGCCGCCTACGGTGCCGATGGCCTGAACGTGGAAACCCACGTCTGCGGATCGAAGGGGATCGGGGACGATCCCAAGCAATCGATCACCCCCGCGGTCCTGGCGCAGCTGATCCGGGACGCGAAGGAAATCCACGCCCGCACGCTGGGGTACCGCATTCCGATGACGAAGGCCTGAATTGGGCACCCTGCTGTCCATCCACCCCGTCACGCCCCAACCCAGGCTGCTGGACCAGGCCGCGCAATGCCTGGAACGGGACGGGATCGTGGTCTGGCCCACGGAATCCGGTTACGGAATGGGATGCTCTGCCGCAAGCCCCAAGGGATTGGCCAAGCTCTACCGCCTGACCAATCCCGTCAAGGCCAAGGTCCTCGCCTTGCTGTTCCACGATTTTTCCCAGATCTCCCAATACGCGGACGTCTCCAATTTTGCTTTCCGGACCATGAAGCACCTGATGCCGGGGCCCTACACGTTCATCCTGCCCGCCCGCCACCGCACAGCGAAGCTCCTGGACATCAAACGGCCCGAGGTAGGCGTCCGCATGCCCACCCATCCGGTGCTGCGGGGGATCCTGGAACGATTGGAGCACCCCTTGGTGAACGCCGCGGCCCGATTTTCCGAGCGCGAAGCGGAGGTTTTCCTCTCCGGGGAGGAGGTCCAGGACCAGTACGGGAAATCGGTGGACCTGGTCATCGACGCCCAGGAAATCCCTCCGGTTGGAACTACGATTGTCAGCTTGATCGGAGACGAGATCCGTCTGGTCCGATCCGGGATCGGCCCCCTGGAACCGCTGGGCCTGGAGGAATAGATGGACGCGCTGAACGACCTGGAGATCCGGATCCTGGGAACGCTCATCGAAAAATCGATGGCCACGCCCGAGTATTACCCGTTGACCCTCAAGTCCCTGCGCGCCGGTTGCAACCAGGCCACCAACCGCAATCCCGTCACGGAATACGACGAGCTGGAGGTGGAGCTGGGGGTGAAGTCCCTCAAGCTCAAGGGCCTGGTCTACTTCTCCGAGCCCAAGGGCGGGCACGAAGTCCGCAAGTACGAACACACCCTGTTCGAAGAACATCGATGGGGACTCAACCGGGGACAGGTGGCCCTGTTCGGCCTGCTGTTGCTGCGGGGAGAGCAGACCGCATCGGAACTGCGCACCCGGGCTCGCGAAAAGATGATCGACCTTTCGCCGGCCCAGACCGAGGAATCCCTGGAAGCCCTGGTCCAGATCGAGGACTCCCCCGTGGCTCGGGTTCCCCGCCAGCCAGGACAACGGGAACCCCGCTGGCGTCACCGCGTGGGATTGGCCGAACGCCTGGACCCCACTCTGGTTCCAGCTCTTCCTGATGCGGATTCCGACGAGATGACGGTATTCGCCCCGCCCCAGGCCACCAGTGAATTGGAGTGGATGCGGCAGAAATTGCTGGAGTTGGAGCAGCGAGTCCGTTTTCTGGAAGGAAGACCGGCGCGCTGAAACCAGGAATCGTCGGCTCACCGGGATTGCAACATCGGTGAAAGAAGCCTATTCTAGCGGGAAAGGTTCGGAGGGTGGATTCGCCCTGCGGCCAGGCTAGTTCCCAAGTAGAAAGGATCGCCATGCGTATTCGCTTCCAACATCTTGCTCTGGCCGCTCTTGTCGCCGCCCCGGCTTGGAGCATCCAGGTGTCGCTGCCGGACAGCACCGCGAAGCTGGACATCGGGGTGCTCATGCAGAATCGCGCCGACATCAACTCCTCGGAGAACGCCGCCGGCAAGGAATTCGACGTCAATCGCGGCAAGACCGCCATCTCCGATCCCATCGACTTCTACGGACGCCGTGCCCGCCTGAGCGCGAAGCTGGAACGTGGCAGCTGGACCGGATTCCTCATGTTCTCGGCGGACAACACCGACCCCACCAGCACCAACTCAAGCCGCAACCCCAAGCTCCTCTATCTCTGGGCCCAGAACCAGATCTCCTCCCATGGGATCACCCACACCTTCACGATGGGTCTGGACAAGGTCCACGCGCAGCCCTCCTTCGACGACCCCTCCTCGCAGCTTCTGTTTCCCACCAGCCGCGCCACGACCCTCTTCCCATCGCCGACGTCCGCCTACGGACTGCGCTACCAGATGGGCATGAAGAATCTGGAGATCTCCGCTGACGTCCAGAATACCCACAACGCCGAACGCGCCACCGTCAGGGAAAGCGAAGGACTCTTCTACGCGGGTCGCCTGGTGTTCGCGCCGGTTGGCGCCCTGCCCAAGCGGACCGAATCCTACATGGGTGAAGCCGGCAAATCCCTGGCGATCGGCGCGGACGTCACCTTCGACCCCGAGGAAATCATGGTCGACAAGGGTGGCAACGGCACTCCCCAGACCGCAGACGACACCGTCTCGGCCGCCCACGTCAGTTTTGGCGGCGACATCCTGGCCCACTACAACGAAATCACCGCCATCGTCGATGCCCGCTTCCAGAACTTCGTGCGGCCCACCAACACCGTCCAGAGCCAGGTGATCACCGCCCAGGTCGGCTACGCGATCCCCGCCGGCAAGCTCGTGGTGGAGCCCGCGGTCCGTTTCGCGATCATCGACAAGGACGTGGACAACACCGATGCCGACAAGTCGCCCCAGAATTACTCCTCCTCGGCCAATTCCGAGCACGGCAATTCCGGCTACGAAGGCGACGTCGGCGTGAACCTGTACTTCCGCAAGCACGCCAACAAGCTCCAGATCGCGTTCTCCCGCTGGGAATCGGAGAATTCCGACGCCTACGCCAACATCCTGCGCGTCCAGCACCAGTTCAGCTTCTGATCGCGTCCTTCCGGCCGGATCCCTCGGTCCGGCCGCAGGATTCCCAACCTCGTATCTTTCCCACATGACCGAAACCGACGGGAGGCGAGAGCCTCCTTTTTCGTTGACCGCCGACTTCCTTCGCAAATACGACGTCCCGGGCCCCAGGTACACCTCGTACCCCCCCGCGCCCCATTTCCGGACCGGATGGAACCAGGACGAGCTGGAAGCCCTGCTGATCCGCTCCAACGGGACGGGCGACCGGAATCTGTCCTTCTATGTGCACATCCCGTTCTGCCCCAAGCAGTGCCTGTTCTGCGGTTGCACCACGGAGATCGGGAAACCCGGATCGGCGGTATTGGACTACTTCCAGGTGCTGGACCGGGAGCTGGACCGCATCCTTCCCCTCCTGGACGTCTCCCGGCCCGTGAGCCAGATCCACTTCGGAGGGGGAACCCCCAACGCGGCCCCGGTGAAACTCCTGGACCAAACGATCCGAAGGCTCCTTGCCGGGCGAAAATTGTCTCCGCATGCCGAGATCGCCATCGAGTGCGACCCGAGCCTGTTGACCCTGCAGAAGCTTGCCGACTTGCGCGAAGCCGGGTTCAACCGGATCTCCTTCGGGCTGCAGGACTTCGATCTGGATGTCCTCTCCCGCGTGAACCGTCCCTTCCCCCGCATCCCTCCGGCCGAATTGATCGCCCAGTCCCACCGGCTGGGGTTCACGGGGGTGAACCTGGACCTGATCTACGGACTTCCGGGCCAGACCCGGGAGACCTTCCGCAAGACGGTGGAACAGACCCTGATGGCCTCGCCCGATCGCGTCGCCACCTTCAGCTACGCTCATGTGCCCTGGGCCAAGGACCACCAGAAGAGCCTGGAATCCAAGGGCCTGCCCGACGCCGAAACCAAGATCGGGATCGCCGTGGACACCTTCGCCGGCTTCGTGGATGGTGGTTACCATCCCATCGGGATGGACCACTACGCCAAACCCGACGACGACCTGTCGCTCGCGCAGGCCAACGGCGAGCTGCACCGCAATTTCCAAGGCTACTGCTCCAGGAGGACCACCGGGCAGGTGGTGGGATTCGGGGCATCGGCCATCACCCAGCTGCACGAGGGCTACATCCAGAACGTCAAGGAAAGCTCCGCCTACGGGAGGGAAGTGGTCGCCGGAAGGCTTCCCGTCGACCGGGCCTACATCCTCACACGGGAAGAGCGTTTCGATCGGGAAGCGATCAATTCGGTGATGTGCCGGGGAGAGCTCGATCTCTCGCGGATCGGCGACACGGAAGGGTTCTCCGCACAGGAAGCGGAGACCCGGCTGCGCCCCGGACTCGACCGTCTGGAACCCCTGATCGCCGATGGACTGTGCACCTTCGACGGGCGCATCCTGCGCACCACCAGCCAGGGACGCTTCGCCGTGCGGAACATCGCGTTCCTCTTCGATCCACTGCTTGGTGTCGGCGAGGGGCGGTACAGCCGTACGGTCTGAACCACTGCGTGTTCCGTATGCAATCGGCCTCGATCGCACGCCCGATCCATTGCTAGCTTGAGACGAAAGCGCAAGAATCTGATTCGGAGGAACTCGAGATATGTCAACCGCTCGACTGGACTACAACGGACAATCCTGGGAATTACCCGTCGTGGAGGGTTCGGAGAAGGAACTGGGAGTGGACATCTCCGACCTTCGCGCCAAGACCGGCCTCATCACGCTGGACGAAGGCTACGGCAACACCGGTTCCTGCAGATCGGCCATCACCTACATCGACGGAGACAAGGGCATCCTGCGCTACCGCGGATACCCCATCGAGCAGATCGCCGAACACTCCTCCTTCGTGGAGAGCGCGTGGCTGATCATCTACGGCGAGCTGCCCAACGAAAAGCAGCGTGAACGGTTCTCCACGCTTTTGACCAAGCACGCCATGATCCACGAGAGCATGCGCAACCACTTCCAGGGCTTTCCCAACAACGCCCCGCCCATGGCCATCCTCTCGGCCATGATCAACGCCATCGGCTGCTTCTCGCCGGAAGTGCTGGGATCCGACACCGAGTTGAACTTCGAGGAGAACGCGGCCCGGCTCCTGTCGCAGGTGCGATCGATCGCGGCGGCCACCTACAAGATGAGCATCGGGCAGCCGATGATGTATCCCCGCCCCGACTTCAAGTACTGCGAGAATTTCCTGCACATGATGTTCTCGGTGCCCAACGGCCGCATCACGCCGGATCCGGACGTGGCCCGCGCCCTGAACCAGTTCCTGACCCTGCATGCCGACCACGAGCAGAACTGCTCCACCTCCACGGTGCGGATAGAGGCCAGCTCCGGGGCGAACAGGTGCGCATCCGTGTCGGCGGGCGTCT
>Ga0116170_10004744_pt1 | contig 12353 bp, 6 predicted proteins | sample AD_JPNHW1_MetaG_FD_89797 | JGI IMG/M metagenome (GOLD analysis project Ga0116170, IMG submission 89797) | Active sludge microbial communities of municipal wastewater-treating anaerobic digesters from Japan - AD_JPNHW1_MetaG | ecosystem: Engineered > Bioreactor > Anaerobic > Digestate | place... | reverse complement strand
CTTATTCGGTGGTCGTAACCGGCCAGTACGGATGTTCGGCTACCGGCGGAGCCACCGTTACGGTTGCTTCAAATACGGTGATCAACAACCAGCCGGCTTCGATTTCGAAGTGCACCGGTCAGACGGCTACCTTTACGGTGAATGTAAGCGGAGGAAACCTGACCTACCAGTGGCGCAAGGACCTGGTCAATATCAATACGGTGACCAACCCGAGCGCAGCCACAGCCACCCTTACGCTGACCAATGTGACGAACCTGGATAACGGTTCGTACGACTGCATCATCCACTCCTGTTTCCCTGACCAGACGAGCAATCCGGCCACCCTCACCGTGAACCCTGTGCCGACGGCTACCGCCTCGAACAACGGGCCTATGTGCAGCAACAATTCACTGCAGTTGACGGGAACCACCGATATCGGTACCACCTACAGCTGGACCGGCCCGGGCGGATTCACCTCTTCATTGCAGAATCCGTCGATCCCGAATGTTCCGTTCTCTGCCAGAGGATCATACTACTTTACTGCCACTACAGCCGGATGTACGTCGCTACCGGATACCACTTTCGCGGAAATCAATGCCACCGCAAGTGTAACCATCACTCCTTCATCGTCGACCATCAGCCCGGGACAGGTTCAGCAGATTTCGGCCAGCCAGCCGGCGTCCTACAACAACGGGCCATTGGTCAACAGCCCGGGAACCGGATCCGGCGGTGCGGATGAAAGCTTCCTGTACTCCCCACTGACGCTTTACGGTTCGAACATAAGCTACAGTTCGAATTACAGTATGGCCGACGATTTCACGGTGACAAACGGAACCATGAATATCTCTTCGATGGAGTTCTTCAGCTACCAGACCGGCAGCACAACCACTTCGACCTTTACCGCCTTGTATATCCGTATCTGGAACGGCGACCCGAGTGTCGCCGGCAGCCAGGTAATCTGGGGCGACTGGACAACCAACCGCATGTCGAGTTCCAGCTTCACCAATATTTACAGGGTTGATGTGACCGGGAATACCCAACGTCCCATCATGAAGCTGGTTGCCAACACCCCCGGTCTTGTCCTGGCCCCGGGTACTTACTGGGTGGAATATGCCACGGCAGGAAGCCTGACCTCCGGACCGTGGTGTCCGCCGATCACCATCACCGGGCAGAATACGACGGGCAACGCCCTTCAGCGTGTCGGTACTAACTGGCAACCATTCACCAGCGGGACTGACCCGAACCTGTACAACCAGGGGATGCCATTCGTCCTGAACGTTACGCCCAGTACGACTACCTGGGCCCCGACGCTGACGCTCTATTCCGATGCCGCGGCCACCATTGCCTATACAGGTGAAAACCTGGCGACCGTTTGGGCAAAACCCTCCGTTACCACGATTTATACGGCAACGATAACCGGTACCAACAGCTGTCCGGGCACCGGAACCGCTACGGTGAATGTTCTTAATCCGCTCTCCGTCAGCGGCGTTGTTTCCGATGCCAGCTGCCCGGTGGGTGCTGACGGAAGCATCAACATCACGGTTTCAGGCGGCTCATCGCCGTTCCTCTATGCATGGAGCAACCTGGCTACGACTGAAGACCTGACCGGACTGAACCCGGGCACCTATACCGTAACCGTAACCGATGCATATGCCAACACCACTACTGGCAGCTGGTCGGTGGGATGGATCGACGACGTGTGCAATAGCTATAATGTGACGGGTACCATTAGCGGTAACCAGTGCTTCAATGCCATCACCCTTCTCACCACCGCAGGCGGCGGAAATTCCTTTATCGTTTCCTCCGGCGCCGATGTGGACCTGATTGCCGACCTGACCGGTAAGATCAAGTTGCTGTACGGAACCCATGCCATGCCGGGATCGCACATGCACGCTTATCTCTCCGACACTTACTGCGGCGCCGTGAAGGCACCGTCGTTTGCGGCCACAGGAACGAAAGAGAACCAGTACAGCCTGTCACTTGCCAACTTCACGATCTTCCCGAACCCCACAAACGGGAATTTCACCCTCGTGCAGAAAGGCAGCCGTGAATTCGGTTCCGTAAGGGTGGATGTTTACACCCTGAAGGGAGAGAAAGTGCTTACCGAACAGATGATCGGCGAAAAGAGTCACGAGTTCCGCTTCGCAGAAATTCCGGAAGGACTGTACTTCGTGAAAATTGTTGCCGACCACTATGTCGAGACCCTCAAGCTGGTGAAAACCAGGTAGTATCTACACTTGCTTCCGGCCTCTTTTCCCTGCTTGCAGGGAATAAACCGGGGAGTAGGTGAATAAAAAACCGGGGCATCCGTTCGACGGGCCCCGGTTTTTTTTTACCTTGCAGGCCACCATGGATCCCATTCTCTTTTCGGCTCCTGCCCTGTTATCCCTGTTTATCCTGGTTGCCCCTTCCCGGATCCGCTATGGGTACACCGTATTCATTACCCTGCTGGCCATCGGGGTCACCTCGATACCGGCCATCCTCGTGTTTGCCGACCCGGCCTTGCAACCGGAGGTGATCACCATCGGCGGTTTTGCCGGTACCCTGTCTTTCACCATCGACTCCCTCAGCGCCTTCTTTATCCTGGTGACCAATTTCACGGCCTTCACCGGTCTAATCTATGCCCGGGGGTATCTTGCCTCCTACCGTTCCACGAAATCCTCCGCCGTCTTTGCCCTCCACTATTTCAGCTACTGCTGGCTCCACCTTTCCATGCTGGGCGTGCTGATGCTGCGCGACGGCATGGCCTTTCTCATCGCCTGGGAACTGATGGCCGTTTCATCCTTTCTTCTTATCCTCTTTGAAGCAGAGAAACGCACGACCCTTAAAACGGCCGTCAATTACCTGGTCCAGATGCATGTGGGCCTTGCCCTCCTGGTGGCCGGCTTTCTCATTGCAGAGGATGGCACCGGGGTATTCGGTTTCGACAGCCTGCCCGCCTGGTTCTCGCATCATTCCAACCTCCTCCTGTTCCTCCTCTTCTTTGCCGGGTTCGCCATCAAGGCGGGCTTCATCCCCTTTCATACCTGGCTGCCCCATGCCCACCCGGCCGCACCGTCGCACGTTTCGGGAGTCATGTCGGGGGTGATGATCAAGATGGGCATTTTCGGGATCATACGGGTGCTTATCTGCGTACAGTCCGACCTGCTGACCATCGGATGGGTCCTGCTGGGAATATCGGCCCTGTCGGGCCTGCTGGGCGTGATGATGGCCATTGTGCAACACGACCTGAAAAAGTTGCTGGCGTACCACAGCATCGAGAACATCGGGATCATCGGCATGGGGCTGGGCCTCGGCGCGATGGGGTTGGGTATGCATAACCCCGTGCTCGCTCTTCTCGGCTTTGCCGGAGGCCTGTTGCATGTGCTCAACCATTCCCTTTTTAAATCGCTGCTCTTCTTTAGCGCCGGCTCGGTATACCGGGCGTGCCACACCCTGGATATCGAAAAGCTGGGCGGGCTGAACCGCCGCATGCCGCACACGGCGGGACTTTTCCTCGTCGGATCCATGGCGATCTGCGGCCTGCCGCCGTTAAACGGGTTTATCTCAGAAGTGCTCATCTATACCGGGCTCTTTAAAGGGTTAAACGCAGGAAGCGCCTACCAGGCCCTGACTTTTATCCTGGCGGTGATCTCGCTGGCATTGATCGGAGGGCTGGCCATCTTCTGCTTCACCAAGGCCTTCGGCGTGGTTTTCCAGGGGGTTGCCCGGACGGATGCCGTTTCGGCGGCGAAAGAAGCGACCCCGGGTATGCTTCTTCCCCAGTACCTGGCTGCCGGTCTGATGCTCGCCATCGGGCTGCTGCCCATGCTGTTTCTGGAACCGATCCTCCGCCTCGTTTCCTTTCTGTTCCACCTGGATCCGGGGCCGGAACTGCCTGTCATCGCACATACCCTGTCACGGATCAGTCTGGCGGGATTCCTGCTGCTCCTGGTCACCGGGGTCATTCTGCTGGTGCGGCGGGCGGTGTCGGGTCCCGGAAAGGTGATGGAAGGCCCGACCTGGGGATGCGGCTACACCGCCGGAACCCCGCGGCACCAGTACACAGCATCCTCATGGGCGGCGGGCTTCGGCGAACTGGCCAGGCCGGTACTCGGGGGAAAGACCGAATATGAACAGATCGGAGAGGAGGAGATCTTCCCCCGCCGGCGTTCGTTTGCTTTCCACCCGGCGGATGTGTTCCACGACGCGCTGGACCGGATCACCGCCTTCTCGATGACGGTGCTGAAACGCATTGCCCGGTTGCAGACGGGATACATCCAGCATTATATCCTCTACGCTTTTGTTTTTATACTATTTATATTCATCCTGTTATTTCTGAAGATATTATGATGGGATTCCTGGTGTCGGTAGTCTCCGCTCTTTTCTTCCCGGGTATCATCCTGCGGGTGAAGAGTATTGCCAGCGGCCGGAAAGGTCCGGGGATCCTGCAGCCATGGAAGAACATCGCGGTGCTGTTGCGGAAAGCGAGCGTATTCAGCCCCGTAACAGGGATCATCTTCCGGATCGCCCCCGCCGTTTATCTGGCCACCATCCTCTGCTCCATGCTGTTGCTGCCCTTCCCGGGGATGGGGTCGTTCCTGGGTTTCGAGGGTGATTTTGTGCTCTTTGCCTACCTCCTGGCCCTGGGGAAGTTCCTCTTCATCCTGGGGGCGCTCGATACGGGCAGCAGTTTCGAGGGAATGGGTGCCAACCGCGAAGCGCTGTACTCTATGCTGGCCGAACCCGCCTTCTTCATCCTGTTCGGGACGCTGGCCCTGCTAACGGGCCACACCTCGATGCAGGATATCTTTTCTTCGTTCCGCTTTGCAGGCGACAGCTCCTTTATCATTGGGGCCATTGCCGTATACCTGCTGATCCAGATCGCTATGATCGAGAACAGCCGCATGCCCGTGGACGATCCAAAGACGCACCTGGAACTCACAATGATCCACGAGGTGATGATCCTCGATCACAGCGGATTCGACCTGGCACTCATTCATATCGGCACCACCCTGAAATTCTGCCTGTATGGCATGCTGATCGCCTGTTTCGTGGTACCGCCCTCGCTGACCATGAGTTTTGGCGGCGGAGCGGTCAATCCTGTTCTGATGAGGTTCCTGCAAGTGGGGATATGCCTGGGCATCCAGGGGGTATTCGCCGCGATGATCGGCCTGCTCGAATCGTTCCGGGCACGGAAAAAAATGGTACGGAATCCGCAGTTCATAGCGACCCTCTCGTCGATCGCCCTGGTCGCTTTTTTCCTGGCTCTTCTGCTCACTTTTAACCTGATGGCCCCGTGAACATCCTGCTGATCATCGTCTTTGCCGTCACCCTGCTCTACCTGAGCATGACCGAGCGGTTTCCGATCTATGCCTCGCTGATCGGCCTGCAGGGGGTGTTGCTGTTTTTCCTGTCGTTGCTCGAACTCAATACGATCACCCTGGCCACTCTTATCTTTGTTTCGGTCGAAACACTCGTTTTCAAGGTGATGGTTGTCCCCTGGTTCCTGTTCCGCATCATCCGGAAAACCGGTGAGACGAAGGTGCACGAAAAGGCCATGCCCGGATTCTATTCGCTGTTCTTCGTGACCGGCGGACTTTTGATGAGCATCGCCATTTCCTTCTCACTGGCGGCTACAGGGCGGTCGCTGATCTATTTTATTGTTGCTTTCTTTGCTGTCTATACAGGCCTGTTCATGATCATCTCACACCGGAAGATATTCTCCCATCTGATCGGGTTTCTGGTGGTGGAGAATGCCGTGCTGCTGCTTTCACTGGCCATCGGCGCCGAAATCCCCATGCTGATCAATGTTGGTATCCTGCTCGACATTTTCGTCAGTGTGCTGATCCTCGGTATTTTCATGATGAGGCTGAAACAAAGTGTACATGAACTGACCATGCTGAGGGATGAATAAATAACAGGCGAAGGGTATTACAAAGGATCGAATGACGCAGAGTGATTATATATTGACCGGTTTTTTAGGTGTGTCGGTGTTGCTGGCGCTGGCGGCGGGGTTGCTTCGCAGGAAAGCGGCTGTAAAGCTGGTCGCCCTGCTGTACCTGCCGGTTCATGCCGGTTTCTCCCTGTGGGGGTGGATGCACGAAGGACAGACAACGCTTGAATATTTTACATTCGATGCCCCGGGCTTGTTGCTGCTTTCGGTGTTGTCGCTGCTGGCCGTTACCACCGTCCTGCACGGGTTCAGCTACCTGGAGGAGTCGTCGCCGCGGGCTTATTCGATCTATCACGCCGCGCTGATCGGACTGATCACCTCGATGTCGGGGGCTTACCTGGCCAACGGCATGACCATCGTCTGGATCTTTGTGGAAGCCACCACCCTGACGGTTGCCGCCCTGATCTACCATGACCGGACCCGACTGGCACTGGAGGCGACCTGGAAGTATGTGTTTGTTTGTTCGGTGGGAATTGCGCTAGCGTACCTGGGCATCCTTTTCCTTGGATTTACCCTGAAGGATGCGAGGCTGCTTCACCATTCCTTCGACAGCCTGGCCGGGATTGCCGGTAAAGCCGACCCCCTTTACCTGAAGGTCGCATTTGTGTTCGTATTTGTCGGATACAGTGCAAAAATGGGACTTTTCCCGATGCATACCGTCACGGTCGATGCCCATACCGTCGCCCCGCCGCCGGTGAGCGCTTTCATCTCCACCACCCTGATGAACGTGGGTTTTTTAGCGATCTTTCGCATCTACCGGCTTTTCTCCGCCACTACGATCCTTCCCTTCATGAACCATGTGCTCATCCTGTCGGGGCTCCTTTCCCTTCTGGTCTCGGCCGGGTACATGCTCAAGGCCAAGCACAATAAACGGATGCTGGCCTACTCGAGCCTCGAAAACATGGGGATCGTGGCCATCGCCCTGGGCGTCGGCGGGATCGGGTATTATGCGGCGATCCTGCACCTGCTGCTCCATTCGCTCAGCAAGGCCGGCCTCTTCTACCAGATTGGAATCTCGCACAAGGTCATGGGGACCTACCAGCTGGACGAGTCGGGCAACTACTTTTCGCTCTATCCGGCGGGTGGCGGAGCCCTTCTGCTCGGGCTCCTCTGCATTGCCGCCATCCCCCCTTCAGGGATGTTTATCAGTGAGTTATATCTCTTCAAAGCCCTGGTGGCCTCCAAGGATTTCTGGATCCTGGGGGCTGTTCTTTTTCTCCTCTGCTTTGTAATCTACGCGATGGTTACCCGGGTACTGCATATTCTTTATTCGCAACCCCGGCAGAAGCCGTTATGGGATACGGTGCCCGTCAACCCCTGGCAATCGGCTTCCCAGTATATCCTCTTCGGGATTGTCATTTATATCTGCTTCAGCCAGCCTGAATTCCTGCGCAACGCCATCGAAACGATCCTCCAAACACTGCCCGGATCATGAAAGAGACCCGGTATATAGAACTGTTTACCAACCCGGCCACCCTCCGGCTCGACGAGATCCCCGTGATGGATTATCCGGGATTTGCAGCCTTTACCGACCTGCTGATGGGAGAGGAGGGAACCCATTGCCTGCACTATTTTGTTCTGCCCGGCGATACGACTTTCCGGTTTATTTGCTGCATGGCCGCCGACGAAAACCATGCGATCCTGGTCTATTCCCACGAACAACCCCGCTTACCGGGGCTCACGCTTCCCTCGTTATCGGCCCGCCATTTCCAGTTCCATATCTTCGAACGGGAGATCCACGAAGAATTCGGAATTGAATTTGCCGGGCATCCCTGGCTGAAACCGGTCCGGTTTCCATCCCGGCCGTTTGATCCTTCCATGCAGATGGACACCTATCCTTTCTATACCATCGAAGGGGAGGAGCTGCACGAAGTGGGAGTGGGGCCTGTGCATGCCGGCGTCATCGAACCCGGACATTTCCGTTTCATCTGTCATGGAGAGCAGGTGCTCCATCTCGAGATCCATCTTGGTTATCCCCACCGGGGTGTGGAGCGGCTGTTTATTGAACAGAGATCTCTTCTGCAGCGGTCAATACTGGCAGAAAGCATTGCCGGCGACACGGCGGTAGGTCATACCCTGGCATTTGCCGGAGCGATGGAATCGCTGGCCGGGATCAGGCCCGGCGAAAATTCCGACCTGGAACGGGCCATCGCCCTGGAGCTGGAAAGAATTGCCATGCACATAGGCGACACGGCGGCTCTCTGCAACGACGTTGCCTACCAGTTAGGCCAGGTAACCTGTGAGGCGCTGAGGACGGTGATCATCAATACCACACAACGGTGGTGCGGCAACCGGTTCGGGAAAGGAATGATCCGGCCGGCCGGCCGCCCCTATCCGCTGAATGAGGAAATTGTGACCGTCATCCGGACCAATCTGGACGATGTGGAAAAACGATATCGCCACATTACCGACAGGATTTTTACGCTGCCCAGCGTCCTGGCCCGTTTTGAAGGGACCGGGCGGGTGACGGCTATGCAGGCCTCACTGATCGGAGCGGTAGGGCTGGCAGCCAGGAGCAGCGGTATGCACCGCGATATCCGCTGGTCGCATCCCTATGCAGCCTTTCCGAAGGTTGCCTGCGAACCGGTCATACTCGACAAAGGCGATGTGTGGTCCCGTGCGATGCTGCGAAAATCGGAGGTGGAACAATCCTTCGGGATCATCCGGACATTGCTGGATCAGGATGTGAGGATGAAAGAAACAGCGGCGGAAACCAATCCCCCGGCCTTCATTCTTCCTCCTTCCTCGTTGGCTGTTTCTCTGGTCGAAGGCTGGAGGGGGGAGATCTGTCATGTGGCCGTCACGGACGCCGGCGGGGAACTGACTGCGTATAAAGTGAAGGATCCGTCGGTGCATAACTGGATGGCGCTGGCGCTGGCGGTCCGGAACCAGGAGATATCCGATTTCCCGCTGTGCAACAAGAGTTTTAACCTGTCGTACTGCGGCCATGATTTGTGAAAGAAACTTTATCCGGGTAACATGCCATTGAGAGAATTCAATATCCTGCGTGATCACGGCAAACAATATGTTCCGGATTTACGCCGGGCAACGTTGCCGGAGATCTTCCGGGGGAGACCGGTCATCAGCGGGGATATTCTTCCTCTCGAAGCCGAAATGGCAGCCAGCATATGCCCGTCAGGCGCGATTCAGACCCGCACAGGAAGCGGGGCAGGACCCGTCTGTTCCCTCGACCTGGGAAAATGCCTGTTTTGCCGCGAGTGTGAGTTCGCCCTTCCCGGGAAGATCCGGTTCACCCACGATCACCGGCTGGCGGCCAATGACCGGCAAAGCCTGGTCATCCTTCCTGGAGAGGACAAACAGATCGCCCTCGATCCGGCACGGATCAGAAAAGAGATACGATCGTTATACCGGCATGCCCTTAAGCTGCGCCAGGTATCGGCCGGGGGCGACAATTCGGCCGAGATGGAACTGAATGCTGCGGGGAATGTGAACTTCGACATGGGCCGGTACGGTATTGAGTTCGTAGCCTCGCCCCGGCATGCCGACGGAATCGTCATCACCGGTCCCATCACCGTGAACATGGCGAAAGCTCTTCGTTTAACCTGGGAGGCCGTGCCGCCTCCCCGGGTCCTGATCCTCGTAGGCACGGATGCGATCAGCGGGGGCCTCTTCGCGGGAAGCAACGCACTCGACCGCAGTTTTCTCGAAGATCATTCTCCCGACCTTCTCATCCCCGGAAATCCCCCTCATCCGCTGACCTTCATCAACGGTGTTCTCGACCTGACCGGAAGATAAACTGAATCTTAACGGGCTTGCGAAGCAAAACTGTTTTAGAATCAGATACTGAACGATCAGGTCCGCATTTTTGCGGGCCTGATCAGCCAAAGTGTAAATACTGGTAAGGTCGGGGACCTCGCAACCATCAGATCAATCTTTCAGACAGCGCACCGAAATGCTGACATCGCGGTAGAACTGACCGTTGGTAGAGAGTGCCGAGGAATAGGATGCTCCTCCGTAATAGGCGTCAAGGGCACCGGTCGGGCCGACATTGTTCGAGGGTGTTGCAGTCCATATCAGACTTGACTTGTTGATGGAGACATAGGTTCCCGAACTGTAACGTTGTCCTCCGGGCAGAGCCGTGAACCCGCTTGAATTGTTCGCCCCCGTATTGATGGGCTGGTAATGGTACAGTCCCACCTCCTTAATCTTGCCTCCAGCCACCGACTGTCCGCCGAGCGCGGTCATCAGGGTGCCCCATTCTGTGTTGGTCGGAATATGCCAGCCCGGCGGGCAGATACCCTGGAAGTTGCCGGTAGGCGCCGGGTTCCAGTTGGTTTTGTTGCTGGCCCCGTTATAATATTGCACGATTTCGGCCCACTGGTACATGCCGCCGTAGATATTACAATTCCTCACGGAGTCGTTGAAGCAATACTTTTCGACAACGCCGTTATTGGCAGGGGTCTGCGAGGTGTTGAGAAGGTTTCCGACATTCAGATTCTCCCTGAGCCAGCACTGGGTTCCAACCATCACGGTGTTGTATGTCTGTCCCTGGTAAACCACCGTGGCAGGGGTACAGGGCGTCCCGGTCGAGTAAACCACCATGTACAGCGGCGAGGAGGTTGCCGGGCTATTGGTCAGACAGGTGGCGGAATAATTTGATGTGACGGTACAGGTTACACGATCATGGTCGGCGGGCGTGTAGGTGTAGGTATCGCTGTTGGTGCCGACTACGGTTCCATTTACTTTCCACTGGTAAACAGGTGCTGTGCCCCCGTTGCCAGGGGTTGCCGTAAATGTCACGGATGTGCCGGGCATCATGGCGTAGTAAGTCGCCGTGAGATCCACCGAGACCGGGACAAGTTGTGTGACCACGAAAGTGATGGTATTGGAGGTCACCGGTGTCGTCGAGGCGCCCGAGAGGGTGCAGGTGATCGCGTTGCCGTTGGCCGGGGTAAAGGTGTAGGTCGCAGTGGTAGCCCCGGAAATTGCAACTCCACCCAGTTTCCACTGGTAAGCCGGCGTGCTGCCTCCGTTGACGGCTGTTGCCGTGAGCGTCACGCTGGTCCCGGCGCATACAGCAGGTGTGGGCGTGGTAATGGTAATGCTGACCGGGGTCAGGTTCGCCCCGTTCATGATCACCGTATTCGAAACAGAGGGATTGCCGACCGGACAGGATACGCTGGAAGTCAGGGTGCAGGTGATCTGGTCATTCTGGACGGGCGAATAAGAATACGCCGGGCTGTTGTTTCCCACGGAGGTCCCATTGACTTTCCACTGGTAGGCGGGTGAAGTGCCTCCGTTTACCGGCACGGCGGTAAAGGCTCCGGCTGCCGTACCTGAGATGGCAACGCTCACCGGAAGGTAAGGGTTGACGTTCATCGTCACCGTGTTGGACGTGGCGGGAGTGCCGATTGCACAGGTCGCGTTCGAGGTCAGCACACAGGTGATCAGGTCGGTGTTCAGCACGGAGTACGAATAGGTTGTATTGGTGGCCCCGACCTTCACTTGCCCGTTCACCTTCCACTGGTATTGCGGGGAAGAGCCCCCATTGACGATGGTGGAAGAGAAAGTGACGGAAGTGCCCGGACAAATGGGATTCGCCGAAGGAGAAACGGTAATACTGACGGGCAGCAGCGGATTGACGATCATGGTGACAGGATTCGAGAGAGCCGGCGTGCCGGTGGCACAGGTCTCATTCGAGGTCAGCAAACAGGTCACTATATCGCCGTTAACCGGTATATAGGTGAAGATTGCATTGGTTGCATTGGATGCATTGGATGCATTCACCTTCCATTGGTATTGGGGATTTGGGCCGCCATTAACGATGGTCGAAGAATAGGTAACCTGCGTTCCGGCACAGACCTGGTTGGCCGATTCGGCAATGGTGATGCTGACCGGCATCAGCGGGTTTACCGTCATCTGGATCGCGTTGGAAATGGCCGGGGTTCCGATGGCACAGGTGGCATCCGAGGTCAGTTCGCATTTGATGATGTCGCCGTTAACTGGTGCATAGATGAAAGTCGGAAACGTAGCACTTCCGATAAAGCTCCCGTTAACCATCCAATGATATTGCGGATTGGGACCGCCATTCACGGTGGTCGAAGTGAAGGTCACCTGGGTGCCGGCGCATACCGGGTTGGCCGATTCGGCGATGGTGATGCTCACGGGCAGTAACGGGTTCACCGTCATGGTGATGGCATTGGAAAGGGCCGGGGTCCCGATGGCACAGGTGGCGTCGGAAACCAGCTCACAGGTGATCACATCACCATTTACCGGCACATAGGCAAAGGTTGCATTGGTGGCGTTGCTTACATTGGTGGCATTGACTTTCCACTGGTACTGGGGATTTGGACCGCCATTCACGATGGTCGAAGTGAAGGTCACCTGGGTGCCGGCGCATACCGGGTTGGCCGATTCGGCGATGGTGATGCTCACGGGCAACAGGGGGTTCACCGTCATGGTGATGGCGTTGGAAAGG
>Ga0116170_10004740_pt1 | contig 12356 bp, 8 predicted proteins | sample AD_JPNHW1_MetaG_FD_89797 | JGI IMG/M metagenome (GOLD analysis project Ga0116170, IMG submission 89797) | Active sludge microbial communities of municipal wastewater-treating anaerobic digesters from Japan - AD_JPNHW1_MetaG | ecosystem: Engineered > Bioreactor > Anaerobic > Digestate | place... | reverse complement strand
TTTCTTTTTTGTCAGGAGTTTGTCATCAGCAAGTTGGTTCAGATAATTGGCTGCAGTAATCCTTGAGACATTTAGATCCCGCTGAATAAATTCAATTTTTGTGTAGGATGTTTAAAAAGGTTATTGAGTAAATCCTGACTATAGAATTTGTAATTGTCCCGCAATATGCGTTTATAGTTCATCATTAGCTCACGAATCTTGATGATCAGGTCAATCGTCTCCCTTGAAGTCTGATCCACTGCTTTTATCATAAAGAGGAGCCATTCTTCCCAGTTGTTCTTTGTCCTTACCTTCTGCAGGAGTCTGTAATAATCATATTTATTTTTAATTATAAAACTGCTTAAGTAAAGAATCGGAAGGTCCTGAAGTTTTTCCTGTATAAGGTACAGAATATTAATTATCCTCCCGGTTCTGCCATTGCCATCATAAAACGGATGAATGCTCTCAAATTGATAGTGAATAATTGCCATCTTCACGAGAGGGTCGAAGTCAGTCAACTCCCTGTCATTGATGAACTTCTCAAGATTGGTCATCAAATCTTTGATTTCATCAGGATCTTGTGGTGGAGTGTATATAATCTCTCCAGTCGAAGTATTTTTTAATGTTGTCCCAGGTAATTTTCGAAAACCAGCTTTGTTACCTTCGAGGACTTCCTGTATTTTTAATATGGTTCGGTTTGTCAGTCGTCCGCTTTTTGTTAAAAGATCAAATCCTGTTTTTGTGGCAGCAACATAATTTTGTACTTCCTTGGCATTAAGTGATTTATACGAATCCAGGTTTAATTCTGATTTGTAAAGATCATCATGTGTAGTTATTATATTTTCAATAGCTGAACTGTCCTTGGCTTCCTGGAGTCCCAAAGTATTAATCAGGATACTTTGGTTTGGCATTGTCGAGGCAATACCCTTTAATTCAGCCAGAGCAGCATGAGCAGATGGAAGGCTTTTCAATACTGCTTTTGTTTCAACATCCCAATCCAATGGAAGCATATGTAGCTTTTTACCTGACTTTTTCATCATAATATAATTTCAATTTTAATGGTATGATGGAACCCGCAAATTACATTTAAACGTGTTTGCGTATTCGATACATGCGGGTTTCATATGTATTGAAAAGGTGAATTATTATTCAAACCATTCTGTTTATGTAAAGAAAATGCGATTTTTTATACAAAGGTAATCTTCTTTTGTAAAGAAAATCAAATTATCTATACATATTATACTATGAATGATAACTTTTCTCAAATTTCTTATCATTTGGGATGCACCACATATTAACGGTCCCGGGAGTTTTCTGAAGTGTCGGGGCAGGGCACGCAGTGTGGTTTTACAGGATTTCAAAGAAGTTTATAAGAAAAGAATATATTAACTATGAGCAAATACATACTTACCTGAATTCATAATTTTGCACTTAAAAGGTGCAAAACTACAGGTCAAATCAAATCAAAAAATCAAAGAACGCTTGTATTAATTTTATTATCAGTGTTTTATACAAATTATTAAAAAGTTAACGCATCACTACTAATATCAAATCATAATTCCTTCTTCTTTCCCAGTAAGCTTATTGCCTGACTTCACTTATCCTTTATCAAACGAAAATTAAACAATATATGAGTAAAAGCAAAGGGAAAAGAACAAATTTTTAATGTCTATGCCATTCGTGGCTTTCTGACTGTCGGGGCTTAATAAATTTCTATTCGTGCCGCAGGCAATACACTGGATTTTTTGTTGCAGTATCCCATGTATGCCAGCTGACAGTTAAAAGTGATATCAGAATAGTAATTATGCCTGCTGAAACAAAAATCCACCAGCTGAGATTAACCCTGTAAGCGAAATTTTGGAGCCATTTCTGCATCGAATAAAAAATTACAGGGCAGGCAATTATGAAGGAAAAAAATATAAATCTAATATACTCCAGATTAAGCATTAAGACTATTCTGCCAGTTGTTGACCCGGCAACCTTCCGGATACCTATCTCTTTAATCCGACTGTCAATTGTGAATAAAACAAGACCAAATAATCCAATGCATGAAACAAAAAGTGCCAATAGAGAAATGTATGTAATTATTAATGATAATGTTGTCTCTTTCTTGTACATTTTCTGAAAGTCTTCGCTGAGGAAGGTGAATTCAAACGGGTACCCGGGAAAAAGATTTTCCCAGGTTTCTTTCAAATAATTTAGGGTATTAGGAATGTTTTCAGGAGAAATTTTAACCATCAAATTATCAAACAGCGAAGGATAATAAGTAAGGGCCACCGGTTTGAGTTCGTTATGCAGTGATTTAAAGTTGAAGTCTTTAACGACGCCAATCACTTCTCCTTTACCAATAATATCAAATTGTTTTCCTACAGGATCATTCCATCCAATTTTTTTTACGGCCGATTCGTTCAAGACATAAAATATCGAACCCTTTTTTGAGATGTCATCTGGAAAAAACTCCCCTTTCAGCAGATCTATTTTCAGAGTTTTTATAAAATCCTGATCAACAGGTATCCAGTCCATATAATTTGACTTGTTGTCCCGGGCAAGCCCTTCCCACCAGGTATTTTGATAATACCCCTGGGTTCCCGCGAAATAAGCAACTGCAGAAGCATTTAAGATACCCGGGTTATTTAAAATTTCCTTTTTATAAAGTTCATATTTGGGTTTTACCTGTGACTGATATATTGGTACAACAACAACCTGATCAGAATTTAATCCAAGATCTTTATTCTTGATAAAATCTAATTGGGACTTAATTACAAAAGCACAGGCAATCAGAATGATTGAAATAAAGAACTGAAATACAACAAGTGCTTTCCTGAAAACCTTGACGGAAAATATCCTGCCTAATCTGAAGTCATTACGAATGGACGATGCCGGATTTACTGATGAAAGGAATAATGCAGGAAAACTCCCTGCAATTAATGATATAAGAATTATTAAAAGTATGAATCCAACTATTGTGCTGAAGGTAAAAAGCAATTCTAATTTCAGAGGAATACCGGTTATTAAAACAATTACAGGATTAAAAAGATAAACAAGGAACATTGCAATAATGAACGATGAGAAAGTTATTGCAAATGATTCACAAAGAAATTGTCCAATAAGATTTGAATTTGTTGCTCCGGCCACTTTCCTCAAACCTGCCTCTTTACCTCTTTTTGTATAGCGGGAAGTTGCCAGGTTCATATAATTTATGCAGGCTATCAGCAGAACCAGAATCAGAATTGAACTAATAATATATACAGTCTTTATATCTGTGTTTGTAGCCAGATCGGAACGCAGTCTGGAATGCAAATGGATTTTAAGCAAAGGTTGAATATGAAGTTGAAAATCATCTTCATGTGGAATTTTTTTTACAATTTCTGATAGTTTTTCACTTATAGGCCAATAAGACCCCTTTACCTTTGCCAGAATATAAGTGGTATAATTCCACATTCCCCAACCCTGGTTACTTCCATATTCTGAAAATGAGCTCAAAAAATCAAACTGAACCTGGGAATTAGCCGGTATATCTTTCAATACACCTGTTATGATATATGGAGTCTTGTTTTCCCCAATGAGCAATGACCGGCCCATGGGATTTTTGTCTCCAAAATACTTCCTGGCTTTTGTTTCACTTAGAATAACAGATCCTGGATTGTTAAGGGCTGTTTCCGGATCACCCTTCAAAAGAGTAAATGAGAAAATTCTAAAAATTGAAGGATCTGCTAACTCAATGTTTTCCCAAAATTGTACATTTTCAGAGTTTACAAGTACTCTGCCCAGATAACCAAATCTGACATAATCTTCAATTTCAGGGATATCTTTTAATAAAGCTTCACCTAATGGAGCAGGAGTATTGGCAAAATTATCTGAAGTTGTTTCGCCTTTAAATTCAACTACAACCCTGAATATTTTATCTGCATTTTCATGAAACCTGTCGAAACTGAATTCGAATTGCAACCATGTTAATAAGATAATTATGAGTGTAAGACCAATAGATAAACCAGAGATATTAATCAATGAAAAACTCATATTCCTTTTAATGCTTCGGAATGATGCAGAAAGGTTATATTTCCACATGATTATTCTGGTTATTCTATAATCTGTCAGGGCCGGATAATAAAAATCCAAATATTATGCCATCTATATAATAGCATGTATATCAAGGTTTTATGATGGCGAAGGATTGTTTTTCGTAAAGTTGTTTTACTATTAACGTAAAATTATTTAACGCAGCTTTTAATTTGACTCCTGGAAAACAAACCGCAGGACATAAGTTTTGCTTTCAAACCACCTTATATGCCTTTTTCATATCTGATACTGAGGCTGAAATTATTTCTTTCAGGACTTCAGGATCGATATCTTCAATCTTATTAATATAAATGCATGATCCCGAACTTATTTTGTATTTGCCAAGCCGGCTTAACAGGTCGGGATAGTTTTTGACTCCCGACATTATATACACTGCAAAATATTGTTTTCGCGGTGAAAAGGCTGTCAATGGCCAGTCACCTTCCTGACTGCTGCGTTCTGACTTGTAATGGTAAGATCCATAACCGATCATATTGTTGTTCCACAGGACTGCCTTTTCCTTAACTACGCTGTCGAACAACTTTTTTAATTCAATACTGCCGGCCCGTTTCTTTTCCGGTTCAATTGCCGCCAGAAATTTATCGATATCCGAATCGACAGGTTTTGTTTTTATTTCGGACATAGTAATTTCATTTTAAGGGTGGATCTGAAAGATAACAATTTATGAGGCAGATTGGTTTTTGTGCCGGACATTATTTTATTCCGATTAGTAAGGAGACATTTAAGTGAATCAGTAATATGAAGAGTTTTTTAACCGCAAAGAGGGGAACGAAGGTTGCGCAAGGAACGCAAAGGTAGAACACTGATTTGGTTTACTTTTTTATCTTTTTTATGAACCCGGATCAGAAGGACCTGGAGTTAAGGTTAGTTTTTCATCTTCAGCCCCTTCAGGGCTGGCAACATGTGGGGCGGTCTTCTGCCTCCGGTTAGCACCGGAGGTTATTCATATTCAGCTCCTTCTGAGCTGTTCTGCATGTTGATGGAAGTCCCTTCGGGACTTTTCACAAATTCCAGGATCAGAAAATAGATGCAGGTCAGGTTGTTATTAAATTAACAACATAGCCAGTTAAATCTTCTTTCAAAACCTTTCAAGCCTATTAAGCCTCCGACCTGAGGATTCTGAAACCGGATTTTTAATGCCAGGAAAGTCAGGTTGATGTCAAACATACATAGACCAATACAAACCAGCCAAACAGGATTTCGGATAAAACTCCTATTGTCTTATTGAAACCTCAAATCCATTATCAGTAAGTTTTTGGGTATATTCCAGACCAACATTTTCAGCAAGTATCGCAATAACAACGTCCCATAGCTTCATGTATTCCTCAAAAGTCACACTATAGGCAGCGAGCGCTTCCTTCACAGGAGGATTAAAATTCCTGACAACAAAGACAATGGCATTGTCTGACTGCTGAGTAATTTCCACCTGCCCATCAGGCACAAATGTGACACAGATAAACAGCATTGCGTTAGCAAATCCTTCAAAACCGATGTCTTTATTCCACGATTTCTTAAGAATATCCCCGACAGCCTTTCCTGTCTCATCAACGGATTTCCCCAGGGACTTTCCATAAGCAAGCCATCATATATAGGCGCCATGCCATTGCCATGCTGCACTTTGATATTTCTGAAGATCTGTCAGGACAGGGACAGAGAACTTATCCTGGGCATTAATGGCTACAGTCAGCATTAATGCAGACGTAATTACAAAAAATTTTTTCATCTCATATTGATTTATATTGCCATTATTCGAATACAAATGCAACCGGACGGACCAGCATCCCATCCCCGTCTTTAATATTCAGAGGAACTCCCACGAAATAAACCTGTTTGTACCCGACAAGCTCATCGAGCCGGTAAAGTCCTTCATAGATTGGGATCCTTCGTGAAAGAAAAGAGTAATGTATGGGGGATAATGTGGCAGCTTCCGAATCAGAATTTACCTTGACAGTATCATCAAAGCTCATCACAGACCAGGCATCAGTACCAAATGCTTTAACCGGCAATGTCGCAAGGTATTCAGCAGCTTCCGGAGATAAAGTTATTGTCTTTGGCATTAATCCATCAATCTGGAGAGGAGTGTATTTTGTAAATATCATAACGATATCATTCTGTCCGACTTTATCCCTGAAAACATCTACTGGTACATTGTGTCCATAACGATAGGAGCTGACATCAAAAACCTTCATCGGTCCTGCAAATACTTCAATCGGGTAAGTTTCAATCCCTCCCCCAAGGTCCATATGTGCGGGAGCGTCAACGTGAGGTCCTCCGTGGTTGAAAAGGGTAAAATAGGAGTTTGAACCTGTAATCTTCCCGACTTCATTTTCAAACTTCCAGTCGATGACTTCAAACTTATTCATCCGGGAGAACCCCATTGAGGCTAACGCGGTCGGGCCCCAGATTCTTTCAGGCAGATCTTCAGTGATAACAGTTCCCAGATCATAGATCTTTTTCGGAACCGGGTAATCCTGGCTGGTTTGAGTTTCCCTGCATGATACACAGGTAACAAAAAGCAATGATAGCAAAAACGGTTTTTTCATAATCATAACAGGTTTATATAAACTTTGAAATCGGATCCCAAGGTCTGATCTGACTCTGAAATAATATTTCAAGACATAAAGTTCTGTCCCTCGCAAGTAAAAATCTACCACTTTCGTTACATAATATGTTCTGTATGTTACATTTTGAATAAAACATGATCTGATCTGTCAGAAAACGACAGTTGATCTTAGGCTTGAATAAGGGAAACCTCTTTTCGTATTAAGCCATATAATGGCAGACAAAAGTATAAAACCCTTTTAAGCCCTGAAAGGGTTTCCATGATCAGGCGGCTATGCTCTGAAAGAGCTATATATGAATAACCTCCGGTGCCAACCGGAGGCATTTGAATCCTCTCATGATATCAGCCCTGAAGGGGCTGAATATGAAGACATCAAGCCCGCAATATCAATTATGGAATTCTTAAAAAACATTAAAAGGAAAATCAGTGAAAGCTAAGTTTATTATATTGTCATCGTTTGACCGGCCATCGTATGTTTAAAATTTCATTCAACACAATTGTTTTCAGCATACTGGCATCTTCCCAGGTGCTTTTCTCACAGGAAAGCGGATCGTTGACAGCCTCCGTTACGAGCTCAGCCATCACAATCGATGGAAATTTAAATGAAGCATCCTGGCAGAATGCACAGGCAATATCAGATTTTATACAGTATGAACCTGTTGAAGGCATAAAATCAAACGGCAAAACCGAAGTAAGAGTCCTTTTTGGAAAGGATGACCTGTACATCGGCGCCAGGTTATATGACACAAGAAATAATATTGAGAATAATCTTGGACGCAGGGACGAGTACAACAGGGCCGACTGGTTCATGGTATCCATCGATTCATACAACAGCGGCAAGATGGCTTTCACCTTTGCCGTCAATGCGGCAGGAGTTCAGCTCGACGGGCAACAGGATGACAACAGGAAAGTGAGTTCCGGGGCAGGCAATCCCTTACTGCCGACAGGCCTTGATGTTTCCTGGGATGCGATATGGTTTTCGGAAGTAAATATCAGCGATGAGGGCTGGACTGTTGAAATGAGAATACCTTACAACATGCTCAGGTACATGAAAAAGGATGTACAGACCTGGGGAATATATTTCTCAAGACGCAATCCGAAATCGGGCGAGGTTTCAGAATGGCCCTTTATACCCCGTGACAGGAGAAGCAATCTTGTTTCAGGCTATGCGAAAATTTCCGGAATCAAAGGCATCGATCCAAGGACAAACATTCAGGTACGGCCTTATGTTCTTGCAGGCCTCGACATAAGTGAAAAAGAGAATGCCCCGGGTAAGGCTGATTACAGATTTAAAACCAGTACGGGAGGCGATATCAAAATCGGGATAGGACCCAATGTGATCCTTGATGCAACAATAAGACCCGATTTCGGACAGGTTGAGGCGGACCCTGCTGTTCTGAACCTCACGGCTTTTCAGACCCTGTTCCCTGAAAAAAGGCCGTTTTTTCTTGAAGGTGCCGACATCTTTAAATTCGGTATAGGAAACAGCAGGCTGTATTATCCAAGACGCTTTGGTGCCAACGAACCTATTATAGCAGCATTGAAACTGTCGGGCCGTACCGAAAAAGACCTTTCGTTTGGCATTATGGGAGTTACTGCGGGAGAGAACTTCAATCCATCTAATAATTATGCAGTATTCCGTGCCAGCCAGAGAATAAATGAATATTCATCAGCAGGGGGAATTCTAACGTATTATTACAGTCCGGCAGAAAAAGGGACTGGATGGCAAAGCATGACAGGAGGAGTAGACTGGGATCTGAGATTTAACAATAACAGATATGGTTTCGAAGGAACAGTCGCATTTTCCGACAGGAATTCCCTAGTACAGGGAGTTAAGGACCAGTCGGGCATGATGAGCAGCCTGGCGATACGTAAAAGACAAGGCATAATCGACGGACATGTGGCGTTCCTGATGTTTACAGATCAGTATAATCCCAACGATATCGGATGGATAACATATGAGCAAAACTGGTACCAGATCTGGGCCAATCTGAAATATAAGCTCAAGGGCGGAAAGGAATTCGGAAATTTCCAGAGGGGGGAACTGAGCCTCGATTATGCAAGAAGGCTTTCAATTATCGGGAATTACGACATGGGCAGCGAAATAAACCTGAAGATGACCCTCATTACGAAAAAGTTCAGGCAGATAAAGGCCGGAAGCGCTCTGATCAGTCCTCTCGGGGGATATGATCTCTGGGAGACAAGAGGTCTTTGGGTTTGGGCAAAGCCAAAGGGAATTGAATTATCAGGTGAATTTTCGACAGATGACAGGAAGAAATGGAAAATAACTCCAAAAGCATCGGTAAGGATATATGACAATAAAGGTTCCGAATACATGATGGATTTTCTTGGTACAGTAATTCCCGGAACAAAAGTATCACTCAGCGCAGAAATCAAGGGTAACTGGGAAAATGACAGAACCGCCTGGGCATCGAACGAAACATTTTTTCATGATGATACGGGCTGGAAGATAGGCAACAGGTCGACATCTCCGGATAATCTGAGCCAGGAGTATCTCACACCCGTCAGCGATGATGGAACCCTTGCGGCTATTCTTGCCGGTGTGAAAGAATATAAACCCGGCTGGCACTATGTACCAGTATTCGGGGTACGTGATACCCGATCAGTCGATCTTACGGTGAGAGGTTCGCTTACACTGACAAGCAGATTCTCGATGCAGCTTTATTCACAGTTTTTCGCTGCAAAAGGGACGTATGGCAATTTCAGCATACTTGCCAATCCTGACAATATGATTCCATTCGGACAGTACCCCAAGAGAAGGGATTTCAATTATAAAAACCTTCAGTCAAATTTTGTGACACGCTGGGAGTACAGGCCGGGATCAGCAATATATTTGGTCTGGAGCCATTCGCGTAGAAAGGATGAAGAAATGAATCCCCTTGCTCCATGGGGAGATGATCTTTACGGGCAATCCCTGGGAGGTCAGATCTCAGAACTTTTCAGAGCTTTCCCAAGGAACAGCTTCATGATAAAGATTGATTATGCGTTTCATTAATAAAGCTGACAGACAGAATATTTGAAGCCCTGGCGCTCCTGATCAATTGTTATTTGCTTTTTGCAAGTGTAAAGACCTGGTATCTTGGATTGCCTTCAATAATCCTTTCAATCTGCCATTTATCACGCTCAACTATACCTTTCAGGCCATTGATCCCAAGGAACCTGGGGACAATGTTTGTCGATATTTTCAGGGCTGCGACAATTCCGGCATCCACTTCAGTAATGTCATGCAAAAGCGAACCGGCAATAAATGCATCACCAGCTGATAGAGCTGACAAAACACTAAGGTTTCTTTTGATTATTTCATCAGAGCAATATTCAAAAAGACCTCCTTCCGATGATATTACCTGAATCCAGTCCTTCCGTAACGGCAAAATCCCGGAAAGTTTTTCAGGATCATTCCAGTCATAATGTATATGCCTGAACGACACATCAAGACCGGCAAATTTACCACCAGGCTGCTTTAATGCTTCAATGCTTTTTTCAGCAAAAGCCGGTCCGAAGCTGTCGGTGTCAAGGACATTTATCTCAATTTTTCTGTTTCTGAGCAGTTCCCTGTTCTCTTTGCCGGTCAGAAACAAAGTGTTTATACTGTCGGCAGCCGATCCTCCGGCTATATTGACGAAGCAAAGATTCCTACCGGGATTTTTTTCAAGAAGTGGAATAAGAGATTCGGCCTGGATCTTACTTATATCCCTGACTCTCATTCTGATTACAAGGGCACCAAAACCTTTTGTGACCTGACGGTCCCAGAACCGCTTTTTACCTTTGCCGATAAGTTCGGGACCAAGTTTCATCATTAGGGTGGTTATGCCGCTTGCAAATGTGCTCTCTCCGCCGCTCTGCAGTAATTCGGCCATAACGAATGACCTTTTCGCAAAAAATCTTTTGATAAAGGCCGGTATCTTTTTGAATTTCGCGGCATTTTCCTCCGCGTTCTTCTCAACATAAGGAAGCAGCTTCTCCAGCAAGCCATCGTTTGTCCACGAAACAAAATCCGGATGAGTGATATCAAGCACCGGCAATTCAATCCCGTCGGCGGTAAAGGCATAGGAGAGCCCGGGAATTTTGTTTTTAATGAAATATTTATAGCTGCCCATGTTAAAGTGATGTTTTTGGGATTATGAAACCGGGTGAAAAGATAATTGACTTACTATCGGTGAAGAGTTCAATTTGGTATACGTTCAAGTATCCCGCGTTCGCTTCTGATAATCGGAACACCGGAGCCGTATACTGTAAATTCAGCTTCAAATTCATCATTATCGATCCAGATCAGAAATCTGCCTCCGGCGAACAAGCCGTCAGAAAGTTCATAAAATTTGCAAACTTCGTTATCCTTTTCCTTTGAACCTGCAACAGGGCCAGGGCTTATTGATACAGACTGACCATCTTCAGTGAAAGTAACCTCATGCTGAATATCCTCGTTTGTTGCTGTATAATTGCTTTCCGTCAGGATGTCGGCAGGGAACTGAGCACCCTGACCCTGGGAAATCCTGTTTACTTTCAGGATAAAGCTACTCCCGTTTAACATCGGAAAATCGATCTTTTCATTTTTATCTTCCTGCTTTTTACACATTGAAAAAAGCAGACAAACGGCAATCAGCCAGATAGTCAACCTTCCCATTATATTTGTGATCAGATGTTTTTAATAAATTGTCATTTTGCCGAGTAACTGATTACTAAATTACACAAAAAAATTAATCCTGTGTTTTAACATGTGGCTCCGGCATCTGTCCTGGATGAGTGACCAGAAAAACCGGCAGGGAGAGCGGCCCATTCATCAGCGAAGTGGTTGTCAGATTATGGAATAAGGTACCGCCTTCGCATGATGCATTCATCATCCGCCAAAACGGTTGTTAAGTATTTTCCTGCCCCACGGGGGAGATCCCTCATTTCGATGTTTCTGAGCATGCTCAGAAACGTCTCATTCGGGATGACAGAATGCTTTTAGGCTGCCGGGGGAGGGAAGAAGCGGCGATTCAATTGAAATACCCATTTAAATGATGATTTTTGGGTGAATCGCCGCTTCTTCCCTCCCCCCTTCCGACCCAAAGCGACTTGTCATTCCGAATGGAGCCGGACCTGAGCTTGCGAAGGTCTGGTGTAATGAGGAATCTGCCTCACCTTATTCTGAACTTTTATTGAAAGTTGTCAAAACATCAGTAGTGCAAAAAACGGAATAAGTAATCTCATAATGTCGGACCAAATCCATCATCATAATAAAAAACTGCTTATAATACGTTGATGCATTAATCATCCGCTAAAACAGTGTTTAAGTATTTTCCTGCCCCACGGGGGAGATCCCTCATTTCGATGTTTCTGAGCAGGCTCAGAAACATCTCATTCGGGATGACAAGATGCTTTTTGGGCACCGGGGGTCATTTGAGACTATTTATTTCCAGCAATACTGACTATCAGATCTCTGATCGCCAAGGCACATTCAGGTATCCTCTCATAGTTGACAATACTCATATTATCTTTGGGTGTGTGGGTAATATCCTGGTTATCCATGTGATCGATGAACCATTCGGAGCTTACGGCAATTGCAGGACAACCATACTGGACAAAAATGCTGTGATCGCCCTGTACCCAGGGTTTGCCTTCAACAATATTCTTATGACTTTTAAATATGGCATCCAGCTTCTCACTGATGTAATCCGGAAGATTAAAGGCGGAAAAGCAAGAAAGGCCTTCCTTATAACCTGCCCCGTCAATA
>Ga0116170_10004739_pt1 | contig 12360 bp, 7 predicted proteins | sample AD_JPNHW1_MetaG_FD_89797 | JGI IMG/M metagenome (GOLD analysis project Ga0116170, IMG submission 89797) | Active sludge microbial communities of municipal wastewater-treating anaerobic digesters from Japan - AD_JPNHW1_MetaG | ecosystem: Engineered > Bioreactor > Anaerobic > Digestate | place... | reverse complement strand
AGGAAGATGGCATCAAAATTCTGATCGAAGAGGAGTTGATGCAGGCTTTCCGTTTTCCGCGCGGCGATTTCGCTCTGGCGACGTACCACGGTGTTGCGCAGGGTCAACAGGAGTCCCCGCAGAGTCCGGTCTTTGAACCGGTTGATCAGAAGACCCTCGAGGTTTGTGGGCAACCCCTCCTTGTGTTTGAAGCCACACTCGAATCGGACGGTGCGTTCCGGGTGTTCGACGGCTTCCTGAATCGCCTTGCGCAGCGTTTCCTGGGCTGACTCGTCTTCCGCGAAGATCTGGAGACGCTGCCCCTGCAGTTCCGAAGAGCTGCGGCCCAGATGCAGGCGGACCGCTTGTGAGACGGCTCGGCAAACGCCATCCTTGGAAAGGATCAAGGTTGTGTCGGCCGACTGATCGAGGATGCGTTGATACAGAACGGTTTTGACACGGACCCGACGCAGACGGAAGAGTGCGTTGAGCAGGAGCAGAAGCAGGAGGCCGCACAGAACCGCGACGCCGATCAGCCAGTAGAGGGGGGGGCCTCCTTCTGTCGAGCGTACGTCAAAGCGGAGGTCTACCCACTGGCTGAAGGCCTCTTCGCGTTCCGTATCGGTCATCGAGGCGATGGTCTTGTTCAGAAGCGTGAGGAGTTCGGGCCAGTCGGCGCGGACCCCGAAGGCCATGGTCTGTTCAACCTCGCGGGTTTCTCCGGCGATTTTCAGGTTGGCGCCACCCACTTTGGACACGGTGTAACCGGCAGTGGCCCGGTCCGTCACAAAAATGTCCGCCTGCCCGCCCGCCACAGCTTCGACCGCCTCTCTCGCGTCTTTATAGAGGGTGATTTTCAGGTTTTTCTCGATCGCCGACAGTTTGTCCGGCAGGTTGTCCACTTGCGCGAGCGCCACATTTTTGCCCGCCAGCGCTTTGATTCCGGAAAGCACGGGTGAGTCGAGTCGGGTGACAAATACCAGTGGGAGTCGCGCATAGGGATCGGTCGCTTTGAGTTCCGCCGGGAGTGTTTTTTCCCCGGGGATGCAGAGCGCCACATCGAGACGGTGCTGAACGATTCGCGTCTGGATCTGGTTGGCCAATTCGGCCGGATTCGCTTCGGGCAGTGGGGCTACCTTGAGGCGCAGGCCGGTCCGTTCTTCCACCAGGTGGACCATTGCCCCCCCGATGCCCTGCAGTTCGTCTTCTCCTGATAGGTTTTCAAAGGGGGCATGCCCGGCATTGACGCCAAGGCGGACGGTTCCGTGGGCTTGCAGCCAGATGGTTTCCTTCGGGGTCAACGTGAGACTGGTCGGCATATCGCGCCAGTAACGGAGCTCCGCATCGGCAATCCAGCGACTCTCCATCTGGAGCAGTTTGGCGGTGGGGACCGGTTGCAATCCCCGTTCGGTTTCGGTGATCAGGTCGTTGCGTTCCGGCAGGGCGGCCAGGTGCAGGCCGGCAGAACAGAGTTCGGTGTCGGAGCGTTCAAATTCGCTGGCCAGGCCGGTGCGCGCCAGATGGTTTTCCGCCACGGCGCTCAGGGTGGCGAATGCCCGGGTCTTGCCTTCCCGGGTGGCCGAGACGGCCTCCTCGATCCGGTCGAACGGGACCCGCTGGGCGGTGGGCGCGTGCTGTTGCAGCCAGCGGTCGCACGCATCGTCACGCAGGACGGCAATGGGTTGATTTGCAAGGGCTTGAGGCTCGGTACTCAGGGGCTTTCCGGCGGGGCAAAAGAGGTGACAGGGAGCGAAGAAGAGGTCTTTGCCGATGACGATCCGGGCGGGATCGTTTCCGCCGAGTCGCACCGGGCCGAAATACAGGTCGGCTTCGTTGCCTTTGAGGCGTTCGAGGGCGTTGGCGGGGGAAGTGGCGGCGCGGAAAGCGACGGTTCGGTTGTTGGTGGTTCCCCAGAGCGTCCAGAACGCGGCGCTCAGACCGATGGGACGGCTCGAGGAATCGAGCAGGGAGTAAGGCGCCAGATCCCGGTCGAGCAGGAGGGTCAGCGAGGCGGAGGCGCTGGTCTGAGCGGTGTTCATCCAGCGGCCGACCAACTGACTGCGCTCTTCCGTACTGATCTTTCCGACCGCCGCATTGAACCGTGCGATCAAGTCGGGCTGATTCTTGGCGAGGGCTGGACGCAGGATTCGCGTGATGAGGGGGTGGTCCACCTGGTGGCGGAACTGGTTGAGGACCCCTTTTTGTGCCAGCAGCCGCAGAGCCGTCGGCGTATTGTCCACAAAGACTCGGATTTCCCCTTTGGCCACCGCTTCATAGAGCGCCGCGCGATTGGGATAGGGAACCAGCGCCAGACCGGCCAGGGGGTCGCGCAGGGCCGTGTCGGTCTGATCCGCCTCGATCACTCCCACCCGGTAGGGTTTCAGGTCGGCCAGCGAGGTCACACCGGGGAGGGATTCGTGAAAGAAACAATGAACCGGCGTAGCCCAGACCGGTTCTCCAAAATCGAGTTGGGTGGCCCGCTGGGTGTCGCTCCAGGTGCCTGCGTGGAAATAACCTGGGTTTCCCAGCACATAGGGGATGGCCTTATCGGCGGAAAGCGGGAGAAAGGTGACTTCCAGTCCGGCTTTCTGACCGGCCAGCCGCCAGAACTCGACCAGAAATCCCGATGGTTTCCCATCCGGTGTCATGAATTGAAAGGGAGTGCCGTCGTCTTCAAAAACGACCTGAAGGCGGTTTGGAGGCGGAGTGGGTTGGGGGGGAACTGCGGGTTGTGTCTGCGTGGAGGCCGACGTCGTCAGAGGCAGGGGAGCCGGTTCCGTGGGTTGGGCCGGTTCCTGAGCCAATACCCTACCGGTCTGACCAAGCAACCAGAATAGAATCAGGAGAAAAAGCGGAAGTTTGAGAAAAGGACTCCGGGTCATCAGCGCTTACGCTCCAGCAAACCATCGAAAATGCCCAGGAGGGTGTCGCGCAAAGCGGGTGGGGCGCCGATCATGGCCTGCCGGGCCGATTCCATCAACTGGTGACAGAATGCCTGACCGGCCTCCACGGCTTTGTATCGGGAAAAGAGTGTCTGGACGGTCTGAATGTGTTCGGGCAGGGTTTCCTCGCGTGGCAGATCGAGAATACGGAAGAGTTCGGCCCGCTCGGCCTCGGTCGCGTTTGAGGCTGTATGCGCTACCAGATAGGACCGTTTCCCCTCCCGGATATCCGATCCAACGGCCTCGCGGCCTTTGCCGGTGGTCAGATCAATGGTGTCGTCCACAATCTGGAACACCGGCCCGACGTAGCGTCCCAGGTTTCGGATCGCCTGAAGGGTCTGGGTTTCCGCGTGGGCGATGCGGGCGCCGCCGATCATGGGCGCCGCCAGGTAGTAGCCGGTCTTGTGGGTCACGATATCAAGGTACTGGTCGAGGGTGATGGAATCGCAAGCCAGGGCGTTGATGTCCTGGGCCTGACCGACATGGGTGTGGTCGAGCGTTTCCAGCAGGAGTTTGAGCAGATCTATGCGCAATTGCGGGGACAGCGTATCCCGGAGCAGAAAGGCCTCGAACACCTTGGTGTAGAGGTAATCGCCGATGTTGATACCGTGTGCCAGCCCGTACTTTTTCCAAACGCTCGGGCGTCCCCGTCGGAAGGCGTCCCCGTCTTCGATATCGTCATGGACCAGAAAAAAGTTGTGCATCAATTCCACGGACAGGGCGAACGGAAGCGCGTCTTCGACCTTGCCGCCGAGTGTTTCACAGGTGATCAGGCACAGCGCCGGGCGGATGCGTTTTCCCCGGATGGCGGGATCGGTCTGATCGAGTCCGAGCGCGTAGAGCAAGCCTTCGTGCAGGTTGGGCACGGGAGGGCTCTGGCGCAGAAAGTTTTCCAGCGCCTGATCTACAAGTGTGCTCTTTTCATCCAGATTCCGGGCCAGCTCCGCGTTCATTTTATCCACCTCTCCATTCCCGAGCATCTTATTGAATGCCTGGGGGACGTGCAACAGGATTCTCTTTACGGTTCCACCCTGTTTGCTGTAAATTCTGAAGTTGGGACGTTTTCTGTCGTCTGGCGTGATTTTTCGATGATCCTTGAAAACTGTGGTTACGCGAACAAGTCGTTTCGAATCAGACGGACTTAAAACACCCGGAGGGTGAGTTCCGGGGAGAGAAGGCAGCGTTGGAAGAACGAGAAATGCGGGAGAAAGCGCCAACGGCGCGATCTTATACCCGCCTGGGGCATCGCCCCAGGAAAATGGATCGGTTTATTCCCGCAAGGGCTGAAAGCCCGTACTATTCAGCCGTTTTGTCCTTTTTCTATAGATCGGGCCTTCAGCCCTTATGTAGAGAAATGGACACCAATCCTGGGGCGACGCTACGCTTGCCCCAGGCGGGTATAAAATCCCGCGCCGTTGGCGCTCCACGGCGGTTTTTGGAAGAAAGGTTCAAGTCCTGTGTCCCCCACTGATTCTCTTCCCGATTCCCGGCTTTCCGCCCTGTTGAAACAGGCCTGGCACGACCAGGCGTCCGATGTGCATATTCGCGAAGGAGAACCGGTGTATCGCCGGATTCAGGGCGATCTGGAACCGATGGCCGAGGTGATTGCGGATCGTGTGGAAATTCGCGCGCTGGTGGATCCTCTGATGCGTCCCGATCAGTTGGAATCGTTCGAGCGGTCCCAGGAAATGGATTTCGCCTGCCAACTGCCGGGATTGTGCCGGATGCGCCTGAACCTCTTTGTCCAGCGTCACCGACTCTGTGTGGCCATCCGCCTTCTCCCGGAGAAAATCCCTTCGATGAAGGAAATCTACCTGCCCAAGGCGTGCGAGTATTTCTGTTCTCTGAAAAAGGGACTGGTTCTGGTGACCGGTCCGACCGGATCGGGGAAAAGTACCACGATTGCGGCCATGCTGGACGAAATCAACACCAGCCGTGCCTGTCATATTCTGACGATCGAAGATCCGATCGAATATGTCCATACGAACAAGCGGGCGATGGTGAGTCAGCGCGAGGTCGGGGACGATTCGGCCTCGTTCGTCGAAGCGTTCCGCCGGGCGTTGCGCCAGGACCCCGATGTGGTGCTTCTGGGCGAAATGCGCGACACGGAAAGCATGGAGATCGCGCTGACGATGTCCGAGACAGGGCATCTGACGTTTTCAACCCTCCACACAGGCGAGGCGGCGCAGACCATTTCGCGTATCGTGAACGCTTTCCCGGCGCATCGTCAGGACACGGTCCGGACGCAACTGTCCACCTGCCTGGCCGGGATCATTTCCCAGCAGTTGATTCCGCTCAAGAACAAGACCGGTCGGGTGGCCGCGCGTGAGGTGCTGGTGGTCAACCGCGGGGTGGCCAACCTGATCCGCGAGAACAAACTCGAACAGATCACGACCGCGATGCAGACCGGTTCGGGCGACATGATGTTCACGATGAACTACTCGGTCGGGCATCTCTACAAGAGTGGGTTCATTTCTTATGAAGAGGCTTCGCAGGCGGCGTTCGACCGGCGCGAGTTTCAGAGCAAGCATGCGCCGGCGGGGTGATTCTTCATGTAAGATACGGAGAGACGGGATTTTTTCCGTCTCGGGAATAAACGGCAAATTTCTTTGAAAGTGAGTACCAAGACAAACATGTTTCTGGCTGTGGACATCGGAAATACCCATATTGTGTTGGGCGCCTATGAGGGAGAGGAACTGCGTCAGGTCTGGCGGCTCTGGTCGAATCCCGCCCGTACCGAGGACGAGATGCGGGTCACCATGCGTCAATTGCTGGAAGAGGCGAACTTCCCGACCGATTCCTCGTGGGGGTGCGCCATCTCCTCGGTCATTCCCCGCCTTACGCACACGCTCAAGGCCGCCCTGAGTCGCCTGTTCGAGCGTGAACCGCTGGTACTGACGCACGAGCTCGACCTGGGAATCGAGAACCGGTATTGTCACCCCGAAAGCGTGGGGCCGGATCGTCTGTCCAACGCGGTTGGAGGGGTGGCCCGGTACGGAGCGCCGCTGGTGGTGCTCGATTTTGGTACGGCAACGACGTTCGATGTCATTTCGGCAGACCGCGCCTATCTGGGGGGGATCATCATGCCCGGTCTGGAGATGAGCGCCGATGCGCTGTTTCAGAAGACCTCGCTTCTGCCCCGCATTGCGGTCGAAGCGCCCGGCAAGGTGATCGGGCGTTCCACGCAGGAATCCATCGCGTCGGGGTTGATCTGGGGAAGTGTGGCGGCGGTGGACCGCCTGGCCGATCAGGTGCGTGAGGAGATCGGCGCGCCCGGTTGTCCGGTCGTGGCCACGGGGGGATATGCCTCGACAATCGGCGCTCTGTCGAAAGCGATTGACCGGGTGGATGCCGATCTGACCCTCTACGGACTGCTGGAAATCTGGAAGCGGAACAGGCGGTGAGTCCCTATCCCTGTTTCTTTAATGGAAGAAGATTGGGGACTGGTGGATTGTTAACCCGAGTTCTTGATATGTGACTGCCAAACATGGATACACTCAGAAAATATTCCCATTTCTTTGTGGCTTGCCTCGGGTTGGTTTTGTTTTCCCTGGCGCTCTGGGTCCTGCACCGCGAATTGACGCACTACCGCTATCAGGAAATCATCGGATATATCCGTGCGATGCCGGTGCGTTCCCTTGTTTTTTCCCTCGTTTGCACGTTCCTCTGTTATCTCGATCTGACCTGTTACGATTATCTGGCCTGTCGTTATCTGGGAAAGCCTCTGCCTTTCAAGCAGACTGCGCTGGTTGGTTTCATCGGCTATGCGTTCAGCAACAGCATCGGGCTGGCCAATCTGGCGGGCGGTTCGATTCGGTACCGTTTTTATACGGCGTGGAACTATTCCGCCCTGCAGGTGGCGAAGATTCTCCTGTTTTGTGCGACGACCTTCTGGTTGGGGTTCGCCACCTTGTTCAGCGTTGTATTTCTGGTTGTCCCTCTTTCAATACCGGAAACATTTCATCTGCCTTTTGTGAGCGCCCGGCCCCTGGGTTTTGTCGCCCTGTCGCTGGTTCTGGCTTATGTGGCCCTGGTACTGTTTCGCAAGGGACCGCTAGTGGTCCGCGACCGGGAATTGCCATTGCCTTCTGCGCGTCTTCTGGTCGGTCAGGTGTGGGTGGGGGTGTTGGACTGGTCGCTGGCGGGCGCGGCGCTTTACATGTTGCTGCCGGCGGGGGAGGGGATGAATTATTTCCGGTTTCTCGGGACGTACCTTCTGGCGACCGTCGCCGGATTGATCAGTCAGGTGCCCGGAGGGCTCGGGGTTTTTGAGTCGGTGGTGGTTTTGACATTGGGGGACAAAGCGGCGCCGAGCGCTGTTCTGGGTTCGCTGGTCGCGTTTCGGCTTATTTATTATCTGTTGCCGCTCTGTTGTGCGACGGCCCTGCTGGGCGCCAACGAAATCTACGCGCGCAAGCATCATCTCGTCAAAGTCGGTTCCGTACTGGCGCGCTGGATGCCGGCGGTGGTGCCCCAGGTGGCGGCGGCCTCGACTTTTCTTTGCGGGGCCGTCCTCCTGCTTTCCGGTTCGCTTCCCGGTATTCACAGTCGTCTGGCGTTGCTGGAGAAAGTCGTTCCTCTGTCGGTCATCGAGATGTCGCATTTCCTGGGCAGTCTGGTGGGGGTGGGGCTGCTGTTGCTGGCGCGGGGGTTGCAACGGCGGCTGGACGCGGCCTATTTCCTGACCGGGGCTTTGCTGGGGGGAGGTATTCTTTTTTCTCTTCTGAAGGGTTTTGATTTCGAGGAAGCGGTGATTCTCGGGGTGATGTTGCTGGCCCTGGCGCCTTGCCGGCGGCATTTCTATCGCAAGGCGTCGTTGTGGAGTCTGCGTTTCACGCCGGAGTGGTATGCCGCAATTCTCGTGATTCTGCTGACCTCGATCTGGCTCGGTTTCTTTGTCCACAAGCATGTGGATTACAGTGCGGACCTCTGGTGGCGGTTTGCGTTGACGGGCGATGCGCCCCGTTTTCTGCGGGCCAGTGTCGGGGTGGTGTGTGTGACTCTCTTTCTCTGTCTGGCCAGTCTGCTTCGCCATGCCGAGTATGAACCGGGGGCGCCGACGGATGCGGAACTGGCCCAGGCCGAACCGCTCATCCGGGCTTCCCGGGAAACCTATCCCTATCTGGCTCTGTTGCGCGACAAGGAATTCCTTTTCAGCGAAAACGGGCGCGCCTTTCTCATGTTCGGGGTTGAGGGCCGAGCCTGGGTGGCATTCAAAGATCCGGTGGGGGACGAGAACGAGTTCTCCGAACTCATCTGGCAGTTCCGGTCCCTGGCGGATCGGCACGGCGGATGGCCGGTGTTCTATCAGATCGGCCAGAACTATCTGGATCTTTACATCGCGCAGGGGATGACTTTCCTCAAGATCGGAGAAGAGGCTTATGTCCCCCTGCGGGATTTTTCGCTTGAGGGGAAAAAAAACAAGCGGCTGCGTCAGTCGTGTAACCGATTTGAAAAACAGGGGTATTCGTTCCAGGTTCTGGAGCCCCGGGAGGTGGGACCGCTGCTGGGCGAGATCAAGACGGTGTCGGATGCCTGGCTTTCACACAAGAACACGGGGGAAAAGGGCTTTTCACTGGGCTTTTTCGATGCGGACTATCTCCAGAGACTCCCACTGGCTCTGGTGCGTCAGGACAACCGGGTTGTCGCGTTCGCCAACATTCTCACAAGCGCGGACCACGAGGAGATTTCCGTGGACCTGATGCGGTATGTCCCGGAAGTGTTGGAAGGCGCGATGGATTTTCTCTTCGCCAACCTGATGGTCTGGGGACGCGAACAGGGGTATCGTCGTTTCTGTCTGGGGATGGCGCCCCTGGCGGGTCTCGAGGCGCGAGCGCTGGCGCCCAAGTGGAATCGGGTGGCGCAGCTGATTTTTCGACATGGGGAACATTTCTACAATTTTCGGGGACTGCGGCAATACAAGGAAAAATTCGACCCCGAGTGGGAAGCGCGTTATCTGGCCTCACCCGGGGGGCTGGCCATCCCGCGCATTTTTCTGAGCATTGCGACTCTGACCTCGGGGAGCATGCGGGGGATTGTGGGAAAGTGAGGGGGACCTTCAAAGCGACAGGGGCGATTCCGTTTTTATGGAACCGCCCCTGAAGATTCAGAAATGATGCGAAGAATGGGTTACTTCACCACCGGAGTCAGGACGACATTGCGGTACTGCGCGCCGGTGTGGTCGCCCTGCAGGTAGAGCGGGCCGGGCTTGAATTCATCGGACCAGAGCGCGCCGCCCGTGCAGCCGAGCACCGGCTGGTTGTCGATGATTTTCTTGCCGTTCAGGATCACCGTCACGTGGCGGTCCACCAGGGTGATGTCGAACGTCTGCCATTCGCCGGCGGGTTTCTCGGCGCTTTCCGTGGGGGTGATGCGGCTGTAGATGCCGCCCATGTTGTGCGAGTCGAGGCCCTTGCCCGCCGTGTCGGCGACCTGGACTTCATAGATCCCGCGCAGGTAGATGCCGCTGTTACCGCCTTTATCCACCTTGGTTTCGAGTTTCAGGTTGAAGTCCTCGAATTCCTTTTCGGTCCGGATGTTTCCGTAGGATTTCCCGTGTTCTTTCGGGTCGTTGGTCAAGACTCCGTCTTTTACCGACCAGCCGTTCGTCGCGTTCGGATCGGTCAGTTTCCAGCCGTCGAGGCTGTTTTTCTTCAGCAGCTGGATCGCCTTGCCGAACTTCACCTTGGCCAGATCGGGTTTGGCCGGAACCGGCGGGATGCGCTTGCCGGTGAATTCATTTTTTTCAACGCCCCCGTCGGAACAGATCATCTGGGTGAGTTTCAGGTCGTCGCCCTGAAGTTCCGCGAAAATCGCTTCGGTGAAGACATGGGTCCGCACGACCTTGCCGTCTTTGTCTTTGCGTTCCACGTTGCGGTTGCGGGTGACGACCAGTTTCCCTTCCTTATCCACGAAGACGCTGTCCACGGGCATGATGCTGCCGCCCCCCCACAGGATACCGGCATCCAGATACCCTTCCTTCTGTTCCACACCGAGCCATCCGGCCCCCCCGCCGGGGATTGTCAGGGCCCAGTTGCCCACAAAGGGGCAGTCGGCGGCCGAACTGAGAGCCGAGAGCATCAAAAAGCCGACCAGGAGAGCGAAATTACGAACTGCCTTGCGATTCATACGGTGACCATCCTTTCAAAAACACGGATACTTTGAAGGAGGCGCGAAGGAGCCTCCATATTGCCCGTTCAGGGGGGACACTTTCTGTCAAAAGACAGGGAAGTCTTATCGTAACTGGGGACGGGACGCAAGTCTTGTTTTTGAGAAAGCCAAGAAAACCGGGGCGGAAAGGGCCGGGGGTTTTGCTTGACTCTCGCGAGGAGGCGCGACAGAATAACCGGATTCCTGGCGGCCTGGCAAGGGCGCCAGACCCTGTTCCAGGCGGATTAAACGGGGTTCCGGCATGGAAACAAAGGCCAGAGGAGGGATGACATGGCGGCGCGAAAATCCAGAAAGAAAGCGTCCGATTTCTCCGAGTTCCGCTGCCGGCGGTGCGGACGGTGTTGTACGGGTGAGGGGTTTGTGAACCTCGAACCGGAGGAATGCCAGAAGATAGCGGATTATCTGGGACTTTCGCTGGATCGGTTTATCGAGGAATATACCCGCCACGAGGACGGTTTTCAGCATTGGTTGAAAGATGGAGAAGGGGAGGATATTCCCTGTATCTTTCTGGAACGGGACCAGAACGGTCTGGCCTCCTGCCGTCTGGAAGGCCCCGTCAAGCCTCGCCAGTGTTGTGGATTTCCGATGACGTGGCGTTACGAAGGAATCGAGACCTGGTGCGCCGGGTTTCAGGAGGATGACGAAACTCGTGTCCCAGAAGATTGAAAACGCGAATCAGATTCAAAAACACTCGGAACTGGACCTGCGGATCGAAGACCTGGCCTATGGGGGACAGGGGTTGGGTCGGATTGATGGGTATGTGATTTTTGCCGGCGGGACGGTCCCGGGCGATCTGGCGCGTGTGCGCATCGTCAAGCGCAAGAAGAGCCATGCCGAGGCGGAACTGGTGCGGATCGTCGAGCCGTCTCCCGACCGTGTCGAGCCGGTTTGCCCTCTGTTTGGCCAGTGCGGGGGGTGTTCGGGGCAGAACATGAGTTATGCCCTCCAGTTGCGCCACAAGCAGCGCCAGGCTGAGTCGGTCTTCGAACATCTGGGCAAGGTGAAGCCCGAACGAATTCTTCCCATCATCGGGTCGCCTCTCGAATACCGGTACCGCAACAAGATGGACTTCACGTTTGGGACAAACGACGAAGGGCAACCCATCATCGGGTTCCACCGCCCCAAGCAGTTCAGTCACATTCTGGAAGTGCGGCGCTGCTACCTCCAGCCCGAGCCGGTGGACCGCCTGCTCGAGGCGATGCGGACGTGGGTGCGGGCAAAGGGGTTGACATCGTACAATCCGTTCACCCACAAAGGCTTTCTGCGCCACCTGATTATCCGCCACAGTGTGGACAGCGGGGGGATTGTGGCGGTCCTTCTGACCGGGCGCGGGCAGTTGCCCGATGCCGAGGAACTGGTGAGTGTGTTGCGCGAGGCCTGTCCCGAGTTGCAGGCGTTTGTCTGGGGCCTCAATGAAGGGTGGGCCGACATCGCCCGGCAGGATCGTGAGGAGTGGCACTGGGGTGAGCCGTTGCTGATCGAGAAACTGAGTGGCCTTAAGTTTCGGGTGTCCCCGATGTCGTTTTTCCAGGTCAACACCCGCGCGGCGGAATTGCTGTATGGGGCGGTACGCGATTTCCTGGGAGAGGAAGCCGCCTCGATGCGTCTGCTCGACGCCTATTGTGGCACCGGGACGATCGGGCTTTTCTGCGCCGACCGGGCGCGCGAGATTGTGGGTATCGAACTGATCCGCGACGCGATCTGGGACGCGCGGCTCAACGCCCGGGAGAACGGCATCGAGAACTGTCTGTTCCTGGCCGGTTCGATGCGCGACCGCCTGCCCTTGGCCGCCGAGACCGGGCCCTTTGGCCGGGTCATCATGGACCCGCCCCGGGGCGGTATGGACAAACGCTCGCTCAAGGGGCTGCTGGAACTTCAGGCGCCCGTGCTGATCTATGTCTCGTGCAATCCGGCGACCCTGGCGCGCGATGTGGTGACGATCTGCGAGGCCGGGTACCGGGTGTCGGTGATGCAACCGGTGGATCTGTTCCCCCAGACCTTCCACATCGAGACGGTCGTGCGGTTCGACCGGGACGATCAGGTCCGCCCGGACTTCTCCGCGTTCGAGAACCTGGAGGAACCGGAGGGCGCTCCGGAAGGGGAGACGGGGACGGTTTGAGTGGGAAATAGAGTTTCAGGAGGATCTGTTTTGTTTTCGGGAATCAAGTTGGTTGTGTTCGATCTGGACGGTACCCTGGTGGATGCGTTCGCGGATATTGCGGCGGCGGTCAATTACTCCCTGGGGAAGAATTTCGGGGCCGCTCCCATT
>Ga0116170_10004738_pt1 | contig 12365 bp, 10 predicted proteins | sample AD_JPNHW1_MetaG_FD_89797 | JGI IMG/M metagenome (GOLD analysis project Ga0116170, IMG submission 89797) | Active sludge microbial communities of municipal wastewater-treating anaerobic digesters from Japan - AD_JPNHW1_MetaG | ecosystem: Engineered > Bioreactor > Anaerobic > Digestate | place... | reverse complement strand
TGTCTTTATTTTTCAGATATGACAGATGGCGTTTGCGGGCGCCGATCATCTTAAGAAGTCCGCGTCTTGAATGGTGATCCTTCGGGTTCTTTTCGAAGTGAGGAGAAAGATTGTTAATTCTTTCGGTGAGCAGGGCTACCTGGACTTCAGGTGAGCCGGTGTCTTTATCAGACAGTTTGTAATTTTCGATAACCTTGGTTTTTGCGTCTTTGGTAACAGACATGGCAAATCTCCTTGTAATTAGTTGCTCAACCAAGCATTGCCTGGCAATCAGGTACAACCCTAGTTCAGCATACGGGTGAAATTATATCACAACCGGCACAGCAAAGCAAAGATAAAATGCCCGGAGGCAGCAATTCTCGGTGAGTTTTGTAAATCTCATCAAAAGCCACTTGTGTTTAACAAGTTATCGTTAAAAAGGGGAAGCTTCGGCCTATCAGCCGGGTTGCTTTTTTGCTGACAGGAAGTCAGCGATACTCGACAGCATCAGGATAGATGCTGTCGGGTGCTACAGCATAATTTTGTTTTTAAGTTTTCGCTCAGCAGAACCGCTCTATCCTGCGCGGTTCTGCATGTGCACATCCTGTGCAAAACAAGCTTCCGAAAAAGCAATCCCGTCTTCTCGCCTCGCAACTTTTATGTAGAAGTCTATAGCTTTTGACCGAGAATTGCTAGCTCGGCGGGGAAATCTGTTGTTGACATTTGCGGCAAATTTGCGCTATTCTGGCGCTGGCCCAACAGAATTGTGCTGTTGAATGCCTTTCAGTCTGCCGTTTAACGCCGCAGACCCGCTGCTGAAGCAGCCTTAACCAATAATGAGGAACGCGATGGAAAATGTTTTACTTGAACGCATGACCTATGGAATTGACGCCCTCGGGCATATTGATGGCAAGGTGGTTTTTGTACCATACGGGGCGCCTGGCGACCGGGTCAATGTCAAGATCACAGAAGAAAAAACTGATTATTTGCGTGGCGAGATCGAAGAAATCGTAGAAAAATCAGCTGAGCGGCGCAATTCGCCCTGTCCGAATTTTCCTGAATGCGGCGGCTGTCACTGGCTGCATATTCTGCCCGAAGCGCAGCGGCGCGAAAAGGAAGAAACCCTGCGTTTCATTCTGAAACCGTTGTACCCCGAGCACATCTACCCCATGGAACCATTGCCGATGACCGGTTACCGCAACAAAATGGAACTTAAAGTTGCCGTGAACGGTGACCAGGTTGTGCTCGGCAATTACCGATACCATTCGCACGATGTCGTCTCGATGCAGGGCTGCATTGTGCAGTGTCGGCCGAATCTCGAAGTTTACGACAGCCTTGCCGCCCATATGAACAAGCCAGAACAGCGACCGCTGGCAGAAAACATCAACACCATCGTGCTGCGCACTCTGGCGCCGCAGCAGCACTGTGCCTTTCTGTTAAAAAATGCGCCCACCCAGGAAATGCTGAACTCAATGCAGGCTTTTTTCGACCAGACCGAAAGTCTCAGCCGCCTCGAAGCCCACTCTGACAACGGCAATCATCTGACCCTGGTGCGCGAAAAAGGCGTGTTCGCCTTCATGGGCCGCAACTGGCGCGTGTCACCCAATTCCTTTTTCCAGAACAATCTTGAAGGCTCCGAAGCCATTCTGCACACGCTGCTTTCGATTTATCAGGGTGGCCAGCACAAGGGTAAACTCATTGACCTGTATTGCGGTTGCGGCACCCAGACTTTTCTGCTCGAAAATCTTTTCGAAGAAGTGCATGGCGTCGAATGCAATGTTTCCTCATACCAGGATGCCCTCGCCTACCAGAAAACCCGCAATTCTTCAAAAAGCCGCTTTCTCTGCCGCAAGGCCGAAACCATTTTTAACACCCCTATTACCAAGGGCGTGATCGCGGCACTGCACATGAACCCGCCGCGCACAGGCATTTCGCAGCGGGTGTTGCGTGGTCTTTCAGGTATCAAACCGCGTCTGATCACCTATCTTTCATGCAATCCGATGACCTTCAGGCGTGATGCCAAGGCTATCAAACAGCTTGGCTACAGGCTCGAAAGCGTCTATTCGTTCGACCTTTTCCCTGGCACTTTTCACATGGAAACGCTCAGCGTCTTCATCAGGAGCTGAGCCATCTTGAACAGTTCAGTCAGTGGTGAAGATTTCGTCAACAGGGTGTTGATTGTCGAGGACGAACCCGACATCAGCGATTACCTGTATGAGACTCTTTCGCTGTCTGATTATGAGGTCTGTCAAGCTTACGATGGTCTTGAAGGTCTCGACAAGGTTAAAAAATTCAAGCCGCATCTTGTGTTGCTCGATATCATGATGCCGAAACTGAATGGTATCGAAGTATGCCGTCGCATTCGCGCCATGGAAGACCAGCAGTCGCTGCGTGTCATCTTCATAACGGCCAAGGGTTCGTTAGAAGAAAAGCTTGAAGGTTTTGAGGCCGGCGCCAACGATTTTATCGTCAAACCCTTTTCGAGCAGTGAATTGCTGGCCCGCATCGAAGCGCACCTGCGCATCGACAACCTGACCCGCGATCTTGAAATATCAGAAAAGCGCTATCGACAGCTGATTGAGAATTCGCCCGATGGAATAATGCTGTTTACTGATAACTCGAAGTTGTTGTTCGCAAACTCGCGTGTCAGCGCTCTGGTGCCGTTGACCGGCATGCGGCTTGACCCGGGCATGACAATCAAAGCGCTCAGCGCGAACTCAGCCCTGTTTAACGAGATCGGCAAGCTGGTTGCCAAGGTCTACGAGACCAGACTCAATATCAGCCGCACCGTGGTCACCGGGTTTCAGCGCAACTTCCCTTCAGTGCTTGAAATTCGGGGCATACCGACTGAAATGCCCGATGCACGGCGGCCGATTGTTCAACTTGTCATGCGTGACGTAACCGAAAAGTTCAACATGGAAAAGATTCTGGCACGCACCGAGAAGATCAACGCCCTCGGCATTCTGACGGCCGGCATCGCCCACGAGATAAACAACCCGCTGACCGGCATTTCGAATGCTGTGCAGATTCTGCAGAAATCAGACAGCGACCAGGGCAAGCGCAAAGAAATCATTGATCTGATACTGAGCAACATAGGCAGAATCACGAGAATCATCGATGATCTCAGGATTTTTTCGCGCCAGGAACGCTTTGAGAGCAATCAGTTCACTCTGACAGAAGTTATCGAGGAAACGATCAAGCTTTTGCGTTATCAGCGCGGCAACGATCAGGTTGAAGTTAAATTCTTGCACGAACAGGCTGAATGCATTCTGACCGGCAGCAAGAACAAGTTTCAGCAGGTGCTGGTTAATCTATTGATCAATGCATCCCAGGCGATTTCTGGTGCAGGGCAGATCACTGTCGAATTGAACGTGTTGGATAAACCGTCAGCGACTGCGGTTCTGAAAATTTCTGATACGGGGTGCGGCATTCCTGATGACCAGCTCGAGCAGATTTTCGACCCGTTTTACACGACCAAACGCGACTGGCATGGCACCGGCCTTGGTCTTGCCGTTTCTTATCGAATAATTCAGCTATTCAAGGGAAGCATCAGCGTCGCGAGCCAACTTGGTCATGGCACCACCTTCACCATAACCCTGCCCCTTGACAAAGCCTGATTTTCAGGCATGAACCCCGCGTGCCGCACATTTTTCGAGCATCTGATTAAACTGCTCAAGAGACAGGCCTGCCTGGCCGAGACGGTCGATGTGTTTGCCGTAATCCCCGTGGTAATCAGAGCCGCCCGAGGCAATCCAGTTGCGTTTCTCGACGATGGCCCGAAAGCGGCGCACGTCGCGGGTGCTGTGTTCTGAGTAAAATGTTTCGATGCCATCCCAGGGGAGGGCTTCAATTGTGCTCCAGACTCGGTCCCAGTCGGGGATCAGCCCAGGGTGCGCCAGAACGGCGATGCCGCCGGCGGCATGAATAATAGCGATACCTTTTGCGGGTTCGACATGATCTTTCGGCACATAGGCCGGTCGGCCGCGCAGAAGAAATCGGTCAAAAGCCTCTTGAAAATCACTGACGTAGCCCTTTTCGACGAGGAATCTCGCCAGGTGTGGCCGGCCGAGAACCTTTTCGGGCGAATTATTAAAATCAGCGGCGAGGTCGTTCATAGCAAAGCCCTGCTGGGTCAGCAATGACAGTATTTTATGCGCCCTGGCAAACCGCGATTTTTTCTGGGTTTCAAGCAATTCAACCAGTTCGGGTGCATCAGGGTCGACGAAGAGGCCGAGCACATGCACCGATGAGTCTCGGCCTTCCCAGCCGCAGGAAAGCTCAATACCCGGCACAAGTTTGACGCCAAGGGCGGCAGCGGTGGCGGCGGCGCTTCTGATGCCGTCAACAGTGTCGTGATCGGTAATCCCCAGAACTTTCAGACCAATTTTATCGGCTTTTTCGACAAGCTGCACGGGGGTCAGCATGCCGTCAGATGCGGTGCTGTGAGTGTGAAGATCGGCATATACGGTGGGTTTCTTTTGCAAAGCCGGTTCCTTTCGGGGTCAGGCAAGGGGTGTATCATGATATGTTACCTCAAATGCCACAAAAGTTCCAGTGTTTTGACATTTACAGCCCCGGCCGTCTATAATGCGATTACCCACCTATCGGGAGGAAAGCAAACAAAAATGACCAGAAAAATACTGAGGCTGATTGTCCTGATGCTGATTCTATCAGCAGTTTCGCTGCAGGCATCACCCCGCAACATGTTGCCGCGGTTTCCAGAACTGATTATCGAAAAGGGGCTGTCAGAGCACTTCAAGGTTACCAGTTGTGATGCAAAAGTCAAGGTTTATGGCAATGACGCTGAATCATCGCTCAAGGTAACCGTTAAGAATCAGGGCGCAGACCCGGTCGAAAGCTCGGTTAAATTCAGAATTCTTTACCCGACCTCTGAAAATCAGGTCAGGGTATCGGTCAATGGCCGCAATATCAATTATCGGCGTGACCAGCCTCGGCATACCTTCACGCTGGCCCCTGAAGAAAGCATTGTTTTCGATCTGAGCGCCAAAGTTTCGATTAATTACAGCATTGACAGCGTCAGAAAGGCTTTGCGCGAACAGGAAAACGACCAAAACACAAAAAAGCGCGGCTTTCTGCTCGAAGATTTAACCAGTTTTTTCGAACGCGAGAAATATGGCCGGCGCTTCATGGTTGGGCCGCTTGTGTCCAAGTGGGGGGTATTCCCGGTGGATTTCGCAGCCGTCAGCCTTGAGATTGAAGTTCCCGATGACTTTACCCTGGTGGCCACTGCCAGTGACACCTGGCAGGAAACCCGTGTCCGGAGCAACCGGGTATTCAAATCGACGGCCATCGAAGGTTTTGCTGGTGCAGTTTTTCTGCCCGCAACTGATCGCGAAGAGTTTTTGCAGACCCAGAAAATTCTCTCATCTGAAAAATTCATGCACTGAGTGTTTGCTCAGCCCTCAGCTGTTTTGGCGCCGGTGGCCGGCGCCGGCGTGACAAAAATCAGCAGCAGAATCAGTGTTTGCATTGAATACGCCCCGGCAGCCGCGTAACCGATACCGGGCACGCCAAAAGCTGCCACCAGCCTTGGCCCAAGATAGAACTGCACCGCTGCCGCCGAGAGGCCGGCAAAGAATGGCATAAAATAGTTTCGCGCCGCAAAAAAGCCACGATTCAGCACCATAGAGAGTGAAACCGGCAGCAAGGCCAGCGAATAACTTCTAAATAGTGCCGCTGCCACGGCGGCGTCTTCGGCCGAGAACCGGCCGCGCTGGTAAACAATGCTGACAATCTGATCTGAAAAAACGAGAATAATAGCCACAACCGGCACTACCGCCAGCAGCGCCGTCACAAACATTTTCAAAAGAAAAGCACTGCGATTCTCGCGGTCAAGCATGCTGAGATGCGGCAGAATAACATGGGCAAGACTGATCGAGATGATGCCAAGCGGCAGATTGAAAAGCTTTTCGGCGTAATTCAAGGTAGCAACTGACCCGGTGCCCTGCATTGAAAGAAGATAACGCTCATAAACCGGAATGAACGGCAGAACCGATATCCAGACTGCCACAGGCGCCACTGCCAGCAAAAAATCTCTGGCAATGCCACGATCGATCACCATGGCACTTTTAAGACTCATGTCGAAGAGTCGCATGCGGCAGAGCAACCAGAAAAGCCAGATGACCTGCAAGATTGAGCCGGCAACCGTCGCTATCGCGATCAGTTCAACCGGCCGGCCCTGAGCCAGAAAAATGCCGGCGATGATTGAGAGGTTGACCAGCAATGGCCCGACCGCGGGTGCGGCAAAACTCATACGTGCGTTGAGCAATGCCGTCAGAACGCCCGAAGCCAAGCCGGCTACCAGATAGGTGCTGACCAGAACCCACATGAACTGCATGCGCCCCAGATCGTCAACCGCGAAACCAGGGGTCAGAGAGCGGCAGATCGGCCCCGAAAACAGCGCGAGAACCATGACCAGAAGGCTGCCGACCCCGACTGCCAGCCAGAACTGGGTCCAAAAGGAGCGACCCAGTCGTTCCTGATCGTCGCGCAGCTCGACAAACATCGGCACAGCGGCGCTAGAAACCAGGCCCTCACTGAGAAATCTGTACATCAGATCAGGCAGAATCATTATTGCCATGAACATATCTGCCTCGGCTGAACGACCATAAAACGCGGCAAAAGCGGCGACCTTAACAAAACCGCTGACCCGCGACAGCACTGTTAATGCCGACAATGAAAAAAAAGCTCTGGCAATATTCATGCGCTGATGATACAGCAAACTGGCCAAAAAGAAAACGGGCCTTGCCGCTATGCGACAAGGCCCGTCATTAAATGCTTAAAAATCAGATCGGGCAGCTTCCACCGTTGCAGCCGCCACCATTGTCGCCGTGGCCATCACCGCCATCGCTGTCGCCACCACAGTTATCGCCACAGCCATCGCCGCGTTCGCCATCGTTATCATGGTTGTGATTGCAATCACCATTGTTGGGGCAGTCGCCACAGTTGTGGTCACAGGCCATCGCCGGAGCCGCAACAAAACCAAACATCATGAACATCACAAGAAGACTGATAAAAAACTTCATACTCGATTCTCCTGTTTTCTTATTGGCTTATTGAGAACACTTACCTTTTCAATTTACCAAGGCCTGTATTTGCCAGTCAAGAGAAGTTGGCAAATTATTATTTTCACAATCAAGGGTTGCATAATTTGAGATTAATTTTGACACTGGTACAGTGGTGGTGATATAATCCACCATCCCGGGCACCCCTGCTTACCTCAGGGGCGCATCGGCAGTATTTATCAAGACAGACTGAAGAGGTGACGGCAGCATGTCCAATCCAGGTTTTATGTCAATGCGATGGCTCAGGCTTCATATCAAAGAAATCATCTGGGCAACCGTATTATTGTTTGTCGGGTCGATTTTTGTAATCGGTTATGGCACCAGCCGACAGATCAAGCAACAGGAAGAACGCAAACGCAAGACTGACGAGTCAGAAGCCAAGTCAGACAGCCTGCGCAACTCAATGCCGCAGAACCTCCGCGAAAAAGCGAATCTGCCGGTAGTTCACGTTTCTTATCCGGCCGCTGGTGCTTCTCTCACTACGGTTATCGACGTAAAATCGGTCTGGAGATCGATCAAAGATACTCCTGAATATCAGCAACTTCAGCAGATGCCCGAAGGTATCCGTGAATTCTACGGCAACATGCTCAAGGAAAAGGCCCTCGAAAGTCTTGTTTCTATGGCCCTTCTCGACCTGTTTGCCCGGGCCGGCAATATTCAGCCGGCTGTAACAGCCCAGGCTCTGGTCGAAAGTGATCGCCAGCAGATTTCCCCAATGGAATTCGACAGAAAGCTCCGCCAGGAAGGCCTGACCGCTGAAGAATACGGCAATCAGCGCCTGCGCCAGATCACCTTTCAGGCCGTCGCCCAGAAGGTAATGGCCCCGGTGCCGCCCGCCAGCGCCACTGATGACTTTTTAAAGAATTACTACGAAACGAACAAAGATCGCTTCAAAGAAGACGATCAGATCAGTTTCAGTCATCTGCTGCTCTCGCCGGCTGATTTTGCCGGCAAGGTTGAAGTCAACGAAGAGCAGATCAAAAGTTACTTTGACGCCAATCGCGGCAAGTTTATTAGCAGCCGGCGTTTCGAGGTTTCTCATATTTTCGTCAACCACCATGCCCCCGAATTTCTCGCAGGCATCGCGGTCAGCGAAAAGGATATGCGCAGCAGTTACAGCGAAAACCTAGACAAGTATCGCACCAGCGAAAAGGTTCAGGCCCGGCATATTCTCATCAAGCCGCGCAACAATTTCGATCACGAATTTGCATCTTTCAAGGTCAATCTGCGCAATTTCGCCAGCCGCGAAGTTGATGGCAAAACCCTGTTCGTTTTCGATGCCGGCATTGCCAACATCAAAGCAGGCGCCAGCCTTGATTTCGACGCTTTTGCCCTGACCACGGCCGATGGCAAAACCCTGACTCCAGATGCCACCAGCATGCAGAAGGCCGAAGAAGCCCTCGAACTGCCTTTTACCGGTGCCAGCAAGTCTGCACTCAATGGCCAGGTTGCCATTCTCGCCGACATCGGCGCTCAGCCGGCAACTCTTACCGTCAAAGACGGGGCAACCAGTTTCCAGTTTGCAGTTGACTCAGCTTTCGATGAAGAAAAAGCCTTCGCGGCTGCCAAAACTGAAATCGATGCCATCGCTGCCAAAATCAGCGCCGGCGAAGATTTTGCCACCCTGGCCGGCAAACATTCTGAAGATACCGGTTCAGCCAAAAAAGGCGGCGACCTGGGCGAATTCGCTCGTGGTTCGATGGTTAAACCCTTCGAAGACGCAGCTTTTTCTGCGGTTATCGGCAAGGTTACCGAACCGGTGCGCAGTCAGTTCGGCTACCACATCATCAAAGTTGAAAACAAGATACCCGAAAAAACCAAATCTTTCGAAGAAGTCAAAGAGCAGCTGGCCGCAGAAATCAAGGCCGCTCAGGCCGAGTTAAAAGCATCTTCGACTCTTGAAACCGCTAAACAGAAGGTTTTTCAGAGCAGCGATACCTTTGTCAACATGGTCAAGCTCTATTCATCAGGTGCTTCACGCAAGACAGACGGCCTGTTGCCTGTGTTCTTCACCGGTGAAATCACCGAAGACTATTCGGCTGAACAGCAGAAGATACTGCGCGATGAAATCTGCGACAACGGCGGCTTCATCAGCAAAGAAATCGAAACGGCTCTCGCCGGTCTTGAGCCAGGCGAAATGAGCGATGTTATTCAGACTGCCAGCGGTTTTCATCTTTTCAAACTCGAAAAGGTTCTTGAACCCGTGCAACTGGCTCTGACCACCTCTCTGAAGAAGACCATTCGCGGCATTCTTGAACTCGAAGGGCAGAACAAGCTTGCCCAGGCTGAAGCCGAAAAGATCAGGGCTGCCAATCCGACCGCCTCGGTTGCTGAACTTGCCAAAATCGTCAAAAAAGACGAAAAAGACAGCAAAAACAGCTTTGGCCCGCTGCCGATCTCTGCGAACCCGGGCTTCTCGAGCTACGCACTCGCCGATGGTGCCGGTCAGATCTCTGACAACGGCCGCACCTATCTTCCTGAAATTCACAAACAGCTGCTGACACTCGTTAAAGACAACAGCTGGCAGAATAAAGTGGCTGGCCCCTTCAAGAGCGAGCTTGGCTGGCACTTTATCGAAGTAACCGCCTTTGAAGGCAACCGCTACGAAAAATTCGAAGATATCAAAGCTAAACTCAAAAGACTCGTCACCCTCGAACCCGCCGAAGAAGACCTTCAGAAGGAATTCGCAGCCAACAAGGATCAGTTTGATGTGCCGGCTACCCGCAAAATCAGACAGATCGTCGTTGCCGAAGAAAAGAGCGCCCAGGATATCTATACCCGCCTTGGCCAGGGTGAAATCTTCGCCCTGCTGGCCAGCAAGTTCTCGGTTGATGGTTCGGCTACCCACGGCGGCCTGCTGGCTCCGGTTAAGCGCGGCCAGCTCTCTGAAGAACTCGACAAGGCTGTCTGGGCGTTGAACAAAGGTCAGTTCACCGCTCCGATTCACACTCCATACGGTTATGTCATCGCCATGCTCGAAGATAATGAAACTCCGGGCGTTAAAGCATCGCTGACTCCTGAAGTCACTTCACAGCTGAAGAAGAAGCTGCGCAACGACTACCAGGAAGAACTCTGGTCATACTTCATCAAGGGCCTGAGCAGCAAAGCTTATGTAGTTCGCCACCCCGAAGTAATGAACCTTCTCTGAACCCGAACTGATACACGCCCCGGGCATAGCCCGGGGCGTGTCTTTTACAGGAGCAACCCATGCGTCTCGACAAATACCTGCAAGTTACCGGTCTGATCAAACGCCGCACTCTGGCGAATGAGGCCTGCAAACTCGGCCTGATTCTCGTCAATCAGGTAGTGGCCAAACCGACCCGTGAAATCGCCGTCGATGACGTCATCGATATCAAACTGGCAAGACGCGAAATGACCGTCAAGGTGTTACAGCTCGTTCAGGGCAGTTCTCTGAAAAAAGCGGTGCGCCAGGAATACTTTAACGTGCTGCGCGATGTTGAACGCCGGCCCGAAGACAGTGAAGGTTTCTGGAAGGACGAACCAGATGGCGATAATTAAGCCGCAACGGCAGCCTGATTTTATCAAGGCAAAAAAGTCGCTCGGCCAGAATTTTTGTATCGATGAGCGCATTCCAGAAGAAATCATCAGACGCCTGGCGGCCACCTCCCAGCATCAGATATGGGAAATCGGCCCCGGCAAAGGCGCTTTGACTACCCGCCTGACCGAAACTGGCGCTGCCATGCAGTTGTTCGAAATTGATGATCGGCTGCGCGAGCCGCTGACCAGAGAATTCCCCGATGCAAAAATTATCTGGGGGGATTTTCTGGAACTGCCTGACTCTGCCCTGCCCGCTCTCGTCCGGCCCCTGCTTGTTTGTGGCAATCTGCCCTATTATTGCGGCACACCGATCATCAGACGGTTTCTTGAAAATGGCCCGCTGGCCGAACGGCTGGTGTTTCTCTTACAACAGGAAGTCGCCATCAAAGCCGCCGCTCCGGTCAATCACCGTGAATACAGCTTTTTATCGTTGCACACTGCGTTTTTCGCCCGAGCCTCAGTTGGCGGCACTTACCCACCATCATCGTTTGCCCCGCCCCCGAAGATCAACAGCTCAATTCTGATTCTTGAACCGCTTTCACTCAATGAATCTGAGCGCCAGCGTCGCTTCAAGGCTCTTAAATTCGCGTCGTTTCTTTTTAATCAGCGGCGCAAGATGGCGCTGCCTCTGCTGCGTCGTCAGTTCAAAGACACCGACTGGGATGCCAGGTTCGCTCTGCAAGGCATCGACGCCAAAGCACGCCCAGAAAACATCTCGCCAGATCAGATGCTCGAACTCTTTGCCCCCCTCGAAGACTGAAATCTTTTGAACGACAGAGTCTCAGAATTCAAGAGATGTTCATTCTTCGGGTTCTGATTTCTGCAGCGCCTGGCCAGCCGGGGTTTCGCGGGCGGTTTTGAAACCGCTCAGATGCTGCACCACCATACCGGCGAGGGTCAGGCCGAAAATAGCCGGCATATAGCTGATGGTTCCCTGGATCATGCGTTCGCGGCCGCGCAGCAGGCCTGGTTCCTTCTGGTCGGCGGGCACAATGGTATGCGAAAATGGCATAATTGGCGGCTCAAGTGAATAGACCACCTGAAAGCCGGTTTCGATGGCATGACCGCGCAAAATTTTGCGTACCCGCCGGGCCAGTGGGCAGATGGTCGAGGCAGAGATATCGCCGACCCTGACCTGCGACGGATCAATTTTTCCGGCTGCACCCATCGCTGAAAACAGCGGCAATTGCCAACGCAGACAGTCAACGATCAGTCTGATTTTCGGGTTAAACGAATCTATGGCATCGACCACCGCTGCAAAATCGTGTTTGAGAAGCTGTTCGCTGTTGTCTTCGCTGTAGAATTCCTGCAACGCCGTCACTTCGCACTCAGGGTTGATACCGGCCAGACGCTCGGTCATCACCTCAACCTTGGCACGGCCAACCGTGCTGCTCAGGGCAATATTCTGGCGATTGATGTTGGTGGTGTTGACCCGGTCAAAATCGACTATGGTCAGGCGGCCGACCCCGGCGCGGGCCAGGGCTTCGGCGGCAAAAGAGCCGACCCCGCCCAGGCCGAAAACGGCCACATGGCTTTGTTTGAGTTTTTGATAGGCCTGCTCACCGAGCAGCAGTATGGTGCGATGAAAGCGGTTATCCATGTTTCTTTCTTTCTGGCTGAGCAACCGACCCGATTAGAGATTACAAAGCTGCCCTGGGTTGAAGAGTACTTTTAGGTGAATATTTTAATTCACCGGCGCGGCCATCAGTCGGTCATCAAGCGAATAAGTAAGCAGGATGGGCA
>Ga0116170_10004737_pt1 | contig 12366 bp, 12 predicted proteins | sample AD_JPNHW1_MetaG_FD_89797 | JGI IMG/M metagenome (GOLD analysis project Ga0116170, IMG submission 89797) | Active sludge microbial communities of municipal wastewater-treating anaerobic digesters from Japan - AD_JPNHW1_MetaG | ecosystem: Engineered > Bioreactor > Anaerobic > Digestate | place... | reverse complement strand
TGGAGGAGAAATGAAGATTGGCTTTGCAAGCGATCATGCGGGTTACGACCTCAAGGAACGCCTGAAGGCGTGGGCGGTGGCCCAGGGACACGAAGCGGTGGATTTTGGCGCCGATGGCCACGCTTCAGTGGACTACCCGGATTTTGCGCATCGGGCAGCGGAACAATCTGACAAGTGGGAAAAACTGGTGTTGTGTTGCGGCTCTGGCATCGGCATCAGCATTGCGGCTAACCGCCATGCAGGCATCCGGTGCGCCCTGGTGACTTCTCCTGAACACGCCAAGCTGGCCAGAGAGCACAACGACGCAAATGCCATCGCATTCGGTCAGCGGCTGACGGATCCGCTCCAGGCGGAATCATACCTGAAAATTTTCCTGGAAACCCCTTTTATGGGCGGACACCACCTGGCCCGTGTGCAGAAGATCGAACTTTGATGGATTCAAACATGCGCCAAAGTGACGAATTGCGGGCACTCTCCTTCGAGACCGGTGTGCAACTCCATGCGGATGGGAGCTGCCTCGTTCGCCTGGGCGATACGCATGTGCTCTGCTCCGCCAGTCTGGAAGAAAAGGTTCCGGGCTGGATGAAGGGCAAGGGCCAGGGGTGGATCACGGCGGAGTATGGGATGCTGCCGCGATCCACGCACACCCGCACCGATCGCGAAGCGGCGCGGGGCAAGCAGCAAGGGCGCACGGTGGAGATCCAGCGCCTCATTGGCCGCAGCCTGCGCCAGGCCGTGGATCTGACGGCCCTGGGGGAGCGCCAGATCACCCTGGATTGCGATGTGCTGAATGCAGATGGCGGCACGCGCTGCGCGGCCATCACGGGCGCCTGGGTGGCCCTGGCCCTGGCGCTGCGCCAGGCGGGACTCGAGACGGCTCTGCAACGCCAGATTGCCGCCGTCAGCGCGGGGATCCTGGAAGTGGAATCGGCCAACGGTGAGCCTTGGCGCGGCCGTCGCGGCCTGATCCTCGATCTCGAATACGAGGAGGATCATCGCGCCGCCGTGGACTGCAATCTCGTCGCGGCCTTGCCGATGGACGGCGCGGATATCGAAGTGGTCGAGTTCCAGTCCACGGGCGAGGGGCGCAGCTTCCTGCGCGATGAAGCCCTGTCCATCCTGGATCTCGGGCTTCTCGGCTGCCAGCGCATCATGGCTGCGCAAAACGAAGCCTTGGGAGGTTGAGCGTCCGATCCGCACTCAACCTGTCCGGGGGATCCACGTAGAGCTGGGGACGGGCCTGCCAAGGCCGTTTCCCATTTAAGGAGCCTCCATGCCCCTGGCCATACGTGTTTCTAGATTTGCCGCCCATGCGCTTGCGTTGCTGGCGATTTCAAGCGCTGCGTTTGCTTCCGATGATCCAGAAAAATCGAAGGATTTCTGCTGCACCTGGAAGAGCGACTTCGGCGCCTACGCCCAGGTCAGCCTGCCCTTGCGCGATCTGGATGCCCAGATGGATGGGCGGCACGGCTTTGGCATTGGGGCTCAGTGGACGCACAACCATGGCGAAGGCCATGCCAGTCGCACCCGCCTGGAATACAACGTGTTCGCCGAGGGCAATCCGGTCGGGTCGACGGGCGTCAAGACCTACACGAAGAACTACCTGGCGAGCTTCGATCACCTCTTCAAGCTCAACAGCGGGGCCACTAGGGCCTACCTGGTGGCTGGACTGGGCGGGGTGCGCTGGGTGCAGGATCAGACGATCGCGGGCACGACCAGCTCCTTCCAGACCACGAAACTCGCCGTCACCGGCGGGGCGGGCCTTCAGGTCTACGAGAACGTGAGCCTGGAAATGCGCTATGTCTTCAGCGGCATTCGCAAGACCTTCGACGCGAACACCCTTCAGGCCAGCGTCGGCTGGAAGTTCTAGGACGCCAAAAGAACCGCCGCGGCCGAGCCTGCGGTCGATCGGGCGGCCGAATTCCCAGCTGGCTGCGGCGGGGATGGGGTTCTAGGATGGCCTCATGAAACTTTCGCTTGCGATGATCGTCAAGAACGAAGAATCGGTGCTGGGCCATTGCCTGGAATCCGTCCAGGGGCTCGTGGACGAGATCGTCATCGTGGACACGGGGTCCTCGGACGCCACGGTCGAGATCGCCGAGGCGCACGGGGCCCGGGTCTTCCCCTTCGCGTGGGTCAACGACTTCGCCTTGGCGCGGAATTATGCGCTGGATCGTTGCACAGGGGATTGGCTGCTGGTGCTCGATGCGGACGAGGCCATCGATGTCCTGGATCACGCCTTGATTCGGAAAACCTGCGAGGAGGGCGCTGCCCCGGCCTATCGGCTGATCCTGCGGAACTATTTTTCGGGCGGGGACCACGCCACGCTGGATGCACCTGCCCAGCGCAACACATCTCATTACTCGGAAGGCAAGGACTTCTGCTACTACGCGGATTTTCGCGGCCTGCGCCTTTGCCGACGCATGCCCGGCGTGGGGTTCACGGGGCGCATCCACGAACTGGTGGACCCCTTTTTCGAGGCCCGGAAGCTCCCGATCGGCCAACTGGACGCGGTGATCCATCACTACGGGAAGCTCTTTGAGGACCGGGAATCCGCCAAGAAGACCTACTACCTGGAATTGGCTCGGAAGGAGGCCCGGGCGCACCCTTCCAACTTCCAGTGCCAGTTCAATCTCGTGCAGCAGGCCCTGATCGCCCAGGACTGGACCACCGTCCTGGAGGCCGCCGACGCCTACCTGCGCTTGCGGAAGGATGCGCCGCTGCTCATTCACCTCGCGGCGGGCACGGCCATGCAGCGGCTGGAGCGGCACGAGGAGGCGCTGGCCTGTTTCCAGCAGCTTCTGGCCATGGCGCCCAATCATGTGATGGGGCTCACGGGAAAAGCGGTTTCCCTGGCTTCGCTGGGGCGCTTCGATGAGGCGGAGATCCTGTTCCGCAAGGCTTCGAAGCTTCAGCCCAGCTTCGTGGTGCCGCTGCTGAACCTGTCCGAGCTGGAATCCATCCGCGGCAACTACGCCAAGGCCCGGGAAATCCTCCAGCAGGCGCTGGAGGCCCACCCCGACAACGCCCAGCTCCTGACGGGCCTGGTCAAGGCCGATGTGCTGGCAAACGATACCGAGGCCGCCGTCAAGGACGCCTGGGCCGCGCTGCAGAAATGCCCCGCAGGGGGCGATGGGCTTTGGCACCAGCTCGTCGCCGTCTGGCTGGAGCAGCGTGGACACAGCAGTCAGGCGCTCGCGGTCCTGGAGGCCGGACTGAAGACCTTCCCCGAACATGGGGAATTGCTTCGCTTGTGGAACGCCCTGATCAGCTCCGATCCGGGCGCCCCAGCATAGATCTGAAGCGGCCGAGCAAGCTCTTCGGTTCTTCATCTGAAGGATCTTCCTTCACGATGACATCGGCCGGCACCGGCACTGAGGGATCCAGTTCCAGTGCTTTCTTGAAGCAGGCGTTGGCGTTCGCGGTGAAGCCCTTGCGGTGGTAAAGCTCCCCCATCAAGGCCCAGGGCTCGCCATGCTTGGGCTTCAGGCGGGAGGCCGCCTGCAGGGCCTCGATGGCGCGCGTGGACCAAGCGGGGTTAGTCAGCCGGTGCTTGCCCAGCAGAAGCCAGGAATCGTAAGCCTGATCGGTATCCGGATCCAGGCGGACGCTTTCTTCCAGGAAGCGAATGGCCTCCGCGGTCCGGTCCTGCAGAAGCAGCGCCTTGGCCTTGAGGAAGCATTTGCGGGCGCGGGCAACGGAATCTTCCTGTGCGGGTGCTTCTTCGAGAAGGGGGACGGTCGGATAGCTTGCGGGGATTTCCTCCGCGAGAACCTCGATCTCGGGGCTGGCCTTTGGGTCCATGGGCAGGAAATCCAGGGGGATCGTGGACAGGGGCTCCGGCAGCGGGGGCAAGGCTGACGGCGGCGTGACCGGGATCGTCGGCGGATGCACAGGGGCCGCTGACGGCGTCGCGAGCAGAATTCGCGGAGTGGGTGTCGGGACTGGTTCCACCGCGGGAACCTCGGGTGTCGGAAGCTTCGCGGCAGGACTTTCGGTAGCAGGGCTCTCGGCGGTTCGCGGCAGGAAGGAGCGCACTTCGCCGCTGGTGAGCTGGATGCCCCCCAGCGCCCACAGGGCGAGGATCAGCCGTGCGCCTTCTTCTTCGGACAGGCCACTCAGTGAAATCAGCATCTCGTAGCCGAAGGGCTCGACGCCAAGCAGGGACAGGGTATAGGCGACCTGGGGCGTGAGCGGCAGATCGCTCAGGGATTCCAGCAGCTGGGATTCGGCGCTCCAGCGCCAGTCTTTGTGCCCATAGAGTTGATCGCTCAGGCTCTTGATCTCGTGCGCCTCCTGGAAGGTGTTCCAGATGAAATGGCGATGATCCATGCGTGAGCGCAGATCCCCGCTGAGTTGGTTGCGCACTTCGCCCGGTTTCCACTCGACCTCGACCAGCGTGTGCTCCAGGGCGTGGATCATCACCTGCTCCTGGAGGGAGTTGAGGTGGAGATCGCGCTCTTCGATGGTCATCAGGCCCCACTGGACGACCTTTTCGCCGAGGCGGAAGTGTTCTTCGTTGGCCAGCAGCTCGCTCAGGGCCGGGAAGTCCAGAACCCCCTGGCGCAGCAGGTAGTTGCCCAGTTGCTCGCCCGCGACCGAGCTTTGGAGGTGGATCAGCTGCCCGTTCTCCCAGTAGAACGTCCGCTTCCCATCGTTCTGCTCCAGCGTGAGCGTGCCCTCGGCCTTCTCCTGCCGGAGGGACCCGAGAAGGATAGGGAGGATGTAGGGCGCCTTGGGCTGGTTCACATGCCCTCCAATAAACGCTGTCTCCAGCCCGGAAGACATACGTCATGAATGAAAAGCTCCGGCCTCGCGGTGGAGTATCCTTTTCCAAGAATCCTACATCTTGCACCGGAATTGGTACTCGCATGTTTGAAAAACTTGGTCGTTACGAAATCAAAAGTCTGTTGGGGCGCGGTGCCATGGGCGAGGTCTACCTAGCCCTGGATCCGACCATCGGCCGCGAGGTTGCCATCAAGACGATCCTGCCCTCCAGCACCAATCCCGAGGAGGCTCGTCGGCGCTTCGCCCGGGAAGCGCAGGCCGCGGGGGTGCTGAATCATCCCAATATCGTCACCATCTATGAATTTGGCGAGGATCAGGGCGTGCTCTTCATCGCCATGGAGCGGGTCAAGGGCGAGGATCTGGAAGAACTCATCCGAAGGCAGGGGCTTGCTCATGGTGAGGTGTTGGAGGTGCTGGCCCAGGTCTGTGATGGCCTGGAGTTCGCTCATCGAAGCGGCGTCATCCATCGGGATATCAAGCCGTCCAATGTCCGCGTCCTGCGGGATGGCCGCCGCCTGGGCGTGAAGGTGATGGATTTTGGCGTGGCGCGCATCCATGGTTCGGACATGACAGCCACGGGCACGGTGGTTGGCACCGTGAGCTACATGGCCCCGGAATACATCCAGACCGGCAAGCCTGATGGACGCAGCGATCTTTTCGCCGTGGGCGTCATGCTCTACGAGTGCATTTCCGGCCGGAAGCCCTTCGCGGGGGACACCGCGCCCACCATTCTGTACCGCATCATCCACGAAGCTCCGGATCCCATCGATCTCACCCGCCTGGATGGCATCAGTCCCGCCATCCGGTCCGTACTGGATCAGGCGCTGGCCAAGGATCCCGCAAAGCGTTTCGCGACGGCCGATGATTTGGCCCGCGCGCTGCGCGCCGCAAAGGATCCCACCTGGCAGGGCGCCGTGGACGCCACGATCCGCCTGGGCGAACGATCGTCCTCGTCCTCGGCGCCGTGTCCTCCGCCCGCTGTGCCTTCTCCGGTGCCTGTTCGCGCGGGGGCCAAACCCGCGCCGTTGAAGATTGCGATGTTGGGCGGCGGGGCCCTGCTGATCCTGGTTCTGATGGCGGGAGGTGGATACCTTCTGTGGCGGAGGCATGTCCCGGGAGCGGCGGTCGAGGCACCGAAAGCCCTTGCGAGCCCTTCGGGGGCTGCGCCCGTCGCAGCGGAATCCCGCGAACCGAATGCCTCCAATCCTTTGAAACCCGAGCCTCCCTCGGAGCGCCGGAAATCCCCGGAGAAGGTCAACGCGCCGCATCCGGCGCCATCAACCTCCGCCCAGGCGCCGACTCCGTTGCCACCGCCGGAAAAGCTCCGCTCCATGCCCGCGCATGAGCGGCAGAGCCTCAGCGGGATCAGCCTGAGCGAGGCCATCAACCTCGCGGACACGGATCCCAAGCGCGCCCTGGAGGGCTTCCGCGCGGCGATCGCCGCCAATCCGGGCAATGCGAACGCCTACGCTTGGATGATCGCGATCCTCTATGAACAGGGTCGGTATGGAGAGATTCCCGCCGTGATGGCCAAAGCGAGGGAAAATGGCATCGGCCGGGCGCGGCTGCTGGCCAATATCCGGTTCCGGATGGCCATGCAGAACGACCGGCTCAACCACCGGATTCCCCGCAACGCCGGAGACATGGGAGAGGAATGACTCGCACCAAAAAAAGCGCACTCGAAACCGCGTTGGGATATTCGTTCAAGAATCCAGAACTGCTGCGCACCGCGCTGACGCCGCCTTCCAGCGGCCTGCCCAAGAACAATCAGCGCCTGGAATTCCTTGGCGATGCGCTGCTTCAGGGCTGCATCTCGCGCCTGTTGTATCGCGAAAAGCCCCAGTGGCAGGAGGGCCCGCTTTCCAAGCTGCGCGGCATGCTGGTGTGCACGGAATCCCTGCGGGCCTGGGCGCTGGATTTGGGGCTGGAGCTCGAGCGCGGTCCCCGTTCGCCCAAGAAGGCCAGCGCGCCGGGCAAGCCCCTGGCGGACGCCATGGAATCCCTGCTGGCCGCGATTTTTCTGGACGCCGAGGCCTCGGGGCTGGACGCCATGGCCGTGGTGACGGGGATTCTGGACGCGCGGTTTTCGGAGAGTATCCGCAGCGCGGAGCTGGGCCAGTGGGAGGCCAGCGATGCGAAGACAACCCTGCAGGAACGGGCCGCGGCGGCCGGCCTGCCCGTGCCGGAATACGTGCTGACCCAGCGCTCGGGTCCCGATCACGAGCCGATCTTCACGGTCAAGGTGCAGGTGGGGGACAAGTCCGCCGAAGGCGAAGGCCAGACCCTTAAGCGGGCCCAAACGGCGGCGGCCCGTCGGCTTCTGGTGGTGCTCGGCGGAGATTGAACGCAAGTCTTCCCGCCCATTGCATGAAGTCCTTGGTAATATCCTGATCTGCGCCGCGGATGACGCGCCTTCCATGGGTTCCAGCTTGAAGGTTCTACCTACCCTCAATATTCAAAACGGCCTGGTGATGTCGCCCCCCGCTTTTGGCGATACCGAGGGCGTTAAGCCCGAGAAGTTAGTGGACGCGCTGCTGGAGCACAACTGCTGCCGCTTCGATCTGGTCGATATGGACGCGGCGCGCAATCACGGCAACAACCGCGCCTTGATCGCCTCGCTCATCCGCCGCATCCGAAGCGTCAACCCCAAGGTCTGCATTCAGATGGGCGGCGGCATTCACAGCTCCGATCAGGCGCAGTTCTTTGTGGATCTGGGCGCCACATGGCTGGTGGTCGGCACCGTGCTGCACCGCTATCCCGTTGTCGTGGACCAGCTGTTGGCGCGCTTCCGCGAAAAGCTGGTGGCCTCCCTGGATGCTCGTAATGGCGAAGTGCATTCCTCCGGCGGGCTGGCCTCCATCGGCGTCGGCGCCGCGGGGATGGCCCTTCGGATCCGGGATCTGGGGTTTCGCCGCCTGCTCTTCACGGATATGCCGCTGGATCCAACCTCCCAGCCCGATTTCAGGACAGCCCAGTCCATCTGCGATCAGGCCCGGATTCCCCTGTTCATGGGTGGAAGTTTCCGGACGCCGGAACATCTGGCGCAGGCCGCCGAGGTGCGCGGGCTTCAAGGTCTGCTGGTGGAGGCTCCCATCCTGCTTAAGTATCCAGAGATGATCCAATCCACCGCGCAGGCCTGCTCGTAGAGCGTGGGCATGGTGGAACTGGATCTTCCATTCCTCGCGGAGCTAGGCGAACAGGATCGGATCCACTTCCGCAACCTGGTACTGCTGCGTCCGCAGCTTCCCAGCGAAAGCCAGCTGCTGCTGATCGAGGGGATGGCCCGATCCCTCAACAACCCCCGCCTGCTGACGCTGATCGCGCGGACACCCCACTGGCTGCTGCATGGTCCGGTGCTGCAGGCGCTGGCCGAGAACGACGACACGCCCGAACCCATTCGTCGCGATCTCGAAATGGCGGTGGCGCTGTTCGATCTCATGCGCAACCTGGATCGCGCCCAGCCCGAGGACCGGGAGGAGCAGTCGGAAGCTGCGAAAGCCCTGTATCAGCAGCTGCCTTCGGATCTCAAGCCCATCGTCAAGGCCCAGCTCAAGGCGGTCGCGCGCACCGTCAACGCTTCGGGCTCCACTCAGGAATTGCCGCCCCTGCCGGGGGAGTCGGAGGACTGGGAGCTGCTGACCCGTCCCCCCAAGGCCGCGTCGGCGCGCATCCAACTCTCCAAGCAGGAACAGGCGCTGCGAGCCGGGAGCACCCACGACACCGCAGAACTACGGGAGTTCCTGCAGGACACGGACGCCGATGTGCGCCAGGCGGCCCTCCATAACCCCCTGTTGTTGGAGGACATCCTCGCCGACACACTCCATCGCACTCTGCAAGCAGATCTCTTCGAGGAGGTCTACGGAGAGGCGCGCTGGTACTTCCTGGACCGGGTCCGCCAATCCATCCAGGAGTCTCCGACCGCGCCGACGCCCCTCGCGCGGCGCATCCGCATCAGCGAGGATCTGGTCCACGCGCTTGAGCGGGGCGTTCACGGCACCTCCGATCTGCGGCGCATCACCTGCCTGTTCTCGCAGCTGGACGAAAGCGAGTACCAGTTCATCACGTTCTGGTCGAAACAAAAGGCCCCCAACCTGCTGCGGGTCGTGAAGATCTTCTACGATCGGCTGCTCCGCAAACGCTCCAGCCAATCCAACGGGCTCGTGTCCAATCCGACGGACGCGCGCTGGGCTTCGCTGGAAGAGCGGGTCTTCATGGCGAACCAGTCCACGCAGTCCGACCAGCTCATCGCCGCCCTGTGCGACCCCGATCCCAAGGTTTTCGAGATCGTCCTGGAGAACCCGGGCCTCACGCCCCGGGAGCTGGTGGCGGCCATGCCCAGCCTGGACCGGGCCCGCGTGGAGCGGTTGGCGGCCCACAGCACCTGGGGAGATATCTCGGCGGTGCAGGAATCCCTGCTGCACAGCGACCAGCTGACCAAGGGCACCGCCTTGCGTCTGCTGGATTACGTCACCTCGGTGCGAGCCCTGCTGGATCTGCTGCGGGATGCGCGGCTGCCCCACCTGGAGGTCAAGCAGCGGGCCACGGAAGCCCTGCGGGTCCGATATCTCTCGCTGGAGGTTCAGGATCGGATTCTGGCGCTGCGCTCCAGCGGCGGCGAGCTCATCCGGCATCTGCCCCAGGAGATCCTGAAGGACGAAGAGGCCCTGGCCCTGCTCATCTCCGATCGCCAGCTGGACCCCAGCATCCTGTTGCGCCTGGCGCGCCACAAGCAGACGCCCCGCGGTATCCTGGACCGCATCGCGGCCCATCCCATCGTCATGGCGCATCCGCCCATCATGTCGGAGCTGTTGCTGAACCCCAAGACGCCCCGGGAATCGGCCATCCGCATCTGGGGTCTGCTATCGGAATCGGAACAGGGCCAGTTGCTGCGCAGCCCGCACCTGCCCGCCAGCCTGCGCCAGCTCGCCTCGTCCTGAGGGCCTGCTCCAGCTCTGACGCTAAGCCTTCTGGATGCCCCGGCGTAACATGGCTACCTGGAGTTCTGATGCGCTTCCCTTTCGTGATAGCCCTGCCCGTTCTGGCCCTCATGGTGGTCGGATGCAGGTCCCGACGCCCCCAGGCTCCTGGGTGGGTGCTGGGGGCCCCCGCGAAGTGCACGATCGGCCTTTCGGGTGAGACGGGCTGGCTGCTGGAGCAGCCGCAATTCCAGGACGTGCTGGCGAAGTTCCCCTTGGCCGAGCAGAGCCTGGATTTGTTCCTGAAGAAAGCTCGCGTCAATCCCCACGGGGAGACGGGCCGCGTCTCGCTCTTCACCATGGATCTGGGCCTGGAGGCCGACGGGCGCAAGCTCAGCGCCCAGGTGCCCACCTTCCTGCTCCAGTTCCAGGGGTTCCGGGATCCTTCCGCCCTCCAGAAGGCCATCGCGGAATCCTTTCCTGTCGAAGGCTCGCTGCGTGTGCAGGGCAGCGATCTGCCTTTGCACGTGGTGATGGATATGAACCAGTACCACATCCGGATTCTCACGGATCTGGAGGGCAACGTCTGGCTGGGAGATCTCTCCAGTCTGGCGGGTCTGGATCATCGGGATCGCCTTGCGGCACAGGGTCCGGTTCTCGGCGCCATCGCGCGCATCGATCGCAACGCGCCCCTTCAGGGCTTCTTGCGTCCCGAGGGCATGCTCAAGGATCTATCGGGGCACCTATCCGCCGATGTCGTCCGCGAACTGCCCCAGGGCATCCAGTGCCTCGCCTGGAGCATCAATCCGTCCAAGGATGCGAGCCCCATGTTCACCTTCGAAATCGCGATCTCGGGTACCCCGCAGGCCATCGTTCAGTCCACGCCCTGGTTGCAGCGCATCGTGGCCATCGCCACCAGCATCCGCACCGGCAACGCGGCGCCGCCGGATCTTTTGCAGGAGCGCACGCGCGCCACGCTGCGCTGCCAGCTTTCGTGGGATCAGGTCGGTACTGTGCTCTCCAAGCTGGCCCAGCCCAACCTGATGCCCAAGCCCGGAAAGCAGCCCGCGCGATGAACGCCGCCCTTGCCGCATCAGAGCTCGAGCCTGCGCCCGAATACTGGATGCAGTGCCTGAAGGCGGGCCAGGAAGAAGCGCTCGCCCATCTCATGGCGCGGTTCGAAAAGCCCATTTTTTCTTTTTTGTATCGGCGCCTTCAGGGTGAAACGGGCGTTGTCCAGGAGCTGACGCAGGAAGTTTTTCTCAAGTGCCTCCAGCATTGTCAGCGCTTTGAGAACGGTCGCCCGGTGGCGGCATGGCTTTTTACGCTGGCGGCTAATGCGGCGACCGACCATCTGCGTAAACGAGGTCGGGAGCTGCCTCCCCCCGAGTCCTTTGACGCTCCGGACCCTCATTCGATCTCCCCCTGGGAATCGATCGATAAAGGCCGGAAACTGCGAGCCCTCCAGGTTGCCCTGGAAGGCCTGACGCCCCGGCAGCGCTCCATGATCCTGGCCTACTACGTTCAGGAGCGCCCCGTGAAGGAGATCGCCACCGACCTCGACTGCGCCGAAGGCACGGTCAAGGCCACGCTCTTTCAAAGCCTCGCCAAACTCCGCAAGCACATGGAAGTACCCCATGAAGCCCGAGCCTGAAATGTCCAACCTCTCCCACGAAGCCCTCTTCGAACTGCTCGAATCGCCCGAAGCCTGGCCCGAGGATCCCGAGATCCAGGCCCAGTTGGCCGATTTGCTGGAGCTTCATCTGGCGCTGCAGGCCCATGGATCCGAGCTTCGCATCCAGCCACTTGCCGCTCAAAATTCCCCCGAAAAACAGCGTCAGCGCCGTTCCTATTCCTGGCTGATGGTTGCGGCGGCCGCCGTCGCGGCCATGGTTCCGACCGTTTACGCGGTGCAGCACACGCGCACCCTTGCGGCCCAGGCCAAGGATCGCGCCCGTCTGGAGGCCGTGGCCCAGCGCCGAGGGCAGGATCGCCTGTGGGCGGCCTTTTTCCAGCAGTCTTCGGATCTGCTGCAGAAGTTCGATCACCAGCCCAGTGCCTGCACGCGCGACAAGGAAGACCGCAACGTGGAACGGGAACTCGCCAGCGCGTTGCTGCAGGCCAGCCATCAGCTCGCCGCCCAGGGCGCGCCGAACCTGGAAGCGGAGTCCATGCGAACCAATCTGCATGCGTGGCTCACCGAGGTCTCCCTCGAGGAGGGATGCATGGAACCCCGGCGCGCCGATGAACTGCGGCAGTGGGCGCAGGCCCGCAAGCTGGAGGATGAATCGCAGCGCCTGGGCCGGCTCCTGAAGGGAGAGGCCGAGTGATGCCGGATGTGATGCTTGCAGCCGCGCTGAGCGGAATCCTTCTGAACGGCGCTTCACTGAGTGGTATGGAAGATCTGGACGCGGGGCGGCGGACGGTCCTCCAGGAACCCTCCGGCGACTCCATGCTGCGCGAAGCCAAGAGCCTGCGGTACGCCCAGCGGTGGTTCGAGGCCGCGCAGAAATATCGCGAATACATCGCCAGCCATCCCAAATCCTCGCGCCTTGCGGACGCCCGCTTCTGGCTGGCGGCCACGCTGGAGCAGGATCAGCGATGGGATGAAGCCGCGGACGCCTACACCTTCTTTCTTCAAGCCTTTCCCGATCAGCGCATG
>Ga0116170_10004736_pt1 | contig 12366 bp, 10 predicted proteins | sample AD_JPNHW1_MetaG_FD_89797 | JGI IMG/M metagenome (GOLD analysis project Ga0116170, IMG submission 89797) | Active sludge microbial communities of municipal wastewater-treating anaerobic digesters from Japan - AD_JPNHW1_MetaG | ecosystem: Engineered > Bioreactor > Anaerobic > Digestate | place... | reverse complement strand
CCGTCCAGGCAGGTATTACTGGATCTAAACATCTTTGCTTTTTGCAAGTAAAATATTTATTGCTTATAAAGGGGAATAAATTTCTATATTTGAAATAGAATTTAAAGTAGAGGCAAATAAATAGCTGCTCCTCTTTTGGCGAATAGATTTGGTTCAATAGAACAGCGCATACATTATGCATAAGTTTGTTGAAAATAAATTTGGATAATACGTATTTAATATATATCTTTGTACGTATAAAACTTCAGCCATGAACTCAAAACTAACATTAAAACTTGACCAAGACACTATCGAACTTGCCAAGGACTATGCAAGAGACAAAAATACAAGTCTTTCAAAAATGATTGAAAATTACCTTAGACTTTTAGTTCGGCGCAATCGACAGGACATCAAAATTTCACCTCTTGTTGAGTCGCTTTCTGGTGTTATAAAGTCAAAACACACTGACATGGAGAAACAGTATATTGATCACCTGACAAATAAATACAAATGAAAAAGATTTTCATAGACACTGACATCATTCTTGATCTATTGGCTAATAGAAAATCGTTTTATCTCCCTGCTGCCCAGGTTTTATCTCTCGCAGACAATGGCAAGTTACACATACATGTATCTTCTTTGACTTTTGCGACTTTATTTTACTTGCTTTCAAAAGATAATGGACAGGAAAAAGCAAAAAAGATTCTTTTTAAATTCAAATCTATCGTCACTGTTTTACCAGTTGACAATAAAACTATTGAATTAGCTCTTAGCTCCGATTTTAAAGACTTTGAGGACGGTATTCAATATTTTTGTGCTATCGAAAATAAATGTTCTGCGATTCTGACAAGGAACATCTCAGACTATAAGCACTCACAGATACCTGTTATGACCGCTGAAAGTTTTTTGAAAGTATTATAATTCAAACCTATGTATATCTTGCGTCTTTTACAAGCGGCGGACTGCAAGTGTTCGGCAGAATCGTCTGTATCCGCCAGACAGTCCGCCATTAAAAATAAAATAGGATAGTTATATGCAAGGTTAAAAACGACAACGAGCATACTAGGAAAAATTAATAACTAAATTTTAGAAATTATGTTTATAGGACATTATGGATTAGGATATGTAGTAAAGAAAAAAGCTCCGGAGCTACCACTATGGCTGTTATTTGCATCAGTACAGTTACTGGATATCATTGCTTTTACATTTGTTTTATTAGGGATCGAAAAGGCTTCCTATAATTCGAGTGATAATCCTTTTTTTAGAAACCATTTGGATTTGCCTTTTTCTCATTCATTATTAGGTGCGATACTAATTTCTTTGATAGTGTTCTTTATATTTTGGATTAAGAATAAAAAAAGAGAAGCATGGATTTTAGGCTTATGTGTGTTATCACATTGGTTTATTGATTTAATTGTTCATACAAATGATTTGCCGATATTATTTGGGACATATAAAGTTGGATTTGGTTTGTGGCAATTTCCATATTTTGCATATGCTCTTGAGATCCTGTTTGTATTAATAGGTTGGCTGTTGATAAGGAGAAGGAATGTGTTTTCGTATGTATTACTATTTTTAATGATAACAAGTTTCTCAGGTATGGTATTTAGGGATGAACCTGAAATGATGAAAAATAATGATTATTTGCGAACTTCTGTCGTGTTGTTTTCCAATGGATTGTTCATTCTACTTGCATATTTGTCGGATAGAAAACTAAAAAAGGAATAAAGCCCATTGTATAACAGCGTATTTATTGTATTTGGGCTGATGATATATTTGGTGTCCTTAAATCTTTTTGGTAATTTTATTAACGGGGAATAAGACAAGCGGTTCAAACACACAAACACAACAAATACGCGGAACTTTACCCCTCATAAATCCCATATTGTTGTTTCACGCTTTCAAGTAAATCTTTTTCTTCATCAGAAACCATCCCGTCAATAGCAGCAGCTTTTTCCATCAGTCTGAAAATTTTCTGTTGTTTCTTTGTGTTGTCGGGCATACGGATTACCAGCCCGTTGTTCTTAGCCATATTGAACATGGGAATGATGTTATCGTATTTATATCCCCATTTTTTACAAAGTTTTGTAGCCATTGCCATTTCTTCCTGTTCAAATTTTCTGTCGGCGGCCATCACTGCAAGCACATTATTAAAAGCATAATCGCGTACATCATACAAGCTTTCCAGTTTATTGGCAGAAAGGCTGGCCATATATGAATCTTCATTTTCACTGAAATAGTCGTGGTATTCGCCTGAGTTGAGTACATCAGAAATAATCCATTCATTTTTTGTGCTGTTCAGTTCGTTGCCACAGAACTGACATTTGATATCAATGGTATCTTTCACTGGACCACCGCATGATGGGCATACATGAGCATATAATGAACCTTTTGAATTTCCTGCAGTAATATCACGAATCATCAGCACGGTTTCTGTTTTGCTTAATACAACAGGGTTTAGAAGTATGGCTTGCCCGTTATTTAATGATACCGACTGGTAAGAATATTTTATGGCGAATGCAAGTGTATATTTATTCTCGTTTCGGCTAATGCCTATAAGCGTAACATCGTTTAAATAAAAACGATTATAAACAATATTGTCGTTGTTAAACCTGCTGAATTTTTCAAAAGCTTCATCAGTAACAAAACGTCTCATTATTTTTGCATCTTTCAAAACACGCGCGGTAACCATTTGGAGGAAACCATTGCTGGCTTTGTCTTCCAGGTGCTGTATGCTGAATGTTGCATCGGTACTCAATATTTCATTTACTTTGGAAGAAAGAGCAGCCTTCCTGGAAGCACGGGGATGTATGGCAATGTAATCATCGGCTTGTGTGATTTCGCATAATATCCAGTCGTAGTCGCCAAGGTTGGTGATGGTCTTACAATAGCTGCACTGGCTTACATCGCCTGCATTCATGGGGAGTTCAGCGCCACACTTCGGACAATTCTGCGTATTGAAAAGATTTTTTTCTTCAATACCTTTTCGTTTTATAAATGACCAATACTCTACAAAATCTTCAGCACCGCCTGAATTGAGTTGAGGATATTTTTTGCTTTCAAACCGGTCGACTATGGAAGCATGGATTGCAGTATGAATGATTTCATAATTCCCATCATATTCTATTTTGTCGATATAAATATTATGAACCATAAGTTTTCCAATGGTATTGGTTTGTTCAAGAATGTTCATCATTTTAAACTGTATGTTCATTCGTTGGTACATGCCGTCGGATATGTATTTGCGGACTTTGCTCATATCTTTAAGCATCCATGCTTCCTGTATTTGCATGAAAGCAGTTTTTACTTTAGCTTTAAAATTTTCAACATTGAATGTTGGATTAACCTGCATGTAATTGGTGATAGCTTTAATTTTATCGGGAGCATTTCCATCAGGAAGTTGGTTAAGTATAGTTTGTTGTTTCGCTTTTTTATTACCTAAATAACCAAAGAGTATGATGATCCCAATAACAATTAAATTCCATGGAAAAGGAATGGAAAGAAGAAGATAGATCAATACACCTATTAATCCGCCATCATCGCCATTGCCACCACCGCTGCTTCCGCCACCGCCGCCTGCACGAGCATACAGGTCGATAGTGTAAAGAAAAAATATAAGTATAATAAAAACGGGTATTATATAATCGTGTAAGCGTAATGATTTTTTTATCATAAAATAATTTTTAATAATCAAATGTAATAAAAAATAATTGTCATCAGGATAAGAAAAATATTTTGAAAGCTTTATAAAATATCTATTCAACTTCATCAATATTTTTAATTATTGAAATTGTTGATCATATTTTTTAGCTGTTATTATTTATATTAATCACTTTCTGTGATTCTATAAATATTCGTCAATAATTTTTAATTTTGTATCTCAATAAAAATTTATGGCAAAGGGAAGAATTAGAAAAAAGATTTTTAAAATATTGCTTTGGGCTTTCGTGATTTTCTTTGCTCTTACTTTATTTCCCGTGGTGTTATATAAGTTTGTTCATCCTCCGGTAACTCCGTTGATGGTAATTCGCGGGTTTGAGTCCGATTCAAAAACAGATTACAAATGGATTTCGATTGATAAAATGTCGCCATATTTATTCCAGGCTGCACTGGCTGCGGAAGACGACCGTTTCATGGAACATAATGGTTTTGATTTTCGCGCAATAAAACTTGCTTACAAATCGAATGTGAAAAATGATAAGACCACAAAGGGTGGAAGTACTATAAGCCAGCAGACGGCAAAAAATGTTTTCTTATGGCCTAACCGCGATTATGTTCGTAAAGGGCTTGAAGCATGGTTTACCGTTCTTATTGAATTGGTATGGGGCAAAGAAAGAATAATGGAAACATATATGAATGTGGTTGAATTCGGCCCGGGCGTTTATGGCGTAGAAGCTGCATCATTAAAGTATTTCAATAAACATGCTTCGAAGTTAAGCCAGTATGAAGCCGCTTCACTGATTTCCGTTTTACCTAATCCGAATATCTACAAAGTGCTGAATCCTTCGGCATACACACAGCGATACAGAAATGCTATTGTATACAGGATGGCTTATATTCCAAAAGTGAAGTTTGAGTAATATGGTTTAAAAATCCAACAATAACAACAAACGACTTACGAGAGGTATAGGTTATAAGTATATAAGGGTATCGACAAACAAAAACGACAAACAACAAACTATTTCAACCCTTCAATCCCAAGCTCTGCGGCTATTTCATTTACTTTCTCAATAAGCATGGGCATAACAGGGATTCCTTCTTTCATGCGTAGGGTTTCATTTTCTCTTTCGGGATCACCGGGAACAAGAACCTTTTCATGGCCTTCAGCAGGTTTTGAATTTCGGAAAGTCAGTATCCATTTATCCATCATCTCTTTAAACTCCGATGCAGGGCGGAAAGCATCAATACGCATGGCGCCAAAAAAATGTCCCGTACCTTTTACATCAGTATTTTCTTTTACAGGTAAATAGGCTACGGATGGCGGAACCCATGGACCATAGCCGGCGCCGGAAAGTATTGCGGAAAAAATATCGACGATAGAACCCAGGCAATATCCTTTATGACTGCCATGTTCGTAATCGCCACCAAGAGGAACAATAGCTCCGCCTTGTGTCAGAATATTAGGGTCGTTGCTGGGGTTTCCCAATTTATCCTGAACATAACCATCAGGAGCTTTCTTTCCTTTTTTATGCATCAGGTCGAGTTTGCCGCGTGCAATAGGAGTGGTGGCGAAGTCGGCAACAAATGCAGGTTGTTTATTGGCAGGAACTGCAACAGCAATAGGATTGGTGCCGAGTAAACGGTCGACCGAAAATGTAGGCGCTACCAAAGGGTTTGCATTGGTCATGGTAATACCTATCATGTCATTTTGTAAAGCCATCATCGAATAATATCCGGCTATACCAAAGTGATTTGAGTTGCGGGCTGAAACCCATCCGGTACCCACAGCTTTAGCTTTATCAATGGCAAGCTGCATAGCTTTTTTCCCAACCACCATTCCCAGTCCGGAATCACCATCAATAACAGCGGTGCTCGGAGTTTCATGAACAACGGAAATAGTTGGATTTACATTTATCCTTTTTGTTTTCCATAAATTATAATAATCGGCAATGCGCAACATCCCATGCGATTCGATACCGCGCAATTCGGCAGCTAGCAGTACATCTGCAACAGTTGTAGCGTCGGCTTCATTACATCCGATTGTTAAAAATATTTTTTTCGTGATATTGAATAATTGTTGATAGGTATACATATTTATATTAGATTGAAAAAATATTGTCCTTGAAATTAAGTAAAAGAAGTGATGGTGCGGCATCAAGAAGTATAGTTTCGTCGCGAAGTTTGTTTTCGAAATAATCAATAGTAGTAATTAGTAGATCGTATTTTTTTAATGAAGCATTATTGATATTGGAAGAGTCAGAAAAATAAATGCGCTCGTGATTCTTTACTATATCAGGGAATGTAGAATTTACAATGTTTTCAGGAAGAATAAATGTTATAGCGCTGAATGAATTTATTAAGAACCGTTCACTGATATTTATAAAGTTTTCTATATTTATAGTATCTGTAAGAATAAGTATATTATTGATCTCCTGGAAATCCTTATCAATAAAAACTCCAACATTACATTTAGCCAGATCGATTATATTTTTAACTTTTCCGCCTAAAACATTTTTGTTGAATACTGATTTTGCTGCGCCTATCAGAAGTAAATTTGATTTTTCTTTACGCGAAGTTCTTGCTATTTCTTTTGAAACATCTTCAGTGGTTTTATAAATGGTTTTGATATCTACCTTCAATTCATTGGCAAGTGAGCGTATGGCAGCAAAGCTGTTCGTTTCATATTTCATAGCTGCCGATTGTGAAATTTCGGTATGTGGCGTAAGGTGAAGAGCGCATATCTTATGATATGATTTATCTTTACCTGAAAGTGCATAAACTAATTTTAATAATGATGTTCCCATTTTGGGAAGACCAAATGAAATGAGCACGTTCAGACTTCGTAAATCAACATAATCATAGATATGCTGTTTTTTCTTCCTGCTGAAATAATCAGTGAGTGATAATATTGGGCCTGTCATGAATGTAGTGAAGAGGGTCATAATAACCATCATTGTGAAAACTTGTGGCGACAATATTTTCAGGTCATACCCGATATTTAAAACTATTAGCTCCATTAATCCGCGCGTATTCATTAAGGTCCCGATAACAAATGAATCTTTCCACGTAAGTTTATTAAACTTTGCTGCTAAAAAACTTCCCCCGAATTTCCCGCTGATAGCAAACAATATTATAAGTCCGCATACAGCCCATGAATCGCTATCTGAAAGCAGTCCAATTTGTGTTCTAAGCCCGGTAAAAACAAAAAATAATGGAAGTAATACTACAAGGCTGACGTCTTCTATTTTTTCTGCCATTACTTTTTTAAACTGTGCATTTGATGGCATAATTACCCCGGCAAGAAATCCGCCGAAAAGTGCTTTTATTCCTATCGCTTCTGTAAAAAATGCGGAAAGAAATATGACGACAAAAATAAAAGCAACCACTCTTTTGGTCATCATTTCCTTAGTGAGGTATATAGCGCCCATTTTCTGTAAAAAAGGTTGAACCGCAAAAAGCATAACACCAATAAAAAGAATAACCATGATTATAGTGAACAATGCGCTCATTATGCTTCCTGCCTGTATTACCGCAACAACTACAGCAAGGATACACCATGCAGTTAGATCATCAATTGCTGCAATAGTAATGATTGTTTTTCCTAAAGGCGTTTTGGTCATCCCTCTTTCCTGTATGATCCGGGCAAGAACAGGGAATGCTGCTATGCTCATTGCTATACCGATGAACAATGCGAAACGTGTGAAATTGGTATTTGTGAAAGCATATTTCTCGAACAATAAGTAGGCAAGGCATACACCGAGAAAAAATGCAAAAAGTATGCTTGTATGGCTGATGATGATTGCCGATTTTGCCTTGACTTTTAAAATGGTTACATCGAGCTCCATCCCTATAATGAACATGAAAAGTACAAGACCTACCTGGCTGAACAATTCTAAATTGTTTAATGAAAATGCAGGGAAAATAAAATGGAATACATCAGGAAAGAATAGTCCAAGTAACGATGGTCCGAGCAAAATGCCTGATATAATTTCACCAATAACAGTAGGCTGTCCAATCTTTCCGAATAAGAATCCAAATATTCTTGAAAAAGTTATGATAATAATGATTTGCAGAATGAGCAAGGCAGAAGGATGCTGCAATGTGTTTTTTATATAACCGGGAATAGATAGGCATTCTGGTGTTGCAGTAACCGGTGGCTGAGTGGGATTATCATTTTGAATGACCTGTTCATTAGTGATTATTCGGGTTGAACTTAAACTTTCTCCTTTTTGAATCACAAGCCATATAAGTGTTCCAAAAAGAAAGAGAATAAGAAAATAGAAAATGAAATTTTTCCTCATGTATCAAAATGTTAGTGCAAAGTTAAGATATTATACCAATTGTTAATTTAAAATAGTCCAAAGGATATTTTAAATTTTACAATGGTTATGCCGATGACATAGATGTTATAGTCCAATAATATTGTACTATTACATCTATACAATCGGTATTAGCATCAAAAATTATTAATTCTATAATCCTAAATAGAGAAGATTTTTTTTGAATAAATTATTTAATCAAAACAAAATGTTTAGTTTTGTGTTGATATAAAAATAAAATTATGAATGATATACTTAAACTTCAGCCCGAACGCGTTTGGTATTACTTTAATGAGATATGTAAAATTCCGCGTCCTTCCAAAAAAGAAGAAAAAATTGCAGCATGGTTAGTTGAATGGGGAAAGTCGAAAAAACTGGAAACCATTCAGGATAAAGCAGGAAATGTAATGATTCGTAAACCTGCAACAAAAGGAAAAGAAAAAAACAAGACCGTTGTTTTGCAAAGCCACATTGATATGGTTTGTGAAAAGAATGCTTCAACACAACATGATTTTGATAAAGACGCTATAAAACCAGTCGTTGAAGGGGGATGGGTGAAAGCATTAGGAACAACTCTTGGTGCCGACGATGGAATTGGTATGGCTGCTCAGCTTGCAGTTCTTGAATCGGATGAACTTTCTCACGGACCCGTAGAATGTCTTTTTACTGTTGATGAAGAAACCGGATTAACCGGTGCCTTTGCTCTTCAGCCTGAATTTGTAAAAGGTCGCATACTTCTAAATTTGGATTCGGAAGATGAAGGACAATTATTTATTGGATGCGCAGGTGGTAAAGATACCGTTATTACTTTCTCATATAAAAAGGATAGCGTTCCTGCAAACATGATTCCATATAAGATATCAGTTACCGGTTTAAAAGGTGGCCATTCAGGTGATGATATTAATAAAGGATTAGGCAATGCAGTAAAACTGATGAACAGGTTTTTGCTGATGGCAACAAATAAATATGGAATTCGGATTTCTAAGGTTGATGGAGGAAATTTACGAAATGCTATAGCCCGCGAAGCTTTTGCAATATTAATGGTACCTTCACAAAATGAAAATAGCCTTATCGATTATGCAAGTAGTTATCATGATATGATAAAGAATGAATTAAATATTACAGAACCCGATTTGAAATTTGTAATTGAAAGTGCCGGGAAACCTGCTTATGTGATTGATTCGGATACACAATTCCGTTTACTGAATTCGATGTATGCATGTCCTCATGGAGTAATAGCAATGACTGCCGATATGCCTGGATTGGTTGAAACATCAACAAATTTAGCTTCGGTTAAAACAGAAAATGATAGAATCATTATTCAAACGAGTCAGCGCAGCTCTGTTGCATCTTCAAAGGACGATGTTGCACAAATGGTTGCTTCCTTATTTAAATTGGCAGGTGCAGAAGTTAAGCATGGTGAAGGATATCCCGGATGGAAACCTAATATGAATTCAGAGATCCTGTCGGTAATGAAAGCAAGCTATAAAAAACTTTTCAAGAAAGAACCTTTGGTACTGGCTATACATGCAGGACTTGAATGTGGTGTTATAGGAGAAAAATATCCGGGAATGGATATGATTTCTTTTGGACCTACACTCAGAGGCGTTCATTCACCCGATGAAAGAATAAATATAGAAAGCGTTGATCTATTCTGGAAATTATTGGTTGAAGTCTTAGAAACATTATAATATAATATAGAGCAAATAAAAAGGAGGCATTGCCTCCTTTTTTATTATAACCCGATTTCAATACCAACGCGATATACTAAAGGGTTTCCGTAGTATGGACTATCTATGGTTTCATTAAAGTTATAAAGTACAGTAAGAGTTACAAAGGTTTTTTCACCTATTGCTTGTCGAACTCCGGCGCCACCGAAAATACTAATTACTCCATACCTTTCTTCATTATTATGTTCATTCCCTATATCGAAGAATGCTGATTCTACATTAAGTCCTTCAATTTCGCCATGAAGATAGATGTCATGAATACTGGGAATAATATCTTTCAGGAAATAAACGCGTGAAAAGAAATTCGCCCCGTACAGGTTTGTTTTAAAAATTGTTGTTGAATATGGATCTTTATAATGATAATATATATAATTAGGACCAACCCCACATGATATATAATCATTTAAGCGGTATCCAACAATAGGAGCAATGTTTACATAGGTATAGTTGCCAAACTGCAAACCTATGGTACCACCTGTAAAGAAGCGATGTATTAATTTGTCATTATCGTTATTTTTTATGTTATCCTGGGCAAAAACATTAATAAAACAGAGCAAACAGAAGCAGTAAATAAGCAAATACTTTATAAGTTTCATCTTTATATCCTTTTTTATAAGAACAAAAATACATGAAATATAGTATGAACAAGATAAAATATTCTGAAATGTATGAAAATATTCACATATAAGTTATTTAAAAACAATTAAATATAAAATATTTTAAAAATAATTATAAAAACATTTGTTTATGTGATTTTAGTTTTCATATCTTTGCAGCCTCAATTAAAAGATTCGATCTTATAAAATTGTTAATAAAAAGTTCATTTAAAATTTTTCTCGGGACAAAAAAATATTAATTTTGCAGTCCCAAATTACCAAGGGAAAATGATTAAGTTTTTTTAAAATAAATTTTTTTTGAAAAAATGTTTGCAGAATCAAAATAAGTTTTTAATTTTGCAACCCCAATTAAAAAGATTCGATCTTATAAATTGTAAATAAAAAGTTCATTTAAAATTTTTCTCGGGACAAAAAAATATTAATTTTGCAGTCCCAAAATACCACGGGAAAAATTTAGTTTTTTGAAAGATAATTTTTTTTAAAAATATTTTGCAAAATAAAAAATAGTTTTTAATTTTGCAGCCCATTTCAAAATGAAATGGAAAACGTTCTTTGAAGATATTGAAGAAAGCCTAAATAAAGTAGCAAATATAACCTGTTCAATTCCGAACAGTAACAATAATAAATCTTGAGACATTTTTAAAGAATCAAACTTACAATGGAGAGTTTGATCCTGGCTCAGGATGAACGCTAGCGGCAGGCTTAATACATGCAAGTCGAGGGGCAGCGGGTGTAGCAATACATGCCGGCGACCGGCGCACGGGTGCGTAACACGTATGCAACCTACCTATAACTGGAGAATAGCCCCGAGAAATCGGGATTAATACTCCATAACATTGCGAAAAGGCATCTTTTTGCAATTAAAGTTTTAATGGTTATAGATGGGCATGCGCGGTATTAGTTAGTTGGTGAGGTAACGGCTCACCAAGACTGCGATACCTAGGGGTTCTGAGAGGATTAACCCCCACACTGGTACTGAGACACGGACCAGACTCCTACGGGAGGCAGCAGTAAGGAATATTGGTCAATGGACGCAAGTCTGAACCAGCCATGCCGCGTGAAGGATGACGGCCCTATGGGTTGTAAACTTCTTTTGTACGGGAAAAAACCCTCGCTCGTGAGCGGGGCTGATGGTACCGTAAGAATAAGGATCGGCTAACTCCGTGCCAGCAGCCGCGGTAATACGGAGGATCCAAGCGTTATCCGGATTTATTGGGTTTAAAGGGTGCGTAGGCGGGATGATAAGTCAGTGGTGAAATCCTACAGCTTAACTGTAGAACTGCCATTGATACTGTCAACCTTGAGTACATTTGAAGTGGGCGGAATGTGTGGTGTAGCGGTGAAATGCTTAGATATCACACAGAACACCGATAGCGAAGGCAGCTCACTAAACTGTAACTGACGCTGAGGCACGAAAGCGTGGGGATCAAACAGGATTAGATACCCTGGTAGTCCACGCCGTAAACGATGATCACTCGATGTGTGCGATACACTGTACGCGTCTGAGCGAAAGCATTAAGTGATCCACCTGGGGAATACGATCGCAAGATTGAAACTCAAAGGAATTGACGGGGGCCCGCACAAGCGGAGGAGCATGTGGTTTAATTCGATGATACGCGAGGAACCTTACCTGGGCTTGAACGTATTATGACATTTGCCGAAAGGTAAATTCCCTTCGGGGCATTTTACGAGGTGCTGCATGGCTGTCGTCAGCTCGTGCCGTGAGGTGTTGGGTTAAGTCCCGTAACGAGCGCAACCCCTATTCTTAGTTGCCATCAGGTAATGCTGGGGACTCTAAGAAAACTGCCTACGCAAGTAGTGAGGAAGGTGGGGATGACGTCAAGTCAGCACGGCCCTTACGTCCAGGGCTACACACGTGCTACAATGGTTGGTACAGAGGGTTGCTACTTGGTGACAAGATGCTAATCTCTAAAACCAATCTCAGTTCGGATCGAAGTCTGCAACTCGACTTCGTGAAGTTGGATTCGCTAGTAATCGGATATCAGCAATGATCCGGTGAATACGTTCCCGGGCCTTGTACACACCGCCCGTCAAGCCATG
>Ga0116170_10004735_pt1 | contig 12367 bp, 5 predicted proteins | sample AD_JPNHW1_MetaG_FD_89797 | JGI IMG/M metagenome (GOLD analysis project Ga0116170, IMG submission 89797) | Active sludge microbial communities of municipal wastewater-treating anaerobic digesters from Japan - AD_JPNHW1_MetaG | ecosystem: Engineered > Bioreactor > Anaerobic > Digestate | place... | reverse complement strand
TTTGAGTAGCCCTGCATAAAAAACTTGACGTGATCAGCTTTAGCAAATTCGGTTGAAAAAGTAAAGAATGAGTCAAATTGGAACGAATCTTTCTATATAAGAATGGCAGATTAACCACTTAGATTATCAGTGAAGTAGGATAGAAAGAGACTGATAAAGTCCGTATCAGTGCTAATAGGAGGTGGCTGATGCAAAAGGTATGTTTAGCATTCGTAATGCTGATGATTGTGATAGGGCTTTCCGCTCAGGCCGAAAGCGGGTATTTGATGATGTGGGGAGAATATATCGGTGGGGAATATAGCAGTTCGTACACGGCAATTGCCGGTGGGGAAAATCACAGCCTTGCTCTGAAGCCGGACGGCTCACTCGTCGCTTGGGGTTGGAATAACAATGGTCAGTGCAACGTGCCGATGGGGAACGACTACATTGCCATCGATGGTGGAAAGTGGCATAGCCTCGCTCTGAAGTCAGACGGATCGCTTGTCACCTGGGGTAGAAATAATGAAGGTCAATGTAACGTACCTGCCGGAAACGACTACATTGCCATCGCTTGTGGGAGTGATTTTTGCCTTGCTCTGAAGACAGACGGTTCGCTGGTTGCCTGGGGTGATAATAGATATGGTCAGTGTAATGTACCAGACGGTAATGAATTCTTAGCCATCGATTGCGGTATGAATCATTGTATCGCTCTGAAGTCTGATGGCACGCTGATCGCTTGGGGTGTGAATGACTTTGGTGTATGCAACGTACCTGCCGGAAATGATTATGTAGATATCGCTGGAGGGGCAGGTCATAACCTTGCTCTTAAGTCAGACGGAACTCTCATTGCTTGGGGTAATAATACTGTTGGTCAGTGCAATTATCCTGCCGGGAACGGTTACGTGGATATTGCTAGTGGATATATCCATAACCTCGCTTTGAAGTCTGATGGGACGCTCGTCGCTTGGGGTGATAATAGATATGGTCAATGCAACGTGCCTGATGGGGATCACATCATAGCTATTAATTGCGGGACCTACCATAGCCTCGCACTGAATTCATACGGTTCGTTGGTCGCTTGGGGTTTGGATTTTTCCGGTCAGTGTAATGTACCCAACGGTAATGAATTCTTAGCCATCGATTGCGGTGTGAGACATGGTATCGCCCTGAAGTCAGATGGTACGTTGGTCGCTTTTGGTAATTATTACTATGGTTCATGCAACGTTCCAGAAGGGAATAATTTCGTAGCCATATCTTGCGGAAACTTTAATAACCTTGCATTGAAGTCAGATGGCTCACTTGTCGCATGGGGTGAAAATGAACATGGACAGTGCAACGTACCTAACGGGAACGATTACGTTGCCATTGCTTGTGGTGAGAGTTATAACCTCGCATTGAAGTCAGATGGTTCGTTGGATGCCTGGGGTAATAATCAATTTGGTCAGTGCAACGTGCCAGCCGGAAACAATTTCATAGCCATAGCTTGCTGTGAAGGGCATAACCTTGCATTGAAGTCAGATGGCTCGATGGTTGGCTGGAGTAATACAGTCGCACTTCCTGGGAACGATTACGTTGCCATCGCTTGCGGAGCGGAGCATAACCTTGCCTTGAGGTCAGACGGTACACTTGTGGCCTGGGGTAGTAATTATTATGGTCAGTGCAATGTGCCAACAGGAAATGATTACGTTGCTATCGACAGTAAATACTTTCATAGTCTTGCCTTAAAATCAGACGGCTCGCTTGTTGCATGGGGTATTAATGAAAATGGTCAGTGCGACGTTCAGACAAGACAAGATGTCATAACAATTGCTGCTGGTTGTGATATATCTGCAGTGATAGTCAGCAGTCATCCTACTGTTTCTATTGATGATGACGAACAGCCCTCTCCTGTTTCGATGCTTAGAGCCTATCCCAATCCTTTCCATCAGAACGGCTCGATCACCATTGAATACAAAGCAGAGGCAAGGGAACTCGGAAGCCTGACCATTTATAATATGAAAGGACAAAAGGTAAGGTCTTATCCCGTCAATAGCAGTTTCCCGAAGGTGATCTGGAACGGCAGGGATATGAACAACAGGCAGTGTTCTTCGGGTCTGTATTTCTATAGCTTACGCACTAACAAGCATCAGGAGACTAAAAAGCTCATCTTGATGAAGTAGGTCCTGGCAGATATCCTGGTACTATGCTCAAATATGATAACGTCTGCTTGGGTCACATGAAGTCCATATCGCCTTTCAAGACTGGAGTTCAACCTAGGTTCTGATACGGCGCTTTGAACTCCATGTTTAGAATTGATGACGGTGCTTTGAACTCCATGTTCAGATCGGGCGACTGATCAAAATGATGACTCATATCTATTGCAAAAGAAACGCCGGCTGTAGTAGCCGGCGTTTTGTTATCGGTTGATATTTGAGTTATTTGAGCAGCATGGCTTTCTTGACCGCAGTGTATCCCTTGGTCTGAAGTTTGTAGAGATAGACGCCTGTGGAGACGGATCTGCCGGCGGTGTCTTTTCCATTCCAGACGACTTTGTGAGGACCGGCATTGCAGACACCATCAACGAGGGTGCGAACGAGCTGTCCGCGCAGGTTGAAGATATCCATTCTGACGTTCCCGGCTTCCTTGAGTGAGAAGCTGAAGGTCGTTTCGGGATTGAAGGGATTGGGATAGTTGCCATCCAGCTTAGTCACGTAGGGGCTGATGTCCTCTTCCCCATCGACATAGGGATATTCGAAGCTGAGGTCTGGAGAGGCTATGCTGACACCGTCCGTATAGACAGCTTCGACATAGTAGTGGTAGGTACCGAGTTCCACGAGTGTCTGAGTGTAACCAACAGTGGTGACCATCTCAAGCAGCTCATATCTGCCGGCGTTGACCTTGCGGTACACGTTGTAGCCAAGCACGGGAACTTCGGGTTCGGAAGGCTCCGTCCAGCTAAGAAGCAACTGATCCTGGTTCACGCTGAAATTGAATCCCGTCACGGGTTTGAAATACTCAAGATAGAAATCATGAGTATTAACGGGGTTGGTCAGCGACATGCTGAAGGAAGGCGAGACGACTTCCTGATAACCGGGTGCCTTGGCTGTGAGGGTATAGCTGCCGGTGGGAAGGTAGAGCTTGTAGTTGCCTTCGGTATCGGGAACGGTGATGAAGTTCGTTGAGCTCTTAACCGTTGCTTCGCTATAGTCGATATCCTCATTGGAACTGATGATCTGACCGTTCGCTTCTCCTGCAAAGCCAATGAAACCAGTGGTCGTGACGTCATCAATGAACCAGCCCTGTGCGGTTACGCCCTGATCTGTACCTATTGTCCATTTGAACTGGACGGTCTGATTGGCATAGCTTGACAGGTTGAATTGCGCAAGGGTCCAGTTCGTCTCTGAAGCTGAATATCCGGGTTCTCCCATTGCGGCGATGTTGTCTTCAGGATAACCGCCAACGGGATTGATCAGGGTCCAGGTGCTTCCGTTGTTTGTGGATATCTTGACGTTTCCACCGTCGTAGTAGCTCTCGAAATTGTATCTATGGTAGAATTCCAGAGAGAAATTGGAACCGATAAAGACTTGAGGAGAGACCAGAGAGTAGGATGCGTTATTGGGATACTCGCTGTTCAGTAATGTTCCCCAGATCGCGACGCCGGAATGAGCGCCGGCATAGGTCGAACCGCCCCATTCCCATCCGCCTGTTGCGGGACTCGCGACAAATCCACCATTGTTTGTCTCGAAATTGGTGCTCATGCCGGTTGTTCCGACGCTGACCTGGATCTGTTTGTTCTGAGCATTGATCAGATCGCCGAGATAGGTCAGATAGAAGGTGATGAAGTTGCCGTTCTGAACGTTGTTATTCAGTGTGATGTCATACACAGCCTGGACAGTTGTGCCCGCCGGTATTTCGCTGAATAGGAGCTGAGGATTGGCGATGGTAACGTTCGTATCCAGGCAATTGATATTGCTGGTAAGGTTCGTCGCCGGAACTTCGGAGGTATTGGAATAGTTCACGATAAGCTTGAAGGTCTCACCGGGTTCGACGATACCATTGCCATTGCCGGCAGAATCATTCATGAAGTTATCGAGTATCTGGAGCACTGGCTTCTGCACAACGAAGCTGATCGGATATTGCCAGGAATTACCCGCGATGGTTATGTTCAGAATAACCGTGACCGTGTGGTCATCCGGGCAAGCCTGACTGACGTCGAGAACGATGGGATCGATATTTATCCCGTAGGAGCTTCCGGGGATATCGTTGTAAGCGGATTCGCCGTTAACGATCGTGACGTAGGGATTATTCAGGGTTCCTACGACCTGTACGCTCGTGGCGGCATTGATCCCCAGGTTGTTTAGCTTGACGCCAAGATTTACCCTTTCACCGGGTTCGACTATGGAATTGCCATTGGTATCGGAGATAATGACCTCACCCACGACGAGATGAGCATTCTGATGCAGAACCGGTTCAGTGGTGATCAGCAAGGCTTTCTGATTTGCCAGAGGCGCTGCCGCTGTGGGATAGACGTTGTTGTAGGTATATTCCAGACCGCGTGAATTCGTGTGGTCTTTGATGCCTATGGTGGAGTAGTTGCCATGCAAAGGAGTGTATCCGCCACCACCGCTGTCAACGTTGTTGAACACCTTGTACTGCATCTTGATCATTCCGTCGCCTAGTCCCGTGGGATAGTACAGAGGATCATAGAAGATGACCTGGAATGTCTCCTCGGAAGTGCGATTGAAGCCATTGCGCATCTTGTGGTATTGAATGATGAAATAATGGTTCACGGCATCGTAATACTTGTAGATGCCTGCGTCATTGATGAGAATAAGATCATCCCAGAAGGGAGCTATCATAGGTGAAGGTCCCATCGCGCCGGGAAGTCTGTAGTTACGGAACTCACCGTTCGCGGAAACACCCATGACGATGAAGCCGTTCACGCAGACGGTTATCTGGGAATAATCGACATTGTAGAACTTGAACGTGAAGGGAAGATCAACGGTCGCCATGCTGACACAGCCGGTCTGGTCACCTTCGTCTCCGGATGTACCGGAATCGTTAAGACCAGTTATCTGAGATCCGCTGCCTCCCAGGGAAGGATTGATCTCGATCCATTCGTAGGTCGGGCAGTCAGGATAGGCTGTATCCGTCTCGTCATAGATATAGTAGCCATAAGCATCAGGACCGAATGGTGTGTTCTGGGTGACTGTACCTATTGGCAGATTGAAGGAGACGGTCTGCTCAAAACCGGTATTGTTAAATAGCCTCAACCGCATGGGTATCTGCATGCCTGGGATGAGCAGAGGTCGGGCAAAAAGGCCAAAGCCATCGATGGAACCAACTGTCATGTTGGGCATAAAGTTGCCGAAGGTGGAAGTAGAATCGGTCACGACGAGCATATCGTTCAACGACTGGAGCTGACCTTGAACATTATCAACACCGAATACGGAATTGTTTACAACATTGATCTGCAACACAGCGTTCTCAGCCGGATCAAGGATGCTGTTTCCACCCGCGCTTAAGGAATACTGGTAGAAATCTAGATTGGCGTTGATCGAGCCGAAGTGGAAGAATGTATTATAAGTAGTTCCCGCTCCATCCGTAAGGCTCAGGTTGAAGCGTGTGTCATGCTGAGACTCGATGTTATTGGCGATGGTGAAATTGAAAGCCGTGGTATTGAGCCCCATGGCTGTCGCATCGAGATCCGCGTAAGCTGAGCTTGCCTGAGTGATGGTGATGGCAGGATCGGCAGTGGTAAGCTGAGCAGTGATACCGGTGATGGGTGTGGCAGTGGTATTGATCATGTTTACCCACAACGCAATCGTTTCTCCGGCATTGGCAAAGCCATCGTTATTTCCAACTGAGCCGTTGGTGTTGTCATCATCCAAGCCCTTGTCGAAGAAGACCAGCGAACCATTCGGGTCTACGGCAACGTTCATCTGGGCAGGCTTGAAATCATGCTTCGCGGCTGTGACGATCAGACTTCCTGATAACGAAGTCGGAAGGAAGAGGGTGCAGAGTCCCTCAGCATTGGTGAAACCGCTTGCTACGATCTGAGATGTAGCCTGGGAGAAGATGGTAACGCTGACGTTTTTGACAGGAACACCGCTGCCGTCATTCACGATGGCATCGTATATGAGCGTCCCTGCAGCGATAGTTGGTGATGCCTGAAGAGTGAGCGTTCCGGGAATTCCAACGAATACTTCGACGGTGGGATCGCCCATGAGATTGCACCAATGCGCGAAATAGTTCGCTTGATTCACATTCGTAGCGGCATAGGTGTTATAAAGGTAGAGCTTGGCATTGAGGAGCGCCTCGCCCATAGTGCGCATCTTGTGGGTAAGAAGCCCGTCGTAGATACCGCCGTTCAGGCAGTTGTTGTACATTGTATGGGTACCGGAAGTGTACATACCCGTCGCGGTGATGGCACCGGCAGGAGACACGGTGGTTCCCAGACGCATGAAAGCTTCGGTCGTGGATGTCTGATTCTCAAAACTTCCTGTGCCACAGGTCAGAATCGTGGCGTGGGGCATCTTAGCACCGTTAACGTAGCTGCTGGAAGGTGACCAGCCGCTCATTCCGATATAGCCACGATAGTTAAAGAAGCTAACTCCAGTGTTGATCGCCTGATTCATCGTAGAGGGATATCCGCCGCTGTAGTTCTCGATGAAGGTATAATCGGGATTAACACCCAGAGCGAGCTCTTTGATGAATTTATTGACGTACATGACGGAGATTCCGCTGGAAGTAGGATCGCCGATCAGAACCATTTTATCATACCATGTTGCGGCAGCGGGTTCGTTGTTCACGTTCTTCTCATACGCGTAGATCTTGGCGAACAAGACTGAAAGCTGAGAGAGGTTCTCCGCCGAGATACGACCGATGAACACATCACCAAGCAGGTCACCGCCTACAAGATGTGTGTACGGATAATCGCCTCTGCCGCCATAGCTGGACATGTTTTCAGCCCAGGTCGGAATGGCATAGCTGCCGTTCGTGTCTCCGAGGAGGATGATAAAGTCCGGACGGGTCTCAATGTTGGTATACTGATTCAGGATATAGTTCTTGATGGCTGTATTGCTGGTTCCGGCTACCTGGGTGGACGCAACGTTCACTTCATAGCCTTTCTGGCGTTTCCAGTTTACAAACTCATTCAGTTGCTGAAGGAAGGCTGTTTCAGTGTTCTGCCCGTAGATCAAAAGGATCCTGGGGTTCTTAGGGGGCAGATCTTCATCACGAAACTGGTCAAAGTTGTCTATTATCGACTCATAAATACCTTCAAAGGATTTTGAATAACCCTGATAGCTGCCAAGCTCGTTGGTCGAGGGATTGCGGTTGAAGTTGACGGTCACTTCCAGCTTGTCATAGACACGGAGCTGTTTCGTCCCGGCATTCCATTGCACCGGCATCAGAGTGATCTGGATAACTCTGAAATCCCTGATTATCGAGGGCTGAGAATACTGCACCAGACGGGAGGGATAGATCATATCCGAATTGTAGCTTTCCCTGTCATATGTAAGGTTATTCGCCAGTTCCTGAGTCGCAAAGACCGGAAGAGGCAGGATGTTGTCATAGTCTCTATAGCCTTTGGGGGTCACGGAGACTTCGTAATCTCCGGTGGGCGGGATGGCGATGGTCGCGCTGAATATCGGTAAAGCCGGCTTACCATCGTCGGCAGTGGTGGCAGAACCATCCATAGACAGATTGCTGAATTTCGTTCCGTTCAGGACTGTCTCGGCTATCACCAGCTTGGGACTGTCCAATTTGAGAGTGACACGGTCGGATCTTTCCGACACGATCTGAATGTTTCCGGGATTTGCTCCCGCCAAAATTCCCCGCCCCAAAAACAGGACCAGGATCAGGATCATGATGTGTTTTGTTTTCATCCTTTGTTCCTTTATCGACACATATCTAAAAAAGACCTGAGACTAAAGCCCCAGGTCATATCTTTCAATCTATATCTGGTTAGTTTAGATCCATTAGTCTGCTATGTCGTAGATCAGGATTCCCTGATCTCTGGCTGCCACGATGAGTTTGCCATCATGGAGCTTGGCATTGTTCGTATATCCGCAGGAGGTGAGATGAGTCAGCAGATCAGGCTGAGACGGACTCGTAATATCGAAAAGATAGATGCCGCCTCCCCCGGAACTCACAGCCGCGAGATTCCCGGAAATATTGATAGACGTCGCGTAACCTGTCGTATCATAAGTATAGACAAGCTGTGGTGAAGCGGGATTGGATATATCCAGAACGTGTAAGCCACCCTGTCTGGCAACGACATAGGCATAGTTTCCTTTGACGGCAACTTTCAGGGCTTCACCGACTACGGCGCGTTGTCCGACCAGCTGTTGGTTCGCCTTACTATAGATCATGAGGCCGCGTTGTTGCGCTGCCACATATATATAGGAGTCATCCTGAGCGAAGCCTGAAGCCGGAGAAGGGGTGTGAATACTTGGTTCCCCACCTATCCAAAGGTTACCATCGTATTTACCGGGATAGACATAAGAACCGGAACTGTAGGTAGCTCTGATGATATCGGCTGTAGTGGGATTGGGTATGGCCTCAAAGACCATATCGGAAATATCCTGTGTTGCTCCGGTTATAGCATCGATCACTTTGATCGAATCTGGGTTTGTGGTGTCAACGATACGGATCAGATCTGTACCATCGGTCTCGTTCAGGAAGAGACGGTTATGCACGCCCACCACGGAAACCTTACGGATCTTCACAAAGGTGACAGTCGAACCATCGGATGAGACCAGTGAGGAATACCATTTCTGAGAATAGTTCCCCAGGTCAATAATGGAAAATCCGCCTTGATCCTGTGCCACATAGAGCTGGTTACCATCAAAATCCAGATCAAGCGGATCGCCAACGATCTGTACCTGATGTAGCAGTTCCAGAACATCCGGTTCTTGCCACTCCGTGCTTCGCTTGGCGCAGCTCAACGTCATAAGCAGCGGAATGATCGCCACAATAAATAAAAGCTTTCTCGGCATCGAGATCCTCCCGGTTCTATCTTATATTAATTATTGTTCAGTTTCGATTTAGAGATAGATGCAAAACTCATTCCTAATTGTGCTTATTCTGCGATGTGGATGATATTTTCTCAGCCTTTTCTGACTTTATCAGGATAAATCAGTCGCTTACCTCTGAATATCCTTACAAAAAGAAAACCGTCCGAAGTTGTTCACCGGACGGTCATATTCTGGTAATCTGGTTGGTTAGTATTCGCTTAAGTTCGTGGTTCCCGCGTTAGCTCCGATATAAGCGGCGAATTCATAATATAACTCTTCGTCGTCATAATCGTAGTAATAGTCATCATAGTTGTATTCGCTCAGTAGATCTTCCATGGAAATGTATATGATATAGACATTCTCACCATCGGCATAAGGAACCGCGACATAAACCACTTTGCTGATCTCGTCTGACGCAGTCTCATCGGTGAGATCGAGCCAATCTGCCTGGATCAGGAAGAAATCATAAGCCACATCAGTCAAATATGAATACGCGTCATCCTCGGAAAGATAGTCCTTTGTCGCGTAAGTCGAAGACATAAAAACCGTCTCATCATCCTTCTCCATGAAAGAACCATTATCGAGGATATTTGCGACCGAATCATCAAAGGAGCTGGAGAATAGAGGGATCGCCAGTAGTATGAACAATAAGTAGATCAGATGCTTTTTCAATTTTAACCTCCTTTCAGGTTATACTGCCAAAATATCCGGATTATCAGCACAGACAAACGAATTTTTGGTACCACGAAATAACCCGTGAGACTTACTTTTTCTATCCAAAACGGGGTCAGCTTATCTAACCAACTTATTGCCAGCATCATAGGCTGATCATCCCGGTATCATGTCCTGTCCTGACAGGAAATGATACCGGGATGATATGGACATGATGCCGAGATGCTGCTTAGATACTAAAGCTGAGGAATGGCGAAACAATGGTGAGATATGATGCGAAACTGGTCTTCGGAAAAATAGCTTGACGTCTGTGGATTATTCCTGCTTTGCTTTTTGGTGAGTAATTGTTGCCCTATATGGTATATTACCCATTGAATCAAAGCAGGTTACCAAGAACTGAAAGTGGAGTTTCTTATGAGAGACAACCGGGATAACCAGAGAATTATTGAGATGTTTGCCGGGATCATTTCGACTCTCGATGCATTTCGCGTGAACAATGATGATAATATCCGCCCCGTGTTAGGTTTATGCGCGAAAACGCTTGGCGCTGACTTCATCCATTACAACATTCTGGAAGGTGAATCTCTGCGTAACCGGAGTTATTGGGGATCATCGCACAGACCAGTGTTCCGGGAAAAAGCCGATAGATATTTGTGCTTCGATGCCATCAGCCTGGGAAAGGATGCTCCATACTACGTTCCGGATATTAGCCAGCCAGAGTTTACCGGCAAAAACGAGGAGTTACTACGATTGGGTATCAGATCCTATCTGGGCTATCCGGTGTCTATTGCCCATACCATACAAGGGGTGGTCTGCGCTTTCTTCAGGGAAGTGTTTGAACCAGATGAAACAGAGCTTATATTTTTGAAACTGGCTTCCCATATCGTTGGCATGGAAGAAGAGCGATTGCTCAATCAGGATACGCATTCAGCGGGCGAGAAGAAGTACCGCGAGCTGTATCAGATGCTCAGATTGATGTGCGACAACGTCACAGACATGATCTGGGCAAAGGACATCAACAATCGTTATCTCTTCGCCAACGAAAAGTTCTGCCAGACCATCCTGCTCGCGGAAGACACCGATGAACCGGTTGGCAAGAACGATATGTTCTTCGCGACAAGGCAGAGGGAAGCTCATCCAGATGACGCCACCTGGCATACATTTGGCGAGATTTGCAGAGATTCAGACACGGTGGTCATAGAAACGCTCAAACCGCATCAATTCAATGAATACGGCAATATCCGGGGAAAATACATCTATCTGGACGTTCATAAAGCTCCGTTCTTGGATACTGACGGGAAGCTGCTCGGCACGGTCGGCAGCGGTCGCGACGTCACTCAGGCAAAAGCTACAGAACTGGCACTGATCGAAAGTCAGGAACGCTATAAAGCTTTGATGGACGCCAATCCTGACCTTATCTTCCTCTATGACAACGAGGGCAAATTTCTGGATTGCCACTGTAATAATCCGGATGTGCTGATCCTCCCGGCAGAAGAACTCATCGGTTCCAGTGTCTATGATCATTTCTCCAGGGAACTTGCCGATGAATGCGTCCGGTATATTCACCAGGCTCATGAGACAGGCGAGGTCGCGATTCAGGAATACACGCTGCATCTGGCGAAATCAGATTTCTTTGAGGCAAGGTTTGTACCTTTGGGGCAGGACAAATGCCTCTCGATCATCCGGGATATAACCGCAAAAAAACTTGGAGAATCACAGCTAAAAGAGAGTGAAGCAAGATACCGCAGGCTTTATGAATCAGCTAACGAAGGTATCATCATCATGGACGTAGATCACGAAATCACGGAAGTCAACAGCAAGACCTGCGCCATGATCGGCTATACTGAAGCAGAAATAATTGGAAGAAAGGCATCTGACTTCGTCAACGATGATGATCTCCCTGATTATCGGAAGAGGCTTCAGCGCAGAATGTTGGGTCAGCATGACTCCTATGAGACGAGATTGAAGGCAAAAGACGGCTCAATCCTTTGGGTGATCATCTCGGCAACCTCGATCATCGATGATAATGGCAACTTCTCCGGTTCCTTCGGTATGATCCAGGATATCACGGCAAGAAAAAACCTTGAGCTGAGTCTGACGAATTCCATCGCGAAATACGAGCTTCAGAGAAACACTCTGTCTAATGTTTCCCTATCACCACTGGTCATGGAGGGAGATCTGGAACTGTTGGCTGAGGAAGTCACAAGGATCGCCGCTTACACAATGGATACCAGACGCGTCAGCATCTGGCTGTTCAACAAGGAATACACCCGCCTCGAGTGTGTCCGTCTCTTCGATACAGAGACCCGCGAGCACACTAGCGGTACATACCTTACCATTGAGGAGTATTCAAGCGAGTTCAGCTATCTGAAATCAGCTAAGTACATCGACGCTTCAGATCCATACAAAGACCCCAGAACAATTGGTTACATCGATAGATACCTTATTCCCAATCAGATCACCTCAATGCTAGACGCGGTTATCAGAATATCCGGGAAAGAGTATGGGCTGATCTGCTTCGAACATGTTAATTTCTGCCATGAATGGGAACAGAACGAGATCAGCTTCGCCTGTCAGATGGCAGATCAACTTGCCTTATGTATTACGAACAGAGAAAGAAAGCAGGCAGAAGGGGATCTGAGGATCAGCGATGAACGGTATAAACTGCTCCTGGAAATCGCACAGGTTGGCATAGGTGTCTTTGAGGATACCAGGAT
>Ga0116170_10004732_pt1 | contig 12369 bp, 10 predicted proteins | sample AD_JPNHW1_MetaG_FD_89797 | JGI IMG/M metagenome (GOLD analysis project Ga0116170, IMG submission 89797) | Active sludge microbial communities of municipal wastewater-treating anaerobic digesters from Japan - AD_JPNHW1_MetaG | ecosystem: Engineered > Bioreactor > Anaerobic > Digestate | place... | reverse complement strand
CCTTGCTTGAATGCGGGATTGCAGTCGACGAAAGCCTCGTCTATACGGGTGACTTTAACGACCACTCCGGCGTGGCCGCCGTCAAGCATTGGCTTGACGACCTTGGGGTTCAACCCGAGGCGATAGTCGCGTCGAACGATAACATGGCGTTCGGCGCCATCGCCGCCCTGCAGGAACGGGGTATTTCGGTGCCGTATGGCGTCGCCGTCACGGGATTCGACGACGTACCGGACGCGGCGACGCAAACCCCGCCCCTTTCGACCGTAAGTCAACCGATATATCAGGAAGGACGGAAGGCCCTTGAACTGCTCGTCCGCAAGCTGAGCGGCGGAACTCTTGACTTCGAGACTCAGGTCGAGCCTCGTCTCGTCTGTCGCGAATCCTGCGGTTGCCTTTCCGCGACGCTCGGCGCTTTCAAGGAATCCGAATACGAGTCAAAGGTCGCCGAAGCGGGGGCGGACGCCATACGCCGCGAGCTTTCCCGTTCGGGTCGCGATAAAGCGCCCTCGGTAGAGTCTCTCGCGCGGTCGTGGAACGCAAAGCCCCGGGACGAGAGGGCGTTTATCGCGGAATTCAGCAACGTATTGCAGCGCGATATCATTTCCGGCTCTGACGCCTCCTCGTGGTATCCGGTGATAAACCTTTTTCGACTTTCGTCCGCGGAGGGCGACTGTGGCGCGTTGCTGCATCGCGCGCAAGCGATGGTTTCCGACGCCGAGCGCCAAGCGATTTTCCGCGGAATAACGGAACGGGAACGCAAAGACAGCGTGTTGCGTATCGTCGAGCGCGAGATCCTGACGAGCCTGACCCAGGACAACCTCGCGAAGATTCTCGCAAAATCCTTTCCTCAGCTTGGTCTTGGAGGCGCGATCCTGTGCCTCTATGACGATCCCGCGCGTCCAACCGCGGCCTCGAAGGCGATCGTCGCGGTGCGCGACGGCAAGGCGCTGCCCACGCCGAAAGAATCCTTCCTTCCCGCAAGGATCGCACCCGAATCTGTGCAATTCGCCTCGTCCCCGAAGTCTCCGATCGTGCTCATTCCCCTGTGCTACCGCGAAACAAGCCTTGGCTACGTCGCTTTCGAGCAGACGACCGACAAGGGCGCGCTTTACGAGGGGCTTACCAACGAGATCGGCACCGCGATACAGGGAATGATCCTGATCGAGCGCGTCGTCAGGGCAGAGCGGGACATGGAAGCGCGCAGCGGCGAGATCGAGAGCCTTGTCCGTCCCATGCTCGAGTCCATCGGCTCGATCAACGACGTAGCCTCCGCCCAAAGGGACGAGATCGGTAGGTTGGATGCCCTGAACCGCAGAAGCGACCTGTCCGTTAAGGGAATGAAAGGGATCATCGAGTCCTTATCTGACGTGCTGGGTAAGGCAGGGGAGCTAGTCGCCGGGATCAACGAGATATCCGAAGTCGTCAACGTGGTCGCGATCAACGCGAGTATCGAGGCGGCGCATTTCGGCAAGCAGGGAACGGCGTTCGCCGTCATCGCAGGGGAAGTTCGGAAGCTCGCCGGGACGACGAGGAAAAACGCCGAGGGCATCACCGGTTTCCTTGACGAGATCGGGACTAAAATCGCCGGGCTTTACTCCTCGAACCAGGAACTCTCCGATACATTCGCGCAGCTTAAGACGACCGTGCAAGCCTCCGTCGAGGTTCTTGGGTCCATCTCAGCGCGCATGGAAACCCTGGATCGCGGCAGCAACGAGATTCTCAAAGTCATGAATTCCAAAGCTTTGACGACCTGATTGATCATTTGCGCGCGATTTGGTATAAATATGCAATAATCAAGCATTAAAGCCGTGTGTGCAAAGGGGTATACAGGCAACTTCCGGTGCGCCGGTTATCAGGAGGTTTGATATGCCCTTTAACGAGATGTACGGCATTAGCGCTTTCGGCGATTCTGTAATGAGGGATCGTCTCCCCAAGGCAATCTACAAGGAACTCAAAGAGGTCCAGGCCGGCGAGCGCGAGCTTACCAACTCATGCGCCGAGGTCGTCGCGAACGCGATGAAGGATTGGGCTATCGAGAAGGGCGCGACCCACTATACCCACTGGTTCCAGCCGATGACCGGCCTTACCGCTGAGAAGCACGACTCTTTCATTTCCCCCACCAGCGACGGACGCGCGATCCTCGAGTTCTCCGGCAAGGAGCTTCTCCAGGGCGAGCCCGACGCTTCGAGTTTCCCCTCCGGCGGACTCCGCGCCACCTTCGAGGCTCGCGGCTACACCGCGTGGGACGTCACGAGCCCCGCGTACCTCAGCGAGGACGGCAACTGCAAGACCCTCGTCATCCCGACCGCGTTCGTCGGCTACCACGGCGAGGCGCTCGACAAGAAGACCCCGCTCCTCCGCTCCATGCAGGCGGTCAACGTTCAGGCGATGCGCGTCATCAAGGCCCTCGGCAACACCACTTCCAAGCGCGTCGTTTCGTCCGTCGGTCCCGAGCAGGAGTACTTCCTCGTCGACGAGAAATACTACAACGAGCGCCAGGACCTCTTCCTGACCGGACGCACCGTGTTCGGAGCCCTTCCCCCGAAGGGTCAGGAGATGGAAGACCATTACTTCGGCAAGATCCCCTCGCGCGTCGCGGGCTTCATGACCGACGTAAACGAGGAACTCTGGAAGCTCGGCATCCCGTCCAAGACCCAGCATAACGAGGTCGCGCCGAACCAGTTCGAGCTCGCGCCGATCTATAACGTCTCAAACGTCGCAACCGACCAGAACTACATCGTCATGATGACGCTGAAGAAAATCGCCCGCAAGCACGGCATGGTCTGCCTTCTCCACGAGAAGCCCTTCCGTGGCGTAAACGGCTCCGGAAAGCACAATAACTGGTCGATAGGCACCGACGACGGGATCAACCTCCTTAATCCCGGAAAGACCCCCGGGGAGAATATTCAGTTCCTCCTTTTCGTCTCCGCCGTAATCGACGCCGTCGATACCTACGCGCCGCTTCTCCGCCTCTCCGCGGCGAATACCGGTAACGATCACCGTCTTGGCGCGAACGAGGCCCCGCCCGCGATCATCTCGATCTTCCTCGGGGAGCAGCTCTCCGACATCTTCGAGGGCATCGCGACCGGCAAGCCCGTCCCGAGCCAGGAAGGCCTCAAGCTCGAGCTCGGCGTCAACACCCTGCCCAAGCTCCCGAAGGACCTGACCGACCGCAACCGCACGAGCCCGTTCGCCTTCACCGGCAACAAGTTCGAGTTCCGCATGGTGCCGTCGAGCGAATCAATCGCGGGGGCGAACTTCACGATCAACACGACCGTGGCCGAGGTTCTCGCCGGATTCGCCGACAAGCTCGAGAAGTCCAAGGACGTCACCGCGACCGTCAAGGAGATCGTCACCGACACCTGGAAGAAGCATAGCCGGATCGTGTTCAACGGAAACGGCTATACCGAGGACTGGGTCAAGGAAGCCGAGAAGCGCGGATTGCCGAACCTCAAGAGCTCGGTCGAGGCCTGGCCGTATTTCGGCAAGGAAGACTCCGTTCGCATCTTCACCAAGCACAAGGTCTTTTCCAAGGAAGAGATTCACGCTCGCCTGGACATCGTCCTCGAGAAGTACTCCAAGCAGATCAACATCGAGGCCGGCGTCGCGTACGAGATGGCGACCCGACAGATCCTTCCCGCTTGCTCCGACTACGCGGTCGAGGTCGCGGCCCAGCTGCAGACCCTCGAGTCATCCGGCGTCAAGAGCGACTCCCTCAAGAAGAAGCTCGGGGACGTTATGGTTATGGTAGAGGAAGCGTCGAAGATCGCAGACAAACTCGACGCGGACCGCAAGGCTGCGAAGGCCGTCGCTGACCCGCTCGCGCAGGCCAAGACGTATCGGGATTCCGTATTCGCCGATATGGAAGCGCTCCGGGCGCCGATCGATCGGCTCGAGAAGCTCCTTCCGAGGGACTACTGGCCGATGCCGACGTACGAGGAACTGCTTTTCAGGATTTAATCGACTCGTATATGAAGAGGCCACCCTTACGGGTGGCCTCTTTTTTTATACTCTGGCGGTTTACGACTTGTCCATCAATTCCTTGCGGCTGTTAACGCGGGTTTTTTCGTAGATATGCTTTATGTGCGTCTTGGCCGTGTTCTCCGAGATGCACAGTCGCGCCGCGATCTCCTTCGTGCTGCAGCCTTTCGCGAGAAGCTCGTACACGTCCTGTTCGCGGCGGCTCATTGAGGATGTCGTCTCGATCGATTCGCCCCAAAAAACCTGCACGGAAAATCCCGCGAGTCCGCCCTTGTTAAGGGTGACGGGGGTAAACTCGGCGTGAATCGGCCTGCCGTCTTCGGCGGAGACGTCGGCGTGGATTCGTTCCTTCCCTCGGGCGTGCGAGGGAAACTTATCGATCTGGCTGGCGAACAGACGCTCGCCGGTCGCGATGGGAAAGCCCGCGCTCCGTAAAAGGTCGACGGCTTTGTCGTTCATGTCCTGGATCGCCAATTCCGTGTCGACGATGACGATTGCCTTGGGATGCGTCTCGACCAAGTTTCTGTATTCGATGATCCGCGGGTCGAGAAGCCGATAGCGGGTAATGCTCACGAGAAACGTAAGTCCGCTGACCGAGAAGAGCAGTATCGAAAAGTCGCGCTGTATTCCGGGGATCAGTCGGAAGATATAGATCAGGTTCGAGGCGACCGGGAAGCTGACGCCGATGATATTAAGAATGCACTGCGATTTCCGGCTCGCGTCCATTTGGATGAAATCCCTCAGTATGAACCCGATCCCGACGAAATAAAGAATATACGAATACGCGCTGTGAACCCAGAACCAGGGACCGTAGCTTTTTACCACGTGAAAATACGCGTTGCCCGTTTGAATGATCGCGTGATCGCTCCAGAGCGCCGGCTCGAAGAAGGGCACCCATACGATCGCGATCGTGATCGAGGGAATGATCGACAGTATTAATTCCGTGGATACAAGGTGATCGTTGGTCCCGTGCGTATACTCAAGGCAAAACAAAACCCAGGAGATGGGTAGGACGGCAATGGCGGTGTAAGTGAGGTGCGAGAAAAAGAGCAGGGACTCTTGTGACTTCGCCGTCATTTCGAGGGCGGTAAAAAGCGTGATACACGCGGTCTCGCAGAGGAAAAAAACCAGTGAGATAAATCGGCCTTTTTGCCGGTTTACGACAGTGAAGATCAGGCAGGTGATCGTCAGAAGCAAAGCGAATGGGGACAATGTGACAAAAAGCTGTGCCTGTGACATATCTCCATTTTCTCATGGTGGGAATACTCCGTCAAGATGAGCCGTCGTGTGCCAAAAAAAAGGCAACGCGTAATGCGTTGCCCGAAATAATGCCGGAGGATTATTTTTACATCGGTTTTTTTACCTGGATGTTTTGTGATGGCATTAGTTTAACCCTTCTGTTTCAGCAATACAACTTTTCGAAGGGTGATTTTTGGGTGATTTTTAAATCGAAAATAGAACACTTGTATAAATGTTCAAGTAATACATTGACAAAGTGAACAGTTGAACATATATTCAAGTGTATGAAAGACACTCTACATAACCAAGATATACCGCCTGTGGTTAATTCCCGAACAATTATCGATATGGATGACCGCTGTGAGGTTAATACGGTACATGAGCAGGAAGTCGCGCGCTCCAGGATGAAGATGCCCGATGAAGCGCTGCTATGTGACCTCGGCGACTTTTTCAAGACGTTCGGCGATTCAACCAGAATCAAGATCGTATCGGCCTTGATGACCGGCGAGCTTTGCGTATGCGACATCGCGGCGACGCTCGACATGACGGTATCGGCCGTATCCCATCAATTGCGCGTCCTGCGGCAGGCGAAGATAGTCAGGACTCGCCGGGACGGGAAGCAGATATTCTATTCTATCGAGGATAACCATGTCGGAATCCTGTTCACCATGGGCCTTGAGCACGTCAGGGAGGATAGATAATGGGATGCGGTTGCTGTCATGATTCATCGTCCGAGTGCGCCAATGAGCATGCGCATGAGCATTCCCATGAGCAAGAGGGTGGACGGGCTCGGCTCGAGGTTCGCTTGCTCGCGATCCGTTTTTCGGTCGCATTCATCCTGTTCGCGTCCTCGATCGCGCTTTCGGTTTTTCTACCCGGCGCGCATGGGCTTCTGACGCGGGCACTGTTCGTCGCGTCTTGGCTCGTCGCTGGATATCGCGTCGTATGGAACGCGATCCGTAACGCCCTGCGAGGCGATCTTTTCGACGAGAATTTCCTGATGACCGTCGCGACCGTGGGCGCGTTCGTCATCGGTCAGTGGAGCGAGGGCGCCGCCGTCATGCTTTTCTATAACCTGGGCGAAATGGTCCAGGAGTCCGCGGTCAACCGGTCGCGAAAGTCGATCACCGATTTGATGGACGTCCGACCGGACGTCGCCCGGCTCAGCGAGGGAGACGCGCTCGTGCACCCTTCGACCGTGCCCGTCGGGTCTACGATACGCGTCCTTCCCGGCGAAAAGGTTCCCCTCGACGGCACGATAGTCGGCGGCGCGACGAGTTTCGACACCTCACGGCTGACGGGCGAGAGCGCACCGCGCGACGCCGTTTCCGGGGACGTCGCCCTCGCGGGATTCGTCAACGGCGGCGGACTCGTGGAGATTCGCACGACCGCGGCCTTCGGCGATACGGCAGCCTCGAAAATGCTCGCGCTCATCGAGGACGCGCAGAACCGAAAGGCGAAGGCGGAGCGGCTAATCACGTCGTTCGCGCGCGTGTACACGCCGATCGTAACCGTCGGTGCGGTTCTTTTAGCCATCGTGCCTCCGTTCGCCAATGCGCTGATCGGCGGCGCGGGCCTTTCGTCACTCGCTACATGGTCTGTCTTTGCCCCATGGGTGTCCCGCGCGCTCGTGTTCCTCGTCATATCCTGCCCCTGCGCCTTCGTCATCTCGGTGCCGCTCGGGTTTTTCGGCGGGATCGGCGGCGCCGCGAAAAAAGGCCTCCTCGTAAAGGGCGCGGACTATATCGACGTGCTTGCCAAGGCAAAGGGCGTGGTGTTCGATAAAACGGGGACGCTTACCCGCGGCGAGTTCGCCGTACGGTCGGTGGAGCCCGCTGGAGTAAAACCCGCCGGAGCCATGCCCGCCGGTGCCATACCCGCCGGAATCTCGCCCGCGTGTGTCTCACCCTCGGGTGATGCGCCCAGCGTCCTTGCCCACGAGCTTATCCACGCGGCCGCGATCGCGGAATCGCGTTCCGGCCATCCCGTTGCGCGGGCAATACTTGAATACGCGAAAGGCGTCGGGATCGACGCGCAATCCGCCGCGGTTAGCGAGGTCCTTGAGCGGGCGGGGTATGGGGTTTCGCTCGTGCATGAGGGACGAACCCTCCTTGCGGGATCTCGGCGGCTTATGACTGAGCGCGGCGTTTCCGGGCTTCCGTCGGAAGAGGAATCAGGAACGATCGTTGGAACCGCGGTCGATGTCGCTATTGACGGGATATGGAAGGGCCGGATTGTGCTTGGCGATACCCCGAAAGACGACGCGGCGCTGGCCGTCACGAGGCTCCGCGAGCTTGGCGTGAGGGATATCGTCATGCTTACCGGCGACGTCGAGTCCGCCGCCCATGATGCCGCCAACGCGATCGGCATAACGGATTATCGCTCGGGCGTGCTGCCTCATCAGAAGGTTGATTTCTTCGACGAGATTTCCGCCAAGGTAAAGCGCGAAAACCCGAAGGCTACCGTGCTGTTCGTCGGCGATGGGATCAACGACGCGCCGGTGCTCGCCCGCGCCGATGCCGGGCTCGCGATGGGCGGTATTGGGAGCGACGCCGCGATCGAGGCCGCCGACGTCGTCCTTATGAACGACAGCCCCCTCCTAGTCGCGGAGGCGATCCGCTCCGCGCGCTGGACCCGGCATATCGTTATGGAAAACATCGTCCTCTCGTTCGTCATCAAGATCGGCTTTCTCGCCCTGGGCGCGCTCGGGGTGGCGACTCTATGGGAGGCCGTGTTCGCGGACGTGGGCGTCGCCCTGCTCGCGACGGTCAACTCGCTCCGCGCCCGGCGCTGAGGGAAAGCCATCGATAGACAGACGCGACGTTTTCTGGTATCGTTCCATCATACGCGCCGGCGTGGTGGAATGGTAGACACGGTGGACTCAAAATCCACTGCCCCTAAAGCGTATCGGTTCAAGTCCGATCGCCGGCATTGAAAAGCGACCCCCTAAGGGTCGCTTTTTTTTATTTCAATAGTCAATCCCGATGAGTCGCCTTGTATTGCCTGAATCCCCCTGACAGGTTTCTGACGTTCCGGAAGCCGCGTCCGAGCAGGATGTTTTGTGCGGCGTTGCCCGTCGTGCCTTTGTTGCAATAGGTTATGATCATCGCGTCTCTGTCCATGTCCTGGGTTTTCTCCCTGATCGATTCATGCGGGATATTAACCGCGCCCGGGACATGGGCTGCCTCAAACTGTTTTTTCGCGCGGGTATCGATAACCGTATGCGGCTCCCCGGACGCGGCGAGACCGTCCATCTCCGCGGCGGTGATGAGCGGCCTGCCGCGCGCGATCGCGTTGTCGAGGATCATGCCGGTGTACATGACGGGATCTTTCGTCGTCGAGAAAGGCGGGGCGTACGCAAGGTCTAAATGGAAAAGGTCTTCGGCTTTCGCCCCGAACGTGATGGCCGTGGCGATTACGTCTATTCGTTTGTCCACGCCCGATTCCCCGATAATTTGCGCGCCAAGCATGCGGCCCGTCGAGCGATCCGCGATTCCCTTGATCGTAATTTCCTTTCCGCCGAGATAGTCCGGCCTGTCCGGCTTGATGTTATGGCAGACGACCGCGTCATAACCCGCCTCGCGAGCCTCCCGTTCCGAGAGTCCGGTCTGCGCGACGGCTAGGCCGAACACGCTGAATATGCCGGTGCCGAGAATCCCCCGAAATTCGAGCGCCCCGCCCGTTACTTGATCGCCCGCGATTCGACCGGTTTTGTTCGCGGTCGAACCGAGCGGTCTCCAAACTTTTTTCCGGGTCACGAGATGGGTCTGCTCCACGCAGTCTCCGCATGCCCAAATTCCTGGGATGGAGGTCTCCATTTTCGCGTTCGTCTTTATTGCGCCCGCGACGCCAAGCTCGACGCCGCATGCTTTCGCGAGCGAGGTTTCGGGCCGGACTCCGGCCGCGAGTAGGGTGAGCCCCGAAGGTATTCGCGTTCCGTCGGACAGCATCACGCCGCCGTTTCCGACTTCCGTTACCGAGGCTCCTGTATATACCTTGACGCCGTTTTTCTCGAGATGGGCGCGGACGAGAATAGCCATATCGGGATCGAGGCCTGGCGTTACCTGGTCGAGTTTTTCGACGAGGGTTACCGCGATGCCGAGCTTAGCGAGGTTTTCGCAAACCTCGAGGCCGATGAAACCGGTGCCGACAATCGCGGCGGTATCGGGTTTCTTGTCCGCGATCCATTCCTTGATGCGAATCATGTCATTGATATTGCGCAGGGTGAAAACATCTTCCCGATCGGCCCCTGTAATCGGGAGCCTCATGGCGGACGCGCCGGTCGCGAGGATGAGGCGGTCCCATCGGTCGTCGAAGGTCTCGCCCGTCTCGAGATTGCGCACGGTCACGGTTTTAGTTACGGGATTTATCGACAGCGCTTCGTGGCGAGTTTTGACCTCGACCCGGTATTTGGTCCAGAAAAACGCGGGGTCTCGCGGGGTAAGGTCTGAAAGACTTTTAACTTCGTCGCCGAGGAAATAGGGCATGCCGCAACCCGAATACGAAATGAATCGATCTCGCTCGTATACTGTGATTTCCGCGTCTTCGTCGTTACGTCTCGCCTTGGCGGCCGCGGAAGTGCCTGCGGCGACCGCTCCGATGATTACTATTCGCATGGCTGTCTCCTTTATATAGAATAGAGCCATGCGATAGCGCAGTCAACGCGAGAATCGTGAGAAATCGGTTAAACTATCAATTGCTCAACTTTGCATGGATCGCGTCGAGTTTTGCCCTGAATAAGCCGCGCAAATCCTGCTCGATATCGGCCATTGGCTTTGAGGGAATCATGTCCATGCGGGTCGCGTAATCCTTTCCCGGTGCCTCGATCATATTGGCGCTCGCGACGGCCATGCGGGAGACCAGTCGCGCGGACTCATCCGGCGTCAGACCATAGCGTACTCCGCTCGTTATCATTTCATCGAGAAGCGGCCAAAGATACGTAGGCCCCATCGCGGAAAGTACGGCATAGGTTTCAAGGTTCGTTTCATCGACTTCGGGCATGTCACCGAGTACGGACAGCAATTCTCTCACAAGCTTTCGGTCGGATTCACTTATCGACGAGCCCCACGCGACGGGATTATAACCTTCACCAATGCTGGTCGCCGCATTCGGAATATATCGCGCGATTTTATCGGTACCAAGCCAATTCGAAAGCGCGGAGATTGAGGCTTTGGGGGCAAGCGAGACGACTATGGTGTGTTGTCCGACGAACGGCGCAATGGACTCACATCCTGCTTGTACGTTCGGGGGAGGGAGGGCGATAAAAAGAAAGTCGGCCTTGCCCACGTTTTTGGAATTTGTCCCCGCGTTGGTTACGGAAGTAATACGCTGCGCGAGGTTTTCCGATACCGCGGGATTTGCGTCCATGACCGTAATCGCGAGGTTAGTATGTGCCCGGAATAGTCCTTCAATCATGAATGCCGTTACCCGGCCCGACCCGATGAAACCGATTGTCCGCTGATCCATATTCGTCCTCCATATGATAATATACTAATATGCGCAATAGTGCATATTAGTAGTTAAAAAAACTATTTACATCCGCACCAATTTGTCGGTTTTCCGCTATCATCCCGGCTTTGGAGGATTTTTTTGATGTTCTTCACGTCTTCGGAGAAAGCCGGAACATCGGCGCATTTGATCGCGGCGACGGAATCAAGGAGTTTCCGCGTAAAATCGTTCTCGGCTATAATGCCGTATTTCACCAGTTTCCCGTCGCGTTCTTCCTTAACGAGACGCGCGGTGCGGAGAATGCCAAGCGCTCGTGAAATGGCATACTGCGGTTTTCCCGTAATGCTCCCGATCTCGCACACGCAAAGCTGAACGCCGGCCTTCAAAAGAATCCGTACGATTCTGAGGCGGGTTTCATCGCCAAGAGCCTTAATTTTTTCCGTGTGATCAATCATGACTATATGATATGTACATATATGCATATATGTCAAGTGTTAAAAAACATTTATCGCTGATTGCGCATCAACCAAGTCTCTTTTTCTTCTCGGCGAGGACGGCGAGGTAGCTGCATTTTCCCATCTCGATGACGCAGGGCACGACGAGCGTATAGATAACCTGCGTGCCTTTCTTTTCCATTTCAATAAGACCTACATCGTGGAGCAGCGATAGATGTTTCGAGGCGACGGATTTATTCAGATTGAGGTATGAGGCGAGGTCGCACACGCACCATGGCTTTTCCGCGAGCTTTTCCAGCATCGCAAGCCGGTCCGGGTGCCCGATTGCCTTGAATAATTCGGCGGTCATCTCGAAGCGTTTTTTATCAGATTCCTTCATATCTATATAGTTGCAAAGTTCGGAAACTTTGTCAATAAATTGTGCGTGTTCTTGTGTTTCGACTTGACTTTTGGTGCAAAGTTTCCAATAATAGAAACAGAAGGGGAATAAATGATGAAAATACAGATTCTTGGGACAGGATGCCCGAAGTGTAAGCAACTTGAGGCGAACGCTCGCGCGGCGGTCGCTTCGAAGGGAGTCGAGGCGGATATAGAGAAGGTTACCGATATCGACCAAATCATGGAGATGGGCGTAATGATGACCCCCGCCCTCGTCATCGATGGCGAAGTCAGAAGCGTCGGCAAGGTTCTCACCGTCGACCAGATCGCCGCGCAGCTGGAAGGTGCAAACTGATGGCCTGTTCATGCTCTTGCTGTGGGGACACCGCGACAAAGCTGGTTTATGCGTGCGCGGGAGCGGCGAATACGGGATATCTCGCGGATCAGGTAGCGCGAAAGCTCAATCGCGACGGGGCCGCTGATATGACTTGCCTCGCGGCGGTCAGCGCCGACCTTTCTGGGTTCATCGAGTCGGCAAAATCCGCGGACAAGAACGTCGTGATCGACGGGTGCCCGGTCGCGTGCGGAAAGAAGATATTCGAAAGCAAGGGGCTTCCGTTCATGCATTTCGTCACGACCGATTTCGGCGTGGAAAAGAAGAAGACCGTAATCACCCAAGAAGTAATCGATAGGGTGGCGGGAGAGATCTGCAAGGCAATGAACGCCTAAAGGATTGAGAGATGGCAAAGAAAGAATATACTCCCAACGTCATTTTATTGGGACTTGCGGCGGTATTCGTCGCGATTTACTTCATTCCGTGGGACGCCCCGCGCGTCACGACGGGAATTCTCGAAGGCTTCCAGATGCT
>Ga0116170_10004724_pt1 | contig 12382 bp, 9 predicted proteins | sample AD_JPNHW1_MetaG_FD_89797 | JGI IMG/M metagenome (GOLD analysis project Ga0116170, IMG submission 89797) | Active sludge microbial communities of municipal wastewater-treating anaerobic digesters from Japan - AD_JPNHW1_MetaG | ecosystem: Engineered > Bioreactor > Anaerobic > Digestate | place... | reverse complement strand
CGGAGATCAATGTCATGCCGCCAGAAACGTCCCGATGCCGGCCATTCCGTCTGACTCAGTCCCCGGAACTGGACGGTTTTCCATCTCCTCTGGCGCGCGATACGCAAGGCTTCCTCCAGAAGAGGTTGGGGTTCGATGTCGCCTTGAAGGAGGGGGGGGCAGAAATCGCTGAACGGCAGAGAAACCCCTTTTTTCCCGAGAAGGGGAGACTGGACTTCCATGAACGGGATGATGGCCCGCCCGCCTGGGGACTCCGCGGTCAGATAGACCGGTTGAAAGCCATAAGAATCGGTCAGAACCCGGGCCCAGGCGGTGGTGTGAAACGGAGTGGCGTCCGGAAATTCCCGCAACCGGTTGTCCCAGTCCGGTGTTTCTAGAGGATTTTCCGCGAGAAAGCGTAGAGCCATGGCTGCCGGTCGGTCTTTCTTTCCGGATTTCCCGGGCCAACAGATTACTCCTTCTCCGGCAGGCGATTCCTGGCGGATCAGCACAATAACCGATTGACGTCTGTGGGGGCCGCGCGAAAGAGCGGGTTACTTCCGGTCCAGTTTTCGAAGGACCCGGGCGGGATTTCCCGCGACGACGGTATTGGGGGGGACGTCTTTGGTCACCACACTGCCCGCGCCCACGATGGCGTTTTCGCCCACGGTGATGCCGCACAGGAGCGTCACGCTCGATCCGATGGAGGCGCCGGCCTTGATGGTCGTTTTCTCGCACACCCAATCCGCTTCCGTCTGGAGGTTCCCGTCTTCATTGGTGGAACGAGGATACAGATCGTTGATAAATGTGACATTGTGGCCGATAAAGACCCGGTCTTCGATCTCGACGCCTTCACAGATGAAGGTGTGACTCGAAACCTTGCAGTTGGCGCCGATTCGGGCCCCTTTCTGAATTTCCACGAAGGTGCCTATCTTGGTATTGTCCCCGATTTCGCATCCGTACAGGTTGACGAAATTGAAGATTCGCACGCCCTGACCGAGCTTGACGTCAGGCGTGATCACACATGTCGGGTTGGTTCTGAAAGGTTCGTTGCCGGACATTGGGGATTCCTTTCCCTCGGGTGAAATAAACTGCATGTGGCAGGCTCAGACAAATTGCTGAAGCCATTGTTCCATCAGCACGATGCTGAAGAGGACCTTGTAGTTGTTTTGTTTCCCGGCCTGATGCTCGTCAACCAGCTGGCGGACGGCTTGCGGTCGCAGGTACTGATAAATCCGTGCCTGGGGATTGTTGACCGTATCCCCGATCTTGCCGGAAAGCGAGGCCCGGTACCAACTGTCCACAACGCTGGCGGCGAAACCCCGCTTTTTACGGTCCAGAATGGTTTGCGGGAGCAGGTTTCCACAGACCCGCTTGTGCAGCCATTTGCGTTGCCCCCATCGGACTTTGTACTCGGGGGGAAGACTTTCGACAAACCGGACGATTTCCAGGTCCAGATAGGGGACCCGGACTTCGAGACTGTGCGCCATCGAGAGTTTGTCGGCATACATCAGGAGTTCATCGGGCAGGGAGGAGCGCAGTTCAATGAACTGGAATCCCCCCAGTTCGTCCAGATCGGACATCAGGGGGACCATGTCGCTCCAGAACTGCAGAATACGGTCGCCGGGGTTTTCCGGGAGAATTCCGGGATGAAACAGGCCGTCAATCCGACCGGCGGGCAGGAGCGAGAAGATTTCCTTGTAACGGTTCATGCGGTCGGGCACATCGAGCGAGTAGAGTGACCGCTGCACGGTTTCGTTTCTTGGCAACTGAGCCAGAAGGCTTTTGAGCAGGGAACGAAATGGAGTGGGAATCTTCCGCCAGATGGCTCCGTATCGGACACCGAGGTGGCGGGTGTATCCGCCGAACATTTCGTCCGGACCCTGTCCCATCAGGGCCACCGTCACCCCTTTTCGGGCCGCTTCACAGACGTGGTACATCGGGACAACGGACGCGGAAGCGATGGGTTCTTCCAGAACCTGTACCACATGGGCCAGCGCCTGGTCGAAGGCTTCCCGGTCGAGCAGAATGGCGGTATTTTCGGCGGAGAAAAGCCGGGCCGTTTCCGCCGCGTCTTCCAGTTCGTCCCCGTTATAACTGGAACCGTATCCGACCGAATAGGTCTGGGGTTTCCGGGTTTGTTCGCACATCAGGCCCAGCAGGAGGCCGGAATCCACCCCTCCACTCAACAACAGCCCCAGCGGCACGTCGCTGATCATCTGCCGCTTGACGGCATCCCGATAAAGATACAGAAGGTGTTCTTCCGCTTCACGAATACTGGGGACGGGATCGAAGGGATGGGGTTTGGCCAGCCACCAGCGTTCGACCTTGACTCCCCCCGTTGCGGAAGCGATCAGGCAGCACCCCGGCGCCAGTTTCTGGATTCCTTTGAACGCCGTCAGGGGAGACGGGGTGTAGCGGTACCGGAGGAAGAGGTTCAGGGCGACGGGATCGGCCTCCACGGCCCGGTCCCGCTGAGTCAGGAGGGCGCGGACTTCGGAGGCAAAACGCAGAACGCCGTTTTCGATTTCGTAATACACGCACTTGATTCCCATCGGGTCGCGCGCGACGATCAGTTCCTGAGCATCCTGATCCCAGATGGCGATGGCGAACATGCCGTTCAGTCGGTTGAAGACTTCCTTCTTCCAGGCGCAATACCCGTGAACGATGACTTCCGTGTCGGAGTGGGTCTGGAACTGGTAGCCGAGTCCTTCGAGTTCGGAACGCAACGCCTGAAAATTGTAGATTTCCCCGTTGAAGATCACCCAGACCCGCCGGCGCGCGTCGCACATGGGCTGGTGTCCGCCGGAAAGGTCTATGATGGAGAGTCGGCGGAATCCCAGCCCGATGGGACCGTCGAGATGGAAGCCCTCATCGTCCGGTCCCCGGTGCAGAATCGCCTGAGCCATCGCCCGAATGCACGATTCCTCCACGGGTTTTCCCGAAGCGTAATTGAACTGTCCACAAATGCCACACATACTCAACCTGCTTTCGCCGAGTCCTTGCGTTGGGAAGGATTGCGGGAGGCGTTTGCCTGACTGATGTCGCGCCCGATCAGTCTCAGCAATTGCTCTTTTCTCAGAAAACGAATGGCTTCCGGAGACAGGGGGCGTTCAAAACGCGCGCCGCAACTGTAAAGATACCCGGCCAGCGCGGCCAATCCGCTCAGAACCAGCGGACGGGCTGTCCCGAGTTTGCAGCACACGACCAGATGAAACAGCGGATGATAGCCCAGGGTGTAGTTCACGATTCCGCGATTGAACCAGGCCCGCAGGGGGCTGCGGCTGCCGCTGAGCACTTCGCGATGGTGGTGGACGGGATGGTCGCGAAGGGTCTGAACGCGCCAGCCCTTCGAGCGGGCCGTGATTTCCGCCGCCGAGTCTTCGCCGCCCCGTTCGAGGGGCAGGTAATGGCCGATTTGCGCGAAACAGGCTTTCCGGAACATCTGCACCGCCCCGCCGACACTGTGGTCACTGGTGCTTTGTGCGAGATACTGTCCGTCGCGCAGTTCGAGGATCAGCCCCCCTGCCACCCCGAGTTTTTCGTTCCGGGCGAACTCGCCCAGGACGCTTTCGATATAGTCCGGAGGGAAAGTGACGTCGGCATCGAAGTTTCCGATGAAGTCGTAGTCCACTTCGGTGGCGTACTGGATCGCGCGATTCAGAGCGGCCACTTTTCTCGAAAAACTGGGTTTTTCATCCGAGTCTGTGCGCAGGAAATAGAGATAGGGACAGCGTTCCCGATACGACTGGACGATTTCGTCGGTCCGGTCCGTGGAACCATCGCTGACGATCACCCAGCGTGCCGGTTTGATCGTCTGCGCCTCCACCGACTCGATGAGGTTTCCAATGAAGCGTTCTTCATTCCAGGCGGACGTTATTAAAACATATGAAATCTTCTCGTTGCCGCCCGTCATGACAGATCCTCTGAAACATATTTTACAGGCCGGATATGATTCCGCCTTTCTGAGAGACGAAACAGAAGCCCTTGTTTTCCGGCGGATCAGGTCGCTTTCCCTCGAAAGAAAGCGACCGAATTATCGGGGCCGTCGAGCGGACTCAGGCCTGCGCCGATTTGCGGTTCCCATACAACGTTTCGTAATAGTTCTGGTATTCTCCGCTCAGGATTTCCTGCCACCAGGCCGTGTGCTCCTGGTACCAGCGGACCGTGGAACGGAGAGCCTCGGGAAACTGAAAGATCGGTTTCCACCCCAGTTCCGTCTCGATCTTGTGCGGATCAATGGCATAGCGCTTGTCATGGCCCAACCGATCCTCGACGTACGCGATGAGACTTTCCGGCTTTCCCAGAATGGCGAGGATTTCCCGAACGACCTCGATGTTCTCCCGCTCGCAGCGGGAGCCGACGTTGTAAACCTCGCCCACGCGTCCCGCGTGCAGGACCCGGTCAATGGCGCGGCAGTGGTCCAGCACGTAAATCCAGTCGCGCACATTCCGTCCGTTGCCGTACACGGGCAACGGTTTGTCGCGCATGGCGTTGAGAATCATCAGGGGGATCAGTTTTTCCGGAAAATGCCAGGGACCGTAGTTGTTGCAGCAGCGCGTGATGAGAACGGGCAGGCCGAAGGTGGAAAAGGCCGCCAGTACGAGGTGGTCCGCCGCTGTCTTGCTGGCCGAATAGGGGCTGCGCGGGGCCAGGGGAGTGGTTTCGGTGAAATACCCCTCCGGCCCCAGTTCCCCGTACACCTCGTCGGTTGAAACCTGCAGAAAACGTCCGATTTTGTGCCGACGTGCGGCATCGAGCAGGTTCTGGGTGCCCATTACATTGGTGGTGAGGAAGGCGCTGGCGTCCAAGATGCTGCGGTCCACATGGCTTTCCGCGGCGAAATTGACGATCGCATCCACTCCTTGAGAGACGATGTTCTCGACCGTCTGGGTGTCTTCAATCCGACCGTGGACAAACGTGTACCGGGGGCTGTCCGCCACGTCCTGAAGATTGGCCAGATTGCCCGCGTAGGTGAGCGCGTCCAGATTGACGATCTCGTAGTCGGGATACGTTTCGAGCAGGTGCCGGACGAAATTCGAACCGATGAATCCGCAACCACCGGTAACCAGAACCCTCATTTCCGAATCTCCTTGATGCACTCGACCACGTATTCGATTTGCTCGTCGGTCAGTTCCGGGAACATGGGCAGCGAGACTTCCGTGGCGGCGGCTTTCTCCGCCACGGGGAAGCGGCCCGGCTGGTAACCGAGCGAACGGTAGGCGTCCTGGAGGTGAAGCGGGACCGGATAGTGAATGGCGCAGGCGATTTCTTTCTCGGCCATGGCCTGAATGAATTGCTCGCGATTGTGGGTCCGCAGGGCATAGACATGATAGATCGGTTGGGCCCACTCGGCGACCTCGGGAGTGCGGACTTCCGTCAAGCCGGACAGCAGACTCGAATAACGGGCGCCGTGCTGGCGGCGGGCCTCATTCCATGCCTCGATCCGTTTGAGTTTGACACTGAGAACGGCGCCCTGAAAACCGTCCATGCGACCGTTCCAACCCGCTACGGCATGGTAGTATTTGCGGGTTTGACCGTGATCGCGGAGGACCCGCATTTTCGTGGCCAGTTCATCGTTGTTGGTGACGATTGCGCCCGCCTCGCCGTAGGCGCCCAGATTTTTGCCCGGATAGAAACTGAAACACCCGGCCGCGCCGATGGAACCGGCCTTGCGTCCCTTGTACAGGGCGCCGTGGGCCTGACAGGCGTCTTCGACCACGGGCAGGCCATGTCTGGCCGCGACTTCGAGAATCGGGTCCAGATCGGCCGTTTGACCATAGAGGTGAACGGGGATAATGGCCTTGGTTCGGGGGGTGATCGCGGCCTCGACCAATTTCGGGTTCATGTTGAAGGTGGCTTCGTCCACATCCACGAACACCGGTTTGGCGCCGCAAAAGGTGATGGCTTCGGCCGTGGCGATGAAGGTGTTGGGGACGGTGATGACTTCGTCTCCCGGCCCAACCCCCAGGGCCAGCAGGGAGAACCACAGCGCGTCGGTTCCGTTGCCGACCCCGATGGCATGTTTGCAACCGCAGTAGGAGGCGAATCCTTTTTCAAATTCCTCGACAAAAGGGCCTCCGGCGAAAGCGGTTCGATCCAGGACATTTTCAAGGGCGGTGAGTATTTCGGGTTTGATACTCAGGTACTGGGCTTTGAGATCCAGAAATGGCACTTTCATAGAGGGAACTCCTTATTCATGCAAGTGTGTGCGTCACCGGAATTGCTCAGGCTTTACTATATACACAAACAAGGGGCGAGTTGCAATCCCCGCCCCTTGTAGAACCCTTTTTTTCTTGATCGCAATTATCAGGCGTTTTCGGGCGCGTCTTCCGGGATCTGTTGCTGATTCTGGTCCCGAAGCGTGTCGCCAATCTGGTCGAAAATGGCCAAGGGGGTCCGGAGCAGAATTTCGAGATCGAGCCAGAAAGACATCTCGCGCGAATACTGAATATCCAGGCGCGCCATCTCGTTGAAGGTCAACCGGTTCTTGCCACTGACCTGCCACAGACCCGTCATGCCGGGGACCGCATCGAAACGCCCGTTGTGCCAGAGCAGGTATTCTTCCGATTCGTAGGGAATGGGCGGTCGGGGTCCCACCAGACTCATCTCGCCCCGCAGGACATTGACCAGCTGCGGCAGTTCGTCAATGCAGCTCTTGCGCAGCAGGCCCCCAAAACGGATGATCTCCGGCGTATTTTCCATTTTGGTCATCGGCATTCCGTTTTCGTCCGTGCTGTGGATCATCGAGGCCAGCAGGTTGCGGTGCTTGGAGGTATCCACGTTGATGTGCATCGTACGGAACTTCCACAACGTGAACGACTTGCCCAGATAGCCCACCCGCTCCTGCTTGAAGATGGGAGAACCTGGAGAGACCAGGCGGATGAAGAGCCCCACCAATAGAAAGAACGGGGAGAGGAGCGCCAAACCGATCCCGGCTCCCAGAATATCAATCATGCGCTTCCATACCGGCAGCGACGAGGGGAATACCCGCTCTTTCAGACTGGGAACCGTTCTGGCGCAGAGTTGGGGAGAAACGCCTTCGTCCGATTTCTCGTTCGTGCCGGATTGCTGAATCACGGAAGTCTTGTCGCGGTCGTTTTCCGGTTTTCTCTTGTCTTTGCCCCCCCCCAGCCACCCCTTCGGATAGCTGTACACGTTGTAGGTCAGGGAGATTCCCTGAATATCGGTACTGAGGATTTTACGGGCAAAACCGTCGGCCTGCTGGGCTTCCGCGTTGAAAAGCATCAGGCCCAGATTCTGCGTGTCCAGCCACCCGATCTCGTCGGTCATGCGGGTCCGTTCCATCAGAATGGAAACGAAGTGTTCCAGGAACTTCCGGTCATCGGCCCGGTGTTCCAGATTAAAATCCACCACCGAGAATCCGTGTCCGTTACGGTCCGCCCGGGCACACTCTTTGGCCAACAGGGATTGGAATGTCTTGGGGGAATGCAGATCCTTCAGATTCACTTCCTGAACAGTTTTGCCAAACAGATTGACACATTTCCCGACCGGTTTGCTCCGCAAAACAGAACCTCCCGTCTTCGCTGGAGCAACGGTCCTCTGTTCTCCTGTCATCAATCGTGAGAAAAACATGACTCTTACCACCCTCTCTGTCGTTGTTGCTTGCATCCGCAACTGGGAAATTCTGCTACTACGAAGTCAAGATTCTTCACGTTCGTCGAGCCCTGCCGGGGACAGATCTGCTCATGTCCCTGTTGCCAGGGCTTCTATTGACTCGGGTCGCTGATGATCACGGCCCCGTCGCCTTCTTCTTCCGCTTTTTTCAACCGCTTGTAGATGATGGACAAGAGACCGCGCGCCGAATGGTGGTCCTGGGGATAAGAGCCGATCGCGAAAGTCATTCCCAGACCGCTGCAGTTGTCCCGATACCGTTCGATGGCGCTGACGGCACCCGACGTGTTGGTCTCACTCATCAGGACCGCCCCGATCGAGTTTCCAAACTCGAAGTACACATCGCTGTTGCGCAGGGTGTTCTCGAGTAATTTTTTGGGGCTGATATCGACACTTGGTTTCAGCATGGCAACCGAGACAAACCGCCGATACCGCTCGGCCAGGCACAGCTCATGGTCCAGCATCCACTCCAGATCAACTACCCCCCGTGTCGTTACCATTTTTCAGTCCTTCTTCTTTGATTTTTACTGCTTATGTGACAGCCTCTGAGTTGGATACTTCAACCGGATGTTTTCCGTTCTTACCCTTCTTGTGTGAAGTGTTTCTGAAGAACAGAAACTTTCCGGTGTCTTCTCTCCTGCACCCTAACATCTGAGAAATCAATGTATCCATCGTTCTTGCCGGGTACATGGCTTATCTTGTAAGCAAATGGGAGGCCAAAGAGTGCGAGGAATTTGTTTGAGGGGTAAATTGCTTGCTCTTGTGTTGGAAATACAAGAGTTGCATGGATATCTTAGAGGTTTTTGGAGGAGGGGCGTTGCTCCATTTCCCTGGAACCTGATACCAAGTGTTCATTCATGAATGAGTATGTGCCCAGAAATGAACACTTTGTGCTCATTTTCGAATTATTGCCCATTGGGAAAACCCGAATTCAAGCCGACGCGCCGGATGCCGCAGGTCTCGATCTTCCGGCGCAAGGTGCTGTAGCTGACCCCGAGCAGATCGGCGGCATGTCGTTGATTCCAGCCGGTTTGTTCGAGAGCATCGGTGATGGCTTGTCGTTCGGCCGCCAACACAATCTCGTCCAGGCGCGAGACGGAGGGGGGAGGGCCCGAAATCGGAAGGGCGGATACAAAGGGTTTGGAGGGAACCATCGGAATCTGATTGCTCGACAGGGATTCCCAGATGGTGTTTTCGTTGCCTGTCAAACTGAAACGCCGGATGATGGATTCCAGTTCGCGGACATTGCCCGGCCAGGCGTATTCGGTCAGTTGTTTCATGGTGGAAGGAGAAATCGTGAGATCCTTGGCATCGAAGGATAGATTGTATTTGCTGATAAAATGGGTGACCAGCAAGGGAATGTCAACTTTGCGTTCCCGCAGGGGGGGCAGGGTGATGCGGTAGTCGTTCAAGCGGTAAAACAGGTCGGCCCGGAACAGGCCCTTGGCGATCATGGTTTCCAGGGGACCATTGGTGGCGGCGATTATTCGGGCATTGACGGTCCGCGTCTTGGTGTCCCCGAGACGACAGAACTGCTTGTGCTCGATGACCTGAAGCAGTTTGGCCTGAAGCGAGACGGGGATTTCGGCAATTTCATCGAGGAAAATTGTGCCGCCCGCCGCCAGTTCAAAACGGCCCGGTTTGCTGCGGTCGGCGCCGGTGAACGCTCCCCGTTCGTGTCCGAAAAGTTCCGATTCCAGAAGCGATTCCGGAATGGCCGGACAGTTGATCTTGACGAACCCCGAGCGGCCGCGGTTCTCCGACATGGTTGCCAGAAGACGGGCGACGACATCCTTGCCCGTCCCGCTTTCTCCGCGAATCAGGACCGTCATGTCGGAACCGGCCACTTCGGTCACCTGTCGGCGCACGCGTTCCATGGATTCGCTTTCGCCGATAAACCCGATCCCCCCTTCGATCAGTTTCTTGATGGTGGACTCGTCCTGTTCCACCCGCACCTGCAGGTGGTTGCGTTCTTCGGTCAACTGCCGCACCAGACTCCGGTTTTCATGTTCGAGTTGATACTGGTAAGTCGCGCTGCGGACGGTCTGGACCAGATGGTCCATGCTTTCCGGTTTGCGCAGGTAGGCAAAAACGCATTCCTGAATGGCTTCAATGGACGTTTCAAGCGAGGGATAGCCGGTCAGGATGATGAACTTGGTCTCGGGACTGACCTTCTTGAATTGCCGGATGAGTTCCAGCCCGTTGGTGTCGGGCATGCAGAGATCCACCACCGCGACCTCAAATTTCGATTCCTGAATGATCTGAATGGCCCGTTTGGGATCCTGAACAGCCGTGGGCTTGAAACCGACCGTCCGCAGGATTTCCTCGCAGCAATCCAGCACACACTCTTCGTCATCCACAATCAGGACATTGACATTCTCAAAACCCATGGTCATGTCTCCCCAGGTATTCAACATCCATGAGGAAGGCTCCCAACCCGGCGGAAAGGTGTAAGTCGGCTTTGGATGGTAAATTCCCCCAAATCATTCCTCTACAGGCCAAGTGTCACTTTTCGTATCCCCGGTGCGCCTGGTGGTTATTCCCTGCGGGGCTTGATCTTAATTTTTGCCATCTCCGCGGGATTCAGTCAAGGGAATCTTCCAGAATCGGCAGGCGGTCACGGGCCTGGGCCGGAGCTGTTTCGGGGTGTTTTATCGGAACGGAACTCATTGCGATGGAATCGGATTGCGGGGTTTCGGAAATTTCTCCACCCTTGACAGGGGGTGAACGGGTTGGTACGTTGCAAAAGTGGGCGGGGGAGTGGATGGGGCGGCAGATGATTTGGGTGGGGGGAAAGAGTTTCTGGGGTGGAGAGAGCACGGGAAACGGGACCCTTGGACGGTTTTAATTCTTCTTCAAATCTGAAATGCAGGGAACACTCTATGACAAAACCCCAGATTTCGGTTGTCATTGTCAACTGGAACGCGCGGGATCATTTGCAGCGTTGTCTGGTTTCTATCGAGGAGACCCGGGGAGCGTTGGTTGTCGAGACGATTGTGGTGGACAATGGGAGCGTGGATGGCAGCTTGGAAATGCTCTCGCAGTGTTTCCCCCATGTTCAGGTGGTGGCGACGGGTCAGAATCTGGGATTCGCCCGCGGCAACAATGTCGGGATCGAACGGTGCCGGGCGGATTTTATTTTTTTCATCAATTCAGATGTTATCGTCAAGCCCGGTTGTTTTCAGCAACTTCTGGACCTGTTGCAACAACGCCCGGAGGTCGGATTGGCGGGGCCGCGCATTGTCTCGCCGGATGGTTCGCTTCAGGCAACGTGTTGCAATACGCCTTCGTTGAAAGAGGCGGTGGTTGAAGCGTTTGCGCTGCGGCGGGTGTTTCCGGCGGCCACGTGGTTGCCGACCTATTTTCTGGTCGAGTCCGAGCATGACCGGGTGCGGGAAGTGCCGTGCATGGTGGGGTGCTTCTGGGCGGCGCGTCGGGAGGCGATTGATCAGGTAGGGGTTTTGGACGAGCGTTTCTTCATTTACAGCGAGGACAATGATTGGTGCAAACGGTTCCGGGAAGCGGGGTGGCAGGTCTTGTATTATCCCCTCGCCGAGGCGATCCATGTGGGGGGGGCGAGTTCGGCACGCGATCCGATGCGTTTTGCGGTGGAGATGGAAAAGGCGCGGCGGCAGTTCTGGACGAAGCATTACGGGGGGACGACCTTGTGGTTGTATGTGCTGGTCCGAACTTTCCATCACGGGATTCGGGCGCTGTTGAAGGCTTTCTTCTCCTGCCTCTCGCCGACCCGGCGCGATCTCCTGCGTCAGCATTGTCAGGCGCACTGGCGTTGCGTGGGGTGCTGGTACCGGGCCGAAAAGAACTCCTCGGCCGCATCGGGGTGATGGGGGCGGGTGATGGGGCGTTGCCCCGTGTGGGGCCTGAGGGCCCAGGGCGTGATTTCAGAAGGGGGGCGGTTCTCCCATGAATCCAGTGACCGACCATGACCGATATCTCGTGACCGGGGCCCGTGGCATGCTGGGACAGGCGGTTCTGGCGGTTTTGCGTGCGCAGGGGCGAGCCGTAAGGGGGGCAGATCTGCCCGAGGTGGATCTGACCGATCCGGCTGTGGTCCGGCGGGTGTGGGAAACCGAGCGGCCCACCCATGTCATCCATTGTGCCGCCTACACGAACGTGGATGGGGCGGAGTCCGATGGGGAACTGTGCATGCGGTTAAACGTTCGGATGCCGGAGCGGGTGGCGCGCGCCTGTGCGCAGATCGGTGCGCGGATGTTGATGATCAGCACGGACTTTGTGTTCGACGGCCAGGCGCGGCGTCCGTACCGGGAGACGGATCCGACCGGGCCACTGAGTGTCTATGGCCGGACGAAACTCGAGGGCGAGCAGGCGGCCGCCGCCGTTCTTGAAGATCTTCAGATTGCGCGGACCGCCTGGTTGTTCGGTCCCGGCAAGCGGAATTTCGTTTCCGCCATGATCGAACGGATGCGCAAGGGGATTCCCCTTCGGGTGGTGGACGACCAGTGGGGGTCGCCCACCTATACGGGGGATCTGGCCGGGCGGCTGGTGGAACTGAGTCGTCTGGAAGAGCGGGGAGTGTTCCATCTGGTCAATGGGGGGATGACGACCTGGTGTGGCTTGACCCGAAAGACGGCGGAACTGGCCGGGTTTGTCCCCTATGCGATCGAGGCAATTGATACGGCAGGTTATCCCACCCCGGCCTGTCGGCCCGCCTGGTCGGTGCTGGATTGTTCGCGGGCGTGGGCCCTCGGGGTGACCCCCATGCGCGACTGGACCGAGGCGCTGGCGG
>Ga0116170_10004721_pt1 | contig 12383 bp, 9 predicted proteins | sample AD_JPNHW1_MetaG_FD_89797 | JGI IMG/M metagenome (GOLD analysis project Ga0116170, IMG submission 89797) | Active sludge microbial communities of municipal wastewater-treating anaerobic digesters from Japan - AD_JPNHW1_MetaG | ecosystem: Engineered > Bioreactor > Anaerobic > Digestate | place... | reverse complement strand
ATATGAAATTACTACATTGCGAAACTTTTTTTACTATGCATTTGTTTATTGAGTGAACAATAAGAATTGAATGAAACGATTTACCATTAATCATCTTCGGGAGCTAGAATCAGAATCAATTTATGTAATTCGAGAGGTTGCTGCTCAGTTTGAAAATCCAGTTATGCTTTTTAGTGGTGGAAAGGATTCTATTATAATGTTTCATCTTGCTCGTAAGGCTTTTTTCCCAGCCAAGGTACCTTTCTCCTTAATGCATATTGATACAGGGCATAATTTCCCCGAAACAATTGAGTTTCGCGATTGGCTCGCAAATGAATCGGGTGTTAATATGGTTGTTAAGTACGTTCAGGATTCGATTGATAAAGGAAGAGTCGTTGAGGAAGTTGGATACAATGCAAGCAGAAATAAACTTCAAACCATTACGCTACTTGATGCTATAGAAGAAATGAAGTATGACTGTGCTATGGGAGGAGGAAGAAGGGATGAAGAGAAGGCTCGTGCAAAAGAACGATTCTTTTCACATCGCGATGAGTTTGGCCAATGGGATCCAAAGAACCAACGCCCAGAACTATGGAATCTTTTTAACGGCAGAAAGAATATGGGCGAACACTTTAGGGTTTTCCCAATTAGTAATTGGACCGAAATGGATGTATGGCAGTACATTTTAATGGAAGGCATTGCTATTCCAAATATTTACTTTTCTCATGAGCGAGAGGTTTTTGAGCGAGATGGAATTCTTTATGCAAAAACTCCATTTATGTCGATGAAGGATTCTGAAAAAGCCGAAAAACGAATAGTTCGGTTCAGAACCATTGGTGATGCTACATGTACTGGAGCATTGGAATCAATTGCAAATTCTTTAGAAGATATTATCCGTGAAGTTGCTGCAACTAGGGTTACAGAACGTGGTGGACGAGCCGATGATAAAAGATCCGAAGCGGCAATGGAAGATAGAAAAATTGAAGGTTATTTTTAGAGAAAACCCAAATTCCAAATAACAAACTTCAGGACCATCTTACATTGGAAAATATGAAAGACAATAATGATAAATACGATTTTGAGGAAAGAACTTTTCAATTTGCTAAGAACGTAGGTGCTTTTCTTAAAATAGTCGAGAAAAATATCGTAAATAATGAATATTCTAAGCAATTAGCAAGATCATCAGGCTCTGTTGGAGCTAATTACATTGAAGCAAATGAATCACTTGGGGAAAAAGATTACATATTACATCTTAGAATTTCTCGTAAGGAAGCTAAAGAATCGATTTTTTGGTTAAGATTAATAAAAGAAGTAAATTCTAGTAAGTATGATGAAATTGCTACTCAATTAATGAATGAGTGTATTGAATTAAAGAAAATACTTTCATCGATAATTAATAAATCATTAAATGTAAATCGTTAAATATTGGTTGATTGTTATTTGTTATTTGGTATTTGTTATTTGGTATTTGTTATTTGGTATTTGTTATTTGGTATTTGTTATTTGGTATTTGTTATTTGGTATTTTTAATTTGATATTAAACATTTATGGATAAATATATTTCGACCTCAGCATACCTTGATATGGAACTACTGCGATTTACAACGGCAGGAAGTGTTGATGATGGGAAGAGCACACTAATCGGTCGCCTACTTTACGATTCAAAAGCAATATTTCAGGATCAATTAGATGCTATTGAGAAAGCTAGTATTAAAAAGGGTGAGGAGTACGTCAATTTGGCCCTGTTAACGGATGGCTTAAGAGCAGAGCGTGAACAGGGAATTACTATCGATGTGGCATACAGATATTTCAATACACCCAAACGTAAATTCATTATCGCCGATACCCCTGGTCATATACAGTATACAAGGAATATGGTCACTGGAGCATCCACCGCTAATGTAGCTGTTATACTTGTTGATGCAAGGCATGGGGTTATTGAACAAACCATTCGTCATGCTTATATCGCATCTTTACTGCGAATCCCACATGTTATTGTTTGTGTAAATAAAATGGATTTGGTTGAGTATAGTGAAGAGTCTTTTTCGAGTATTCAGAAAAGTTTCATGAGTTTCTCTGCAAACCTCGATTTGAACGATGTGCGATTTATTCCAATTAGTGCCTTAAATGGCGATAATGTAGTGGATCGATCAACGAAAATGAGTTGGTACGATGGACCTACTCTGATGTATCTTTTGGAGAATATCTATATTTCAAATGATTATAACCAGTTGGATGCACGGTTCCCTGTGCAATATGTAATCCGTCCAATGTCCTCTGATTACCATGACTATAGGGGTTATGCTGGAAGGATGGCTAGCGGTACATTTAAAACTGGTGATAAGGTGAAGGTTTTACCATCTGGATTTTATTCTACAATTAAAAGTATCGATTTTGGGAAAGACCATTTGGAATCATTATCTGCGCCTCAGTCTGCAATTATAACACTTGAGGATGACTTGGATATAAGTCGGGGATGTATGATAGTTTCTGCAGAGAATGGAATACACCAAGGTCAAGATATTGATTTAATGGTTTGCTGGTTAGGTGAAAAGCCCATGATTAATGGAGGTAAATATATAGTTAAGCATACAACATGCGATCTTAAGTGCATGATAAAAGAAGTCAAGTATAAGGTCGATATAAATTCGCTTGAAAAAGACTACGAAAATAGAACCATTGGTTTAAATGATATTGGTTCAATCACAATACGAACTACAAAACCAATTTTTTTCGATTCTTATCGACAGAATAGATTCACAGGAAGCCTTATAATAATTGATGAGGCAACCAATGTAACTGTAGGGGCAGGAATGATTATCTAGAAATAACTCATAAATAAAAAAATCTTCTAAAACATATTCCCTTTTTAGTTAAGGAATATGTGTCGTTATACCCTTCTTTAATATCTACAGAAGTAGGTCTATAAATACTGGTAATGATCATATGCTGTTTTATAGCAGAAGTACTGCTTTCCTTTTTTTGTAAATAAATTAGAGCTTATTTACTACTTTTGGTTTCCTTTTAAAAATAGAATAATATGAAACGTAAATTTTTTAAATGTTTTATCATTTCAATTATTCTTACTTGCCCACAGTTAATCATTGCTCAAGAAAATATAGATCAAACTCCAGTAGTTCAAAGTATGATTATTTCTGCTAATGGTGATACATTAAATTCAAAGGTTATTATTAGTAGTAATATAAAAACTAATGAGGATCAACTCACTTACATTTTAAATGATAAGGAAATTGTCGTTACTTCAGTAGAGTTAGTTTCCTTTTTTGATGGAACTTCAACATTTTTTTCTAGGAATATTGTTGATCGGACTGAAAAGAAGTTAATAAAAAACGTAGTAACCGGACCAATATATATAGGCCAATCATTTAAGAAGAATGGAACTTCGGTGTATTATATTAAGAAGGAGAATGATGACAAATATATCAGCCTCGAAAAATACGAATTTAATGTTGAACCTTTTCTTCAAAGTTATTTGAGTGACTTTGGCGATTTTAAATATAAATATCGTAAGAAAGTTTACTATGATTACAAATCGTTAGGTGAGTTTGCATCGGCATACAATGCCTTTAAAGTTCCTGAAACTTATGTTCCACAAAAGTTTGATAATTCTGAAAAAATAAAACTTGGAGTTTTTGGTTCAGTAAACCTAAGTGGCATTTCTTTCAACGACAATTCGATCAAATTTGACAATGCTCTTTCATACTCATTTGGGGTTAGTGTTGTAAATCAGTATTCAAGGATGTTTTCCTTAGATGTTCTTGCATCTTACAACTATTCTAAGAATAAAGCAAAGAATCAAAATATAGACGCTATTATTAAAACTATTGGGGTTGAACCCTCGTTAGGTACAAGTTTTTTTCTTAAAGATTATCTATGCTTAAAAGTTGATTTAGGATTAGTAATCTATTATAATATGAATAGTGGTATAAATTTGTATGATTATGGAAGTTCTGTGTTAGTGAAAGGGTTTAATTTCGGCTATTCGGGAGGTGTAGAAACTATTTATAAATACAAGTACTTTGCTTTTCTAAAGTACATCAATTACAACATTAAGACTAGCAACTTTGATCCAGGAGCAATAGAGTCTTCATCAAAGAAAGGAAATTATAGTAATTTTAGAATAGGCATTGGATACAATTTTAAGTAGTTATACACAATAAAACGCTTTTATGAAAAAGATAGTATTCGCATTTTCATTTATTATACTTTGCTCAAATGTTTATTCTCAGGATTACTCAAGAGGTTCTGTTGTTCTTAAAAATTCAGATACGTTAATAGGATATTTAAGAAAAGCAGTTGAAAACGAATTGCCCGTTTTATTTTTTAAAAAGGATAGTGTAAGTAATGAAATTCGTTATTTCCCTCGCGATATCGATAGTTTTTCAGTCAATGGCGAAGTTTACGAATCACATACCGTTATTGTTGACAAAGATACAATAAGCGATTTTTTTAGCTGTAAAATTAAGGGTAAGGTTAGTCTATATTCAAGGTATGATGGTTCACTTAAAGAGCATCTTTATTTAAGAATTGAGAATGGGCCTTTAAAAGAGCTAATTATTAAAAAGGTAATAGTTGATAATCCTGATGGTAGTAGTGCCGGATATGCCGAAAAGACTTATTATTATTACTATAGAGTACTTGCAGAAGCTTATGTCGATTGCCCAGGATTGGTAAATGGCAAGGAAGTAATAAAGTTGAATTTAAAAAGCATTGAAAAATCAGTTGTAGATTATCATAAGTGTGTTAACACGCCATACAAAGTTTTTGAGGCAAATCAGCATTATAGGAAGAAAGGATCTATTGATTTTGGATTAAGTTTTGGAGGTATGTTTCTGTCTCAAAAATATGAAAAGACAGGATATCATAATTATAGCGGTAAAATACCTTTTAGTAAATTTATTTCTGGTTTTGATATTACTGGTCATTTCCATTATTATTTACCTCGTGGAAACCAGAATAAAGCAATTCAACTTGAACTTGCATATGCTAAATACAACTTTTTTACCTGGAGTACTTTTGATTATACCTATACTAACGGTGATAAAGTAAATTACTCAAAAGATTATATTCATTTAAGAGCATTGTATAAAAACTATTTCTGGATGAAGAATAGTGGGTTGTATCTTGGATTGGGAGTTCAACTAGGCATGGCTTTAAGTAGTGATTATGAATACGTAATGGTTAAAAATTACATATTTGGCAATGTCGGTTATGCATATAATTTTAAAAAATATAGAGTTTTTGCTGATGTTAGGTACTCTGGTATCATGACTACAAGTATTGGGATTCAAAAGAAACTTAGGTAATAAAAGTTTCTAAATATTTCAAAAGGCATCATGATCTTCATGATGCCTTTTTGTTTAATTTGACTTAGTCGGTTAAATGCTAAGTTTTTTTCTAGAATATTCAATAATTTCGTTGTGGTCAAATGCAAGTTTAGGTAGGTTGTCTTTACTAATCCATTGGGCATTTTCAGCATCATCTCCGCCTTTAATAGACGAGTTTTCTAATGTTGTATACCCATAAAAAACAATAGAAATATTTCGATCGCGTGGATCTCTGTCTGGTTTGTCGAATGCAGCAAGTTGGTTCAGCTCAATATCTTTTAATCCTGTTTCTTCAAAAAGTTCTCTGGTGGCCGCCTTTTTTAATGTTTCGTTCATCTCGACAAAACCACCGGGAAGGGCAAATGAACCTTTAAATGGATCATTTTTACGTTGAATAAGAAGAATTTTATTGTTTAGGAATACAATAATATCTACAGTTACAAGCATCCTAGGGTATTTGTAAGTATAAGCCATATCTTATAGTATGTACTTAATTACTCATTATGTTCCTCTTGTTCTTGCTTATTCTTATTCCGCTTTCTTTCCCTTACTCTGTATGCGATCCATGCTCCAATGGCAATGCAAAGAAATAATATAAGTATCTGATGTTTTATCACTTTTTGTCTTTTTAAGTATGCTAAGTTAAAGTATACGTTTAATAACTCTAAGTTTGTGGGAGTATTTTTGAGCATTCAGGCTGAAAATGCCCTGATGGTCAATGCTCTCAATTTTCACATAGCCTGAGCTATGAATAATTTTCCCATTATCGATAATGATTCCAACATGGGTTATTATCTCCTCCTCATTATCAAAAAAGGCTAAATCGCCAGGTTGTGCCATGTTTATAAAATCAACGGTTTCGCCTAGCTTAACTTGTTGTCCTGCATCGCGGGGAATACCAATTCCTATTATTTTATAAACAACCTGAGCTAATCCCGAGCAGTCGATTCCAAAGGGTGACCGCCCTCCCCATAGGTAAGGAGAATTTACAAAAAATTTAGACACACGAACTAGTTCATCAATGACATTGCTATTAATTTCAGTAATAGGATTTTCAATACATTGATAAGAACTTTCACCTACCGAAAATTGGTTGTTTTTGTGCCCATAAATCGACGATCCGGGGCATAGTCGTATTGGGTAGTTGCTTCCGATTTTTTTTGCCAAAAAAAGGGAATTTGCAACTTTAGGGTTCGAGAAGTTTGCAATAGAATCGTCCTGTAAAATTTCAACAAGTTTAGAATCAATCCATCCCTCGTACGAATCAGAACTTCCAATGATTCTCATCCAGCTAGAGTAGTTTTCGATAATCGTAAACGTTTCACCAAAAAGGAGTTGGTTAATCATCTCACTACTTTCCGAAGGTTCTCTCCGTACTGCTACTAAACTTTGGTTTGCTATTCCTTTAATCATCTCGTAAAAATAAAAACTAAATTAAAGTAAAAAAACAATCATCAACTCACATTTTGCTAAATGTTTAGCTAGAATTGTTTTGAAATGTACTTAATGATAAAAACGATCGTGTTTTTAGATAAATTGTTGATGACCGATTTTTGAAAACGGAATAATGGTTACATGGAAACATATTAAACTAAAAGTTGTTACTTTTGCTTTAGTACAACATTGCTGAACCGATTACTTAAAGCCAATGAGAAAGTTACTTCGTTTTTTTCAAATCTATTACAGGGGGATTTTTAGATCGTTCTACTTTCTGTTTGCGATAATTATTATTGTATCCTTCTTACCCCGTGAGGGAAAGTTTAAATACGAGTTTCAGAAGGGAAAACCCTGGATGCATGAGGACCTTATTGCTCCATTCGATTTCCCAATTTATAAAACTGAGGCTGAACTATTTGAAGAACGAAATAATATTCTAAAGGACTTTAAGCCTTTTTTCAATTATGATTCATCTGTGTTGAGTAGTTCTATAACACAGTTTAGGCTAGATTTTGATCGGGATTGGAAATTATTTCAGCAAAAACTTGAAGATAGGGATAATCTTGATAAAAGTATTGATTTAAAGAAGATTAACCTTTTAGAAATTAAAGAAAAGCAAAAAAAACAGCTAATTGATGATATCAAATTCATTTATAACAAAGGGGTTGTTGATCCATCTGATATCCTTACAATTACTTCTCAACCATCATTGAGTATAACACTTCTTGAGAATAATAAAGCAATTGAGACAGAAGTAGGAGAGGTTTTTACTTTGCCTAAAGCTATCGCCTACATTCAGCAGCGAATCAACGCCGAAGCAGAAAAAGATGATCCTGAGCTAGCTCAGTTTTGGCAAAAGTTTAATTTTCAAAAAATCATTACCCCCAATCTTCTTTATGATGAGAGAACCACCGAAAGGGTTAAACGCGAAATCCTTGGGAATATCTCACTAACAAAAGGAATGGTTCAGGCTGGGGAACGAATAATTTCGCACGAGGAGGTTGTGAAAGGCGATAAGTATCAAGTGCTTGAATCGTTAAGAAAGGAGTACGAACGAAAGCTTGGTCAGGAGAATGGCTTTACTGTTATAATAGGTCAAACATTAATAGTGGCAATTCTCTTTTTTATGCTGTTCCTATTCCTCTTAAATTTTAGAACTGAGATACTTTCCGATGACTCAAAAATACTATTCATACTACTTCTAATCTGTTTCATTGTGGGTCTTTCGTCACTAGTGCTTAGGAGTAATACTATAAATATTTATGTAGTGCCTTTTGCAATTGTAGCAATTTTTATAAGAGCATTTTATGATGCGCGTCTGGCACTATTTATACATCTTGTTACAATATTCCTAATAGGATTTTTTGCCCCTAATGGCTACGAGTTTGTTCTAATTAACTTCGTTGCTGGGGTTGTGGCTATTGCCAGTTTAACTAACTTGTATAGAAGTGGTAATCTTTTTTATACCGTTTCATTGGTGCTCTTATCTTACTTTGCGGTTTATTTTAGTTTAGTTATCGTTCAAGATGGTTCGCTCAAAGCATTTAAATGGTTTACCATAGTTTGGTTTTCCATAAATGCGCTTCTACTTTTAGCTCTATACCAATTGGTATATCTTATCGAAAAGATATTTGGATTTCTCTCGGATGCTACCCTGATTGAACTATCAGATACAAATCAAGATTTGTTAAGAAAATTGGCTGAGGTTGCTCCGGGTACTTTTCAACATTCGCTACAGGTAGCCAATTTAGCCGAGGCTGCTATTTACAAAATTGGTGGGAATCCATTGCTTGTTAGGACAGGAGCGCTCTACCACGATATTGGTAAGATGAATAACCCATACTATTTTATTGAAAACCAGCCCCCAGAGTTTAATCCGCATCAAAATATCGATTACGAGGAGAGTGCTTCAATTATTATTAAACACGTTACCGAGGGGATTAATATTGCCAGAAAAAATAAGCTTCCACAGCAATTGATAGACTTTATTCGTATGCATCATGGCACAAACAAGGTGAAATACTTTTACCGATTGTTTAAAGATAAGTATACAGAAACGGTTGAGGATGATCTTAAGTTTATATACCCTGGTCCTAGACCAAATAGTAAAGAAATTGCTGTTCTTATGATGGCGGATTCTGTTGAAGCTGCATCTCGTAGCTTTAAGAGGATTACACCACAGGCTATAGATGATTTAGTAGAAGGAATAATAGATAACCTTCAGGGTGAAGGTCAGTTTAATGATGCGAATATTACTTTTAAAGATATTTCAACGATAAAGCAGGTGTTCAAGAAAAAATTAATGAATATCTATCATACAAGGATAGAGTATCCAGAGCAAAAATAGTGCATTTGGAAGTTCATAAACAAGCGATAAAAAACAAAAAACTCTGCAATTATGCAGAGTTTTTTGTTTTACTAACAACGGTCAACTATCAGCTATTGTAACTATCTCATGTCAATAATTTCAATACCCTTATGCCTTTTGGGATCGAAGTTAAACCTTTCGTCTCGAACGGGAACGTTTGATCTAAATACTTTCACCTTAATAATGTAATTGTTGCCATCCTTCCCTTGGTACTTAATTTGAACTGGTTCAAGGGTTTTCTTATCGAACTTTAGGTTAAGCATCGAGTATGGTGTTTTTAAATCGATAGGGTAGAGTTCCAATTCGTAGATATATCTCCCTTTTTCAACTTTTTCGCCAATGTATTTCGATTTGAAATTCTTTTCGTAATCCTTGAATAGTTTTGTTGGATCATCAAAAAAACCACCCTCTAAGACCTTTGGTTCCGATATTGTCACCTCATTCGCCTCTTTGTTATACTGCCATTTTGTTTTACCATCGTAGAATGATTCCATTCCCATAAGCTCAATATCATACATTTTCCCTTTAACAACGATATCTCCCTCATGTGTATCGGTTATTTTTTCTTTCAAATTCTCTAGGGTGAAAGTAAACTTTGCCGATAACGATTTGAGGTTTTGCATCTTTTGGCTAAATGCATTTACTACATCCTTGCCTAGAGGAGCATTTTGAGAAAAAACGTTAATCGACGCACAAACAATAAGCAGTACAATGCCAATCTTCTTCATGTCAATTAATTTTACTGTTGATTATTTAAATTATTAATTAGTTGTTCCAGAGAGACTTCGTCAACGATAAGAACTTGACGTGCCTTACTTCCCTCAAATGGCCCAACAACTCCTGCTGCTTCAAGTTGATCAATAATCCTGCCAGCTCTGTTGTATCCTATAGAAAATTTTCGCTGAATTAATGAAGTTGATCCCTGTTGATACTGAACAACAAGGCGTGCAGCCTCATCGAAAAGGTCATCACGTTTTTTGAGGTCAACCTCAAAAAGGTCTTCAGATGATTCTGGAGAGTACTCTGGAAGTAAGAACGCAGTGGTGTAACCACGTTGATTACTTATAAAATCGGTCAATCTTTCAATCTCGGGTGTATCAACAAATGCACACTGAACTCTGACCATATCGCTTCCTGTTGAAACGAGCATGTCGCCTTTTCCAATTAGCTGGTTTGCCCCAGGATGATCGAGGATGGTTCTTGAGTCAATCATTGAAGATACACGGAATGCAATACGGGCGGGGAAGTTTGCTTTAATTACCCCTGTTATAATATTGATAGAAGGTCTTTGTGTTGCAATAATAAGATGAATTCCAATTGCACGGGCAAGTTGAGCCAAACGTGCTAGAGGAGTTTCAACCTCCCTGCCTGCTGTCATTATCAAATCAGCAAACTCATCAATAACAACTACAACATATGGCAGGAATTTATGACCCTTGTTTGGATTAAGCCTACGTGCCGTAAACTTGTCATTATACTCCTTAATGTTACGAACTTGAGCAAGTTTAAGTAGTTCGTAGCGTTGATCCATCTCAATACAGAGGGAGTTTAGCGTATAAATCACCTTTTGAGTATCGGTAATTATCGCCTCATCCGAATCGGGTAACTTAGCTAAGAAATGTCGTTCGAGCCTGCTATAAAGGGTTAGTTCAACCTTTTTGGGGTCAACCATTACAAATTTTAGCTGCGATGGATGTTTCTTGTATAGTAATGATGTAATAATTGCATTCAACCCAACCGATTTACCTTGTCCTGTTGCACCTGCAACCAAAAGGTGAGGGAGTTTTGTTAGATCAAGAATAAATGTTTCGTTTGAAATGTTTTTGCCAAGAACAATTGGTAGCTCAAATTTGCTCTCCTGAAATTTTGCCGATTTAATTATCGAATACATCGAAACAACCTCAGGGTTCTTGTTTGGAACCTCAATGCCAATAGTACCTCTACCCGGAATAGGTGCAATAATTCGAATACCCAAAGCGGCTAAGCTAAGGGCAATATCATCTTCTAGGTTCTTAATCTTGCTAATTCTGACACCTGGCGCTGGAACTATTTCGTAAAGAGTAACGGTTGGACCGATTGTAGCCTTGATTTTATCAATCTGAATCTTGTAGTTAGCAAGTGTTTCTACAATCTTATTCTTATTCTCGATTAGCTCATCGTTCGATACTGGTGACGCTTGATTCTTATACTCCTCAAGAATTTCGATAGGTGGGCGTTGGTAGCTGGATAGTTCAAGCGTAGGGTCGTATAGTTCCTGATTTTCAATTGATTTGCCGTTTGCCTCTGCTTCTTTAATCGATTCGATGGTGAGTTCAACATCCCCTTCACCATCGGGAGCAATAACGGCTTCTATTTGATGGACTGGTTGAACCGGTTCCGCTTTTATTTCTATTTCCTCTTCCTCGTCTTCCTCGTCAAGGATTTCCTCGAGTTCCTCTGTAGAATCCTCTTCTTCTACGTCAACTAGTTTGTCCTCAATTACTTGGTGAGGATTGCTGTTATCCGATTTGTTCTGTATTTCTTCATTGCTGCTTCCAATAACGGTTTCAATTGATTCACCTTTGTCGTTAATAGTAATAATCTTTTTCTCAATGTTTTCAGTTGATTCAACCTCTTTTTGTTTTGGCTTAAATAGAAGAATTATCTCACCAATTATTCGGTTAAACCAGTGTAATGAGTCAGGGAATACGTATATGGAGTAAGCAATACAGAACACTAGTAGAAGAAATGCAGTACCAATTTTCCCAATAAGCGCAGAAATCCAGTTAGTTATAAAAAGACCATGAGCACCGCCTAGTCCACTGCCAAGAAAACCACCTGTAGTTCGGAATAAGAATCCAAGTACCAGCGAAAGAAGAACAGTGCCAATTATTAATTTGAAAGTTGTTTTACGAAAGGGAAGGGGTCTTAGTTTAAGTAAACGTAAGCCTAAAAGTCCAACAATAAAAGGGATGCTTAACGATGAAACACCAAACCAATGGTTCATGAACTGAACAGAAAATGATGCTCCAATTTTACCTGTCCAATTCTCTACCCTTGTATCTGATCCAGAGAAGATGTTTTGCCATTCAAAGCTTTGATCTGTTTGCCAGGTAAATAGGTATGAAATAAATGCGATTGCTAAATAAACGGCAAAGAAAACTGTAAATACTCCTAAAGTAAATCTAACCCGTTCATCCTTGAAGAATGATTTTTTTTGAATCTCTGGTTCAACTTTTTTATCTTTTGGTTTCTCTTCTTGTTTGGCCATT
>Ga0116170_10004718_pt1 | contig 12385 bp, 14 predicted proteins | sample AD_JPNHW1_MetaG_FD_89797 | JGI IMG/M metagenome (GOLD analysis project Ga0116170, IMG submission 89797) | Active sludge microbial communities of municipal wastewater-treating anaerobic digesters from Japan - AD_JPNHW1_MetaG | ecosystem: Engineered > Bioreactor > Anaerobic > Digestate | place... | reverse complement strand
GCATCAGCATTGATAACGTATTCGCCGTTTGAAAGCATGGCGGGGATTGAATCAGATTTTGACGTGCCCGGACCGCTGATTGAACCGCCGGAGGCAAGCCCAAAGATACTTAACAGTCCCCCTGCACCCTGTGAAAATGACATTGCTTCAAGTGCAGCAGTCGCCGCCACAACAGCCGCCGTAAATGGCACCATTGCCGTAGTAGCCGCTACCGTAGCCGTAGCCTCAGCAGGTTTCGTTACGCCGCTTATAATCGCCTGTATGGCGTTGAATCCTGTTAATAGTGCAGTGCCGCCCTGCACAACTCCGCCAAAACTACCTAATACCGTTGACAGGCTGCCGAAGGCGTTTTCTATGCCCGCTGCGCCCTCACCAGTGCCAGTGCCAGTGCCAGAAGCGGAGCCGCTAGAACCGCCGCCAAATAAGCCTCCTATTGCGCCAAATAAACCGCCGCCGTTGTTGCCATCTGAACTGAGCATTCCCATCAGCGCGTCGGTTATATTAGCGCTCCATTTTTCAGCGAAGCTGTCAACTATGTTCTGCCAAACATCTTCAAAAAAGTTTACAAAGGCGTCGCCAAATGTCTCAGCGCCAGTGAGTATGTCGGAAAACAGCGTTTTAAAACTGTCTTTTGTGCCGGACAGGATATCAACGATCTGCTCAGTTGTGGATTTGTGTTTTTCCATCCACGTATCGTAATAAAGATCCATGTATGCCTTCTGTGCGTTGTAGCTAGCCAGTACGGCGGCATTACGCTCCGTAAGTACGGCTTGCAGCATAGCCAGCGAGTTTTTGTTATAAGCCTCGTCTATGTCTGCCTGAATGTCTTTGCACTGACGGTAATAGTCAAGCTTGTCAGATTCATATTGTGCCGTACGGCTTGCGTTGTATTCCTGTTTTTCTAATGAGAAGTCGATCATGTCAGCGGAGATGACCTTATATTCAATCCCCATAGCCTCAAGAGAGCTGATTATATTGTCCTTCTGCTGTGCTGTGCCAGAGGCGAAGTCAGCGGCGATCTGGTCAAAGTAATCAGACACACCCTTGTAATCATCCTCTGCCGCCTGTTTGAGATTAAACAGATCGAGCGCAGAGCCTTTAAGGTTGCCCTGTGATAACTTCTGCTGGATATCCATGTAGCCATTGGAGATGGATTTAAAAGTTTCCTGTTTTTCCCTAGCTTCGTCGTGCAGTATTTTGCGGCGTTTTTCGCTGTAAATCTGTTCAATACGGTTAAGATCACGTTGATAGTTCTCGTTAGCGGATTTTGACTTGTTAAGCTCTTCAAGCTCCTCAGAATACCACTGATTCAGAGAATCTATCTGTGTTCCTGTTGTCTGCGTCCATTCGTCCGCTATGCGCTGTGATGTGTCGTGCGCCTGTTTCTGTAGGCGTTTGTATGCCTCTGCTGCTTTATTAGCTGCGGATGCTGCCTTTTTGGCGGCAGAATCGTCGTCACCAACGCCACCACCTTTAAGGGTAGTTTTCAAGACATTAGCCAAGCTCTTGCTTTTAGCGGTGTAAGCGTCAGTCAATTTATTACGTTCTTTGAGATTGTTTAATTCTTCTGCTGTGACCGCTGCGCCCTTGTCTGCATCGATATCAGCCTGTGTTTTTTTAGTCCCTGCGCCAAGCTTTGAATTGAGCCAGTCAACTAACTGCCCGTATTTTTCAGCGATTTTAAGGATAAAGTCATATGCAAGCTGGAAGTCTGTTTTAATACCTTCCCACATACCCTTGAAAAACGGCCCAACTGTATCCCATGCGGCGTATATAGCCGCCGCCGCTGTTCCGCAGAGTGCGCCTATGCCAATAATAAGCGGGCTGGCCGCAACAATACCAGCCCCCAGCAAGGCCAAGGCTGGCACGGCAATGGCTGTTATTGCAACTCCTATACCCACAAGTGCCTCACGCACACCAGCCGGGACCATGTTTTCAAACGCCTGTGATACGCCAAGCGTTTTTGCCTGTGTAGCAAAATCAGACATCCATTGTGAGGCGTTTTTCATCCTATCTTTTAAATCCAGAGCTTTTATAATGTCGTCACCCATGGCGCGCATAATTATGCCGACGGAGTCTTTCATATTGCTGAAGCTCTGCGGGATTTCCCCGTTGACTTTAGCCATCATGCCGCCGAAACGTTCTTCCATCCCGGTAAGCAGAGCAGTGATTCCGTCTTTGGCTGAAATAGCGCCTTTCTTGCTAAGTTCCATAGCTTTAGCGGTAGTAATTCCCAGCTTGGAGGCCAAAATGTCCCACGCTGGGATACCTGTTTCCGCAAGCTGCCTCATTTCCTCTGCTGTGACTTTTCCCTTTGCGTTTATCTGTCCAAGGGCTAGAGTTATTCTATCCATGCCCTCCTGTCCAAGCCCAACAGCCATAGATGCATCTCCGAGAGCAGTCATGATAGGGATAACGGCGTCAACGCTAAACCCATACGCCTGTAACTTTTTTGAAGCGTCCACTAGCCCCGCAAATTCAAACGGAGTTGTCGCCGCAAATTTTTCTAATTCGTTTAGGTGCTGCTGTGCTTTAGCGCTGCTGCCCGTCAGCACTTCAAATGCCCGTTTCGTCATTTCCATTTTGGCGGACATAGTGACTGCTGCAACACCTACACCAGCCATTGCAGCAGCTATGTATTTAAACGAGCTTTCAACGTTGCTGGATAATTTCATTGCGTCCGAGCCAAAAGACGTTTTTATCTGTCTTTTAACAGCGTTTAATTCTTTCCGTAGCCCGGAGGAATCAGCGGATATTTTAACTAAAAGGTCTGCTACTGTTGCCATAAATCTCACCACCTTAAAAAAATAAGGACCGCCCAATTAAGAGCGATCCTTTAAGTTGAATACTTGTTTTAGATATTCTGCTTCGCTTTGTTTCTCTGCTCGTTTACGGTCAGGCTGTAGCGGGTCTATAAGGTCTTTCATGCTGACGGGATGCTTCAAAGTGCCCTGTGAGTTGATAATTGGGGCAACAAAATACGCCGCCAGTGATTCAAGCTCGTATTTACGCCACTTGTACCCGTCAAGCAACTTGTAAAACTCGTGTGGTTGTAGCTTTTCAAATTCACGTGGTTTAAGTTGCAACGCCCCGTACGCTATAGGTTCAGCCCAGTCAACCCAGTTATTTATACTGTCAATTCTGGTTCCTGGACTGTCACTGCGTTTTTTGTGTCAGGTTCATCGTCCTTGTTAATATTCCAGATGGAAACAATAGCCTCTGAAACGCTGGACATAAGATCAAACCAAACGCCGCCATTTTCAAGATATTCTGTTAATTTATCTGCAAAAAATTGTTCTGTTCCATGCGGATAATGATGTTTTAATCCTATAGTCAAAGATTTAACAATAAAATCAATACTTATGTCGCCTGTTGCTGCGCGTTCTGAAATTTTTACAAGAGATTCTTTTAAAAGCCTTTCAAGAAGCACCAACCTTGCTATATCAAAATATAGGTACTGCCCTGCTTCAAAGAACTCAAACGGTACTGTTTTTTTCATAATTCTTACCCCTCCTTATAAATTAAAAAGGGGAGAGCCGAAGCCCTCCCCCTTGATGTTATGCCGCTAACGTAATTACAGCTGTGAGAGTTGCACCGTCTCCGGTCGTTACCTCCATGGTGTGGCTACCAATCGTAAGTGCTCCAATTGTTGCGGATTTGACGGTCAGCGTCCCTGTCGCATACGTATAATTCGTGGTTATTGTCAGAACTGAACCGTCAATCTTTACGGCGCTGATTGTTGCGGTCGTTGGCGTGATACTAAACACTGCGTCAGCAGGGGTACCCTTACTGCCGCTGACAAGCAACGGCGTCATTGATGGTGCACGGTCAGCAAGTGCGCCGTTGCCTTCAATTGTTCCGCTTATGCTGGCTTCACCGTCGTGAGGTGTCTTAAGCGAGAAGTCTGTGAGTGAACCCCACCCTGCTTGTACAGTTCCATCAGGATAGAGCAACTGGACATTCACTTCTGCGCCTGTCTGAAATGCCATCTCAAGATAAGGCAGAGCGGCATCTGAAAGCAGAACGAGTGCGTCAAGGTCAATGCTCCAGCCCCTTAGTCCGGCTTTCGACGATTTCCACCCACCACTTGTCTTGTGAGATACGTCTATGCTGTCCGCTGAACGTGACAGGTCGGCTGAACGCTGTCCGCCGACTATTGTCCATACGGGGCTTCCCGCTGTTCCTGTGTTGATTTTAAGCAAAAAATCCTTGCCAACTGATGCCGAGCTTATACTCGGGTTTACAGGTAATGTAATTGACATATTTTTAGCCTCCTATGTACTGTATTTTTGCCTTGAAAGTCAAAAGTGCGTGATAAACCCACGGTTCGTCATATTCCTGTTGGATTATTCCCTCCGGGATGTCCTGATCCATTGCGCAATAATCAGCAGGGTCAAATTCCAACTGCCAGGACGTTAAAACAGCCCTGACCTCATCACATATCTCCTGTATTTCTTTAGCACTGGTGTCTGCGCTCCAGATGTCGATGTATAGCGTGACATCTGCAATATCAACGTTTTTTGCCCCGTTGTATAAAAAACTGAATGAGTTTCCCATCGTGATGCACGGATAATCGGCGTTTGTAGGGATAGCACTGTAAACTACCGTGGATTGTTTAGTGCTTAGGATGTCATAAACAGCTTTATATACTGCCTGAAACGGTGTATGCTTTATCATTTCGGCTGCACCGCCTCTTTAAGCCGCCTGATAAATTCAGGGCGTCCCTGCTCATATGCCGGACGAATAAACGGATGTGCACCACGTGACGGGATTTGAGCGGATGCCGCATATTGCAGCTTGCCAGCGGCAGCGATCATCAGGGCTTTTTTGTCCTTCGGCTTTTCAATGCTTGCCTTTGCGCCTAATTCGATGAGGTGTGCATACGGGGCTTTTGCGCCAAAGTAGCCAATGACATTTTTGCGGTGAAACGATGAAAAAATTGACTTTTTCAATCTGCCCGTTCTAACCGGTACTAAAGCCTTCGCCGCTCGTGCCATGTTTTTACATGTGACCTCAACAGCGTTCTCAATCCGCAGTCTAGCCGCCCCATCGTATGCGCCGATTTTACTTATAGCCTCTCGCAACTCCGTATTGGCAGGGGTGATCTTAATTTGGAACATCGCCACGGCGAGTCACCTCCTGTACGACAAGTCCTGTAAATTCACGGTCTATGTCGTAAACGTTGGTTATGCGGTACGTGCGGTTGCCCTCAATAGCCTTATAGCCAACGTTGACATCATCACGGTGGCGTATAACCACGACCTGCGTAACGACAGAAGCGAATGCGCCCTGTGTGATCTCTATGCCAGTTTTAGGCGTCTGGAATTCAGCCCACACGGTACACAGGTCAGTTTCAGCCTGTCCACGTTGTGTATAGCCGCCCTGCCCGTCTGATACGCTAGGCGTATAGACTATCGTTATGCGGTGGTTGAGGGTTCCTATCCGTGTGCGGGTCATATCGAATACACCCTGTACATGTCCAGTAGTCTCCTAGCACCCAACGGCATTTCTACGGCTGTTGCACCGATAACAACGGTTTCACGGTTTTCGTATAAATGCCCCAAAAACAGGAACATTGCGGCTTTTTCCAGTTCACTCGGAGTGTAATAATCTGTTCCGGCTACGTCTGTTGCGGTTCGTGCGACAAGTAGGCGGTTTTCGTAACGTTCAGCATATTCACGGGCGGCTGTTATCAGGGCGGTTATGAGTGCATCCTCTAAATCATCATCTACACGCAGGTACGTTTTGACTTGTGCCAGCGTGAGCGGTTCCGTTATGGCGAAATCTGCCATCTAATCACCTCTTTTTCTTGGCAGGCTTCGGTTTGACCGCAGCTTCAACCTTTCTATCAAGTGCCGCCGTCTCAATGACCAGAGATTCAAGTCTCATAGCCATTTCGGCGTAGCCATTAGCAATGAGGTTGTCCGCCATCAAGTCAGGAACATCGATAATCTGTCCGGGACCCGCCATTAAATCAGGCGTAGCAAGACGAGCGAGCATTTTTATTTTCGTCAAGCTAACGCAACTCCTTCAATGACAAAAATAAACGTGCCTGAGAGTGCATCGCCGCCGCTGGCAACGGTTATTTTGATGCGCTCATCGCAGACGCAGATTGGCGCATAAATACCTGTTATGTCCGCCCCTGCGGTGTCCTGTGCCTGTACGAGCGGATGGATAACAGTGGATGCGGCGAGATCGTCCTTATCCCAGATAACAGCTCCGCTGACATCAGCAACAATGTCAATGTCAGCCCCGACATCAAGACCGCCAGATGATGGCTTGACATACTCAACCGTGCGGATAAGCCCGTTGCACTGTGGCGAGTAGACAACCGCATCGCCGCTGGCATCTGTGGTAACTACTACTGTGAATCGTGATAGTTTCATGTCTTCACCTCCTAAGAGGTCTTAGTCGCACCGATATCCTCAAGTACGGCTATAATGGCATTGACTGCTGTTGCTATCACGGTGCCGGAGGCGTCGTTCGCTATGTCGGCTATGTGATTAGCCTGTGTGCCGTCCTTGGTTATAATTCCGTCTATAACGTCTATTTCGCCGCCATTAACAACGAGCTTGTCGCCGCCCTGCTCCATGTACACTTTTGTGTTATAACTCATGTTTTAGCCTCCTTAGATTAAAAAAATAGAGGGGCACGAAGCCCCTCTATTAGTCGATTATTATGCTGTTCCTTCAGCGGGTGACACGTGCGCTTCAATTGCAAGTGTGCCGGTAAGTGCGCTTACAACAGGTGCTTTGACTGGCCCATAAAGGATCGCCCATATTTCGCCGAGTGCCGATGATGCGGTGCGTGTCGCACTGAGCTGAAGGTATCTCTCCTTCGGTCGGTTAATGTCGATTGCGCAACCTTCATCAGACAAGCCGGACGCAACTTTTGTTCCTGCAAGATCGGCGGCTGTTGCTCCGTTTGCCGCTGTGTCCTGTTTGACTTTGATATAGTTTCCTGCGTTTGCGGTCGCAAAACGGGTCATAAAGATGCAACCCTCAAAGCCACAGGTGTCAATTACATCAGACAAGACCTCATCTGTTCCTGCGACCTGTGCCGCCTTTGCCAATACTATTTTTACGTTTTCACTCAACATAGGAAACTCTCCTAACCGAGCTTGACACGGACAAATGCGGATTCAAGGACAGGTGCGCCGTCTCCGTAATAACGACCGATAAATCCAACCTGTGATGTTCCTGCGTACAGCTCGTTAAGTCTCTGAACGTTAAGTCCCTGGAGTTCTGCAATCCAGTAATACTGCCAGTTAGCGAGTGCGCCTACGTAGGCCGCAGACTGCACGGTGGAAGGTGCATATTCACTCTCGTCTACAGGCAGACCGAGGAGTCTGTCAGGCTCTCCTGCGATAAGTCCAGGTGACCAGAGGTACTGTCCTTCTCCATCTTTGAGCTTAGAGATCATCTTTATAATGTCCCTGTGGAATACCCAGCGTGCGGTTTTACGGTACTGAGCCGCAAGTTTAAACTTAGCGTTAATAAGTCCATCAGCGGATACAGCAGAGGCACTGTTGCCTGTCGCTTCATCCCGTGCTGTGGGTACGCCGTTATCGGATGCCGTGAATATCCCAAGCGGCTGTCCGTCTCCGCTACCATTGAGGAATCCGTTCTCCTGAGTAATAGCGAACTTATAAGCCAATCTGTCAGCTATGATGCCCTCAACGGGAAGTGCACTTGTGAGCAGAAGTTTCCTGCTAACCTTTATGCCCTTTGACAACTGGTTTGGTTTGAGCTCCCTGCGCCCGAACGCCATTGTCGTGTCTTCTGACGGTGCGGCAATTTCGGTTGTCCATGTCGGGTCTGTAAGGTCAGTGTCAAGGCTCGGCACACCAAGGGAGTCGGCGGAAGTGACAGCCATAACATTGGCGTAGTTGCGGACAAACACAGCATTATCGAGTCCTTTAATGAGACGGGCTACAAACTGCTCTGATGCGTGGAGATAACCGCCTGTTGCGTCTGCATCGTTTGCAAGCGCACGATATTCCGCACTGTCGCCAGTTACGAGATAACGTCTGAACGCCGATATTTTGCGCTCTTCGGGTGTAGTTTCAACTTTACCTGATTCTGCCTTTTCAAAGCCCCTTATTTCAGCTTCAGCGAGGAGAAGGCGTTCCTCATCTTTGATTTTTGTGTTTATTGCCTCAATATCGGCGAACATCTTGTCGTAAGATGTGCGCTCTTCTGCGCTAAATTCCCTCTTTTCAGCTTCTACCCTGTCAAGGAGAGCCCTTGACTCCATGACTATTTGTGCTTTTCTTGCCTTCATTTCGTTGATCTTGTCCATATTTTAAATTCCTCCTGTTAGTCAATTTCAGCAAGGTCGAGCCTTGCCTTCATAAGTCCATAGTCAGGAGCTTCTTCTTCCTGACCTTCCGTTGCGCGCTCGTTCTGATGCTCCTCGTAGATTTCTTTACCGCTCCTGACTCCGGTAGTTGCTTCGGGATAAGCGGGGTAAGTGACAGGTGAGACATCGTAGAGATTGCCTACGCTTTTTATGGTGCGGATTGCAGGCTGTGCCGAGTCGTCCCATTCCTCAACACCTCCGGCCATAGAAAAAGCGAAGGAACTTTCTGCAATGTCCCCTCGCTCTATGCTTGAAACTATGTCCCTCGCCCACTGTGTGTCGGGCGGGTCTATTTCGTAGTGAAGTCCTACATCGTCCTCCGTCAGAGAGACTGTCCCGGCTGATTGCCGACCTAAGATGTAATTCGGATCGTGATTAAACAATGCCCTGACATCGGATTTCTTGAGTGCTTCCGTAAATGCGCCGGGCGCAATCTGTTCACGAAAGCCCCACATCTCTTCCGAGAGTGAGTTAAACTTTGCAGCGTAACCGACTATCTTCTTTCTTTCGCCTTCGTCTGCTTTGACCCGCATCTCCTGCGGTATAAAACGCACCTCTTTTTTAATCATTCTTGAGTCTCACCTCCTCCATTCTGTTTTATTCCTATAACGGCGTTATCGAGGGTAATCATTGCCCCTTGAACCAGATGATGGTCGCCGTTTTCAATGGGCGGCAAGTTTTCAAGTGACCGCACCTCATTGATAGATTTGATTCCTGAGTTGATTGCCGTCCGATAAGCCTCATAACGGCTTTTAACATCGCCTCTGAGAAGTCCATCCGTGACAAACTCCACAAAATATTCCCCACGCTCATGCGGAAGAAATAGCCGCCAGTTCATAGCCTGCTCAATGCGAGAAAGCCAAGGTGTCAGCGTGAACATGACGAATTCAAGGCTCAACTGGTCGATGTTGCTGAATGTCGCTTTTTCCAAATCGTTGATAAGGTGAGCGGGTACGCGGTATATTCCTGCAATCTCGGAACGGTTAAATTTCATTGTTTCTAAGAGTTGAGCATCCGCTGGGCTTATTGTTATTGGTGTGTACTTAGAGCCACCTTCAAGAACGGCTGTGCTGCCCACGTTTGCGCCGCTAAATGCTTCCTTCCACGATGTTTTGAGCCGCTGAATCTGCTCATCGTTCAGAGCGCCGTCATAACTGAGAACGCCGCCAGGTCTTGCTCCGTTGCCGAATACTGCGCCACAGTGTTTGGATGCTGATATGCCAGTGCCAATCGTTTCAGCCGCCATGCGAATAGGTGAGTAACCTATTACGCCGTCATACGAGAGTCCGGGAATGTGAAGTATCTGCTCCTTGAGATAGCGTTTTGTTATTCCTTTATCGTCTGTGACCTCGTAGACGAGTTTGTTATTCGTAACTAACCTTTTCGGTGTGACCTTATCGGGACCCAACAACTTAATGCTCCGTGGTCTGCCTGACCCGTCAAAGTCAATGAAGCTGTAAGCGTTGCCCCATGAACACAAATGAGCCATTGTTTACTCTTTCCAGCTGAACGCAGATATTTCTTCATCAGGACGGAGGTGCAACAGCGGGTATATTGGGTGGTCGGCAACCTCCTGTTTGCCGCCACTAGGCAGCCTCTTAAATACCTTCAGCGGCATCTGAGCGACTGATTCGCTCAATACCCTGATACAACTGTAAACAGCCGCCAACCGCATCGCTGTGGACTCATTGACCGTTTCGCCCGATGAGACGGTGGGTCCAAACATCGAGACCCAAGCCTGATCAGGGTCTTGTGAGACTAAGAAGCGCATTTCAAAAGCCTTGTTGATTAGTGGTATTTTTATCTTCAAATTCTCACCTCTTTCGTTTTAAAGAGTTATGATGCCATGCTGGGTGTAGGGTGATTCTGTCTCTCCCTCTTGTCCTATGTACCGGGAGTACGCCATAATGGCGGCAATTAAGCCGTCAATCTTGCGCCGTTTGACTTTTGCCGCTTTGTCCAACTTCACGTTGCCCGCCGGGTCTGTTACAACCTCGCAGTTAGTGAGCATCCACGTTGTGACAGGGTTATCCCCATGATGGAATTCACCCGCACATATAGCCCTTTGAATAGCTTTAGTCGGCGGAGACAAAGACAAAAATCCCTGGCGCATATCAACGCAAGGGATTTTCTCGGCAATTAGATGGTTTGTAAGTTGTGTTGCGTTATAAGGGTCTGTGGCGAGTTCGATAACCTTGTATTCCTTTGCCATCTGACATATGTCTTCTTCGATGTAGTCATAATCAATAACGTTGCCTGGAGTTAAAGTTATGTACCCCTCTTTAGCCCATTCCTCATAAGGCACTCTGTCACGCCTTGCCCGCTCATCTATGTCATCCTCTGGAAGATAATATTTCCAAATTGCCTTGACTGTACCGTCATCGCCAGGGAACACGGCGCATATCGCCGAGATGTCGTTGACAGATGAGAGGTCAGCTCCGAGATAACACTTTCTGCCCTTTAAGGCTTTCTCATCTACTTTGCCCGCCGAGGATTGCCATGTCTCTAAGTCTATCCATCCTTCTGATGAGGATGTCCAGACGTTCATACGGAGTCTTAAAAATGCGTTCTTCGATGCGGAGCTGTTTTTAGCCTTGTTACAGCGTTCCCTCAATTCCTCAATGTCGATTGTTTCGCCGAGCGAAGGGTTAGCTTTAATCCACACATCTTCGTCTGTCCAATCATCCTCGTCATCGAGCGTATAGATGATGCCGAATACCGTCTCATCTTGGACAATGCCGTTCAAAATGTTCTCGATATAGTCGTGCATCTCACGGCAGATTGATTCACGTGCGACTCCAGCCGTTGTGATGGCTACTATTAACGGCTGTTCCCTTGCTCCTGTTGCTGTGTCGAGGACATCATAGAGGTCTCGTGTCCTGTGAGCATGAAGTTCGTCAATGATGGCGCACGACACATTAAGCCCGTCAAGGCTGTTGTAATCTGCGCTCAGCGGCTCAAATATGCTTACTGTGTCCTCAACCGCAAGGCTGTCTTTGTAAGTCTTGATGTATTTTTTGAGATTTGGCGAGGATTTGACCATCTGTTTCGCCGCCGTGTGGACGATCTTAGCCTGTCCCCGCATGGTCGCCGCTGAGTAGACTTCCGCAGCAGCTTCACCATCCATGTCAAGCATGTATAATCCTGTGCCCGCTGCCCATTCTGACTTGCCGTTTTTCCTTGCAACCTCGATGTAAGCAGTTCGGAATCGCCTAAAACCTGTCTTTTTCTTCTTCCATCCGAAGATGATATAAGTTATTGCCTGTTGCCACGGGAGCATGATGAAGTTTTTGCCTGCCCATTTGCCTTTGTAATGCTTGTATTGAGTGAAGGATTTAAGCACGATCTCGCCAGCATCAGGGTCAAAGTAGTAACCCTTAAGTCCTTTAAGGTCTTTTATGTGACGGTCGATTGCTTTCTGTACCCACTTGCAGGCAGGGATGCGCCCGTAATGTATGTCCTGTATATATTTCTCAGCCCATTCACGGCTATTCTCTCTTGGCTTCTCGCTCTTTTCTCTGCTCATAGCGCATCGAGCCATAATCATCACCATCCTCTTGCTTACTGTCGAGAGGCTGTAGCACCCGCCTCTTGGAAGATGGTGTTAATCCAAACTCAGACTCTAAGCGAAGCAGTTCAGCCTGTGCATCACGCATAATTCGCCATGATGGGTTATAGCACTCGTTAGTAGTTCCCTTATAAAGCGTCAGCCCTCTTTCTGCGACATCCTCATAAGCGATGCGGTAAACGTGAAGCAGGTCTATATAACGCATAAAGGCGAGCCTGTCGCTCACCTTCACAACTCCCGCCGAGCTGAGATTATTCCATAGTGTCTCTCCGTCAGGGATGTACATATATTCGCCGGGATTATTTCTGTCTATGTCCAGGACAATCGCTTTCGGCTGTTTTTTATGATGATCCCGACCACTTAATTCTTTAATTGCGGTTGGCTTCGGCTTTCGCCCTGTTGTTGCCATTTTGCTTACCCCTTTCCTTAGGCGTTTTGGGCGTGGGTGAAGAGGGG
>Ga0116170_10004717_pt1 | contig 12386 bp, 9 predicted proteins | sample AD_JPNHW1_MetaG_FD_89797 | JGI IMG/M metagenome (GOLD analysis project Ga0116170, IMG submission 89797) | Active sludge microbial communities of municipal wastewater-treating anaerobic digesters from Japan - AD_JPNHW1_MetaG | ecosystem: Engineered > Bioreactor > Anaerobic > Digestate | place... | reverse complement strand
TGACGTTTCCCAGGTATGTTCAATACTATGGTTTCCTTCGTAAACATGTGAAATATTATAAAGATCGACGAAGATATCTGAAACAGATTGTGAACCGGTTAGTGAAAAATCGGTATCGGCAAGAGTTAGAGAATGATTGTTAAAAGATAATGTCCCACTTGTGAATGTGAGAATCGTTGTTGTTACATCATTTGGAAGCATAGCAGAATTTCCAGTACCCGGATTTACATCTATGGCATTCACTTCTGGTGGAATCTGAGCGGCTGAATTCATCGCAAGAACTATATTCGAGTTCAAGGCACCAGTGCCTGATAATCCACCAGAACCATTATAAATAAATAATGATGCTCCGATGATATTTGAATTGATCATAATGGAATGATTACCAAGAGTTATGGATCCATTCGTAAAAGTTAAATATCCAACATTGATATTGTTGGGTAAAATAACCGAATTACCGCTTCCAGGTCTAATTGTCAGAGAATTCATCACTGCAGGTAATGACAATGGATTCATGATCATAAGTGTAATATTGGAATTGGTCCCGGTTTGCGAAGGTATTCCAATGCCACTGTAGATAAAGCTGGGTGATCCGGATAATGTACCATTTATGGTCAGGTTATTATTTCCAAGATTAATGGAACCACCCGCGAAATTCAAATTTCCACAGGAAGTTGGGGTTGTAATCGTTACAGAATGCGCGATTGTGATAATATTAGAAGTAGCATTTGGTATCAGGGATGAATTGACCCAGTTCATACCATCCAGCGATGATTGCCAAATCGATGTTTGGTCCCAGTTGCCTAGGGCAATTGTGCGAAAATAGTCGGTGGCAGTCGTTTCTCTATTGCCATAAATCACTAAATCACGATTATAGAATATCCTATTGATATTATTCGCATTCCAGCCATATACTCTGATTTTCAGAATTTGTCCACTTGTTAATGTTACAGAAAGTGACGAATTAGTATAAGTATATGGATTGGAACTTCCGAAAGCCAGATCATCCAGTAGGGTGGAATAAGAAGCGAAATTATCAGTAGAATATCGAATGGATGCATGCATGCCCGTGTAATTAACCTGCATGACTAAGGATAGATTCGTTATCGTTACGTTTGACATTGCAGTCAGCACATATTCATAATAACGATCTGTCGTTAGGGTTGCTACGTTCCAAGAATTTGAACCGGCTCCATTAGATGTGTAGGAAATCGTTGGAACAGGTACAGGATTGGCACGTGTAACGGGATTGCCAGTAATCGATCCTTCCCCTACGCAATCACCATTTGAAGTTAATGCCCAAGTAGCAGAACATGACTGGGCATATGCTATACCACCGGTAATCATGAAGATAAGAAGAACAATAACTGATTTCATACCATACTCCACTGTTTTTTCAAAGCGTTTTGACTCCCCTCTACTGATTCTGTTTTCCTTTACTCAGATACTTAACTCATTTCTCAGCGTTATTTTTCAATTCAAAATACTTATTTCATAGGAAGTATCGGCTGATAGTTTTCCATGTACTTATATACTTTTTCCTTTTCAGGATTCATTGTATTTCCGACCGCCATGCGATCCTTTACAGAGCCAACAATCTAGGCTTTGATTATGATGACTAATTCCTTTTCTGTTTTCGTGATCTTGTCATATCCTGTCAGATATTTGATCCCTAAAACCCACCAGGGTAGATCCCTCAAAATTGGGATTCCTCCCCGCTCCTTCGTATCTTCAGTATCATAAAGACCACCGATCACAGTTTCTTCACCATTGAACATAACAAGGTCTGTCGTAGATTGACTTTTATTTATGATCGTGGTGATGTCACCGGGAACAGCAGAACTTCTTTCCACACGTGCAGAAAGATGAATTGCTTCCTTACCGTCATCCTTGATAATTTCCGGAAGTACATCTAAAATTACACCTGTTGAATAGAATTTGTCTGTAACGTTTCCAGCTTCGTCTTTTTGTTTCACAGAAAAGTCCTGTCCAACTTGTATATACCCCTTTTTACCAGAGGCAACAACCAAAGAAGGTTTTGCTATTACAGATCCTTTCTGATTAGATTCAATCAGTTTCAAAACCGTACTCACATCGAGTTGTTGCTTTCCAAACTTCCATGTTTTTGATAAATCACCGCTAAATAACGCTGATGGCACGGCATTTGCACCACTGAAATTAATATTGGCATCGACTTTCCCATTAAGAATTGTGCTCCAGTTAATACCGAGTGAATTCAGAAATGACTTATCTGCAATGAAAGCAATTGAACTGATTCGCACCTGCTGTGTATCTAAGGTTACGTCACCGATCTTTCTCTCAGCAATTTCGGGGGTCTTCAGAATCACTACCCCGTTTTGTTCATCAACTACAAAACCAAGTCTTAGCGCAATCATATCCAACGCTTGTCTCCAAGATAGCTGATGTATTGGAATTCCAATGGGTTCATTGCTGTTGCTCAAATTGAGAAGTTTTTTACCAGTATACTTGACTGATAACAATTCAATCGCCTGCAACGCATTGTTCAGAGGCATATCTTCAGAAAGCGTGACGGTTTCTTCCTGTACAACTTGCGCTGTGTCACTGATCGCTGCCAAGGATATTGGCAGACACAATGTAAAAACCAGGATTATAAATAGGAATTTTTTCATTGGATTTCCTTTTTTATAGACAGAGTGATATCTTCAGCAACACCTGTTGTGTTGATCTTGAATTTTACGGTTTCATTCTTATTATCGATGCTTGATAACCAACCATTTTTGACTTTATCTCCAGGAGACAGTATCCGAATGATGCCACTCGGATCCTTCATGAATACACGATTGGCTGTCATACCGATTAATCTTGCCTTATAAATATCAATCAGCGCTGAGCGATTCTGGGGATTCTCAGCACCAGGAATATACAGCTTCATCTTAAAAAGATTTGGCGACACCGCTTGGGATCCTATGCCTTTCATTTGAATCAGTTCAGCATCTGTACCTAAAGAATCATAATATGAATCGAAGACGAGGGTAAAATTGACAGAATCACTTCTCTCAACATTGTCGGAAAGAATTGCAAGATTTTCAACAGTATACAAAGCCCGCTGCTGCTCTAACTGATTTACCAGTTTATACATATCCTTGAATGGCGAATGACCTGTGACAATATACTCATTGTAAGGTGCAAGCTTATCATTGCCTGTACGTGAATAACTGAAATCAAAAATCACATCCGTCCCTATAAACTTACATATCTTCAACAAATACTGGAATGTGATTGGTGAAGTGTCTTGCCGCATGATGAGTTTATCGGAAGTCAGCAATTTCTGCAATTCCTGAGCCTGAGTGTCCGGAGTAGGCATATGGAGAAGATAATTTTTGAGGCTATCTACCTGGACAATCATTCTTTCATTTTTCTTATGCAGTTTATCAGATGTCTTCTTCATCCTCATCTGTGTTGTAAAACTCACAACAAACAAAAGTATCAGAAGGAACAGCAATACAATTGTATTCCGGAGCGTATTACTCATAAATCTCATGGTAACACCTCCAATTTCTTTCTGGCTTTCTTAGCAACATCCGATTGCGGATAATTATCCAAAACGTATCTGAAATTCTCCTTTGCCTTCAGAGTATCATTCATGGCTAAATAGCACGATCCTTTCATGTAGTAGGCATCAGGGGTTTTCTTCTTATTCTCGGCAATAACCTGATCAAACACCTTGATTGCCCCTCGGAAATCTTTTAACATGAACATACTTTCGCCCATCATATACTTGCTGTAGTATGCATATGGGTGATTCGGATATTTCTGAATGAATTGCCTTGCCTTAGCCAGGACTTCTTCATTATTATCGCTATCATAGATAGCGCGCAATTTCTCATAATCTGCAGAACCCTGGTCAACTGGTTCCTTCGTAGAAGTCTTCCGACTGCTCAATTGAGTTTTGGAAGTTGAAGGTGTATTCGTCTTTTGTAACGAATTCGAAGTGGTTGTTTTCCGATTTTCCTGTGGTGTTTTAGGGGTAACAGAAACAGGTTTTTGAATCTTATTCTTCGAGTCATTCGCTTTTTCGACAGCAGTTGAAACCTTCTTTACGCTTTGCTGGGAATTAGCAGAAGTTACTGTTTGAGTTCGACTTACCGGCTTTGGATTATTACTTGTTACAGATTGATTTGTTTCAGTCTTGCCAATCTGTTCCTTTAGTACTGTTTCCATTTGAGGATAAGAAAAAGACATTTCAAAATTCCACACACTGTATTTACCGATTTTCTCATTCGTAACTTTTAATATCTTACCATCAGGGAATAGTTGTGAGAAAGCGAGGACGTTATCTCTTTTGGTTGTTTTGCCAATTACCGTAAAAGATTCCTTTTCACTTTTCAGATTGATGATCCAAGTCATGGGATGGCTGTCTGCAGAAATTGCAAGCTGCTTTAAAATATAACCCCATTCATTTTTACCTTTCATCAGTTCAAGAACTTTTTGCTGCTGCCCCTGTAAGGAAGCGACATTCATCATACCAGCCATATTACTTTCAACTTTATTCTTATATGACCTGTATTCACTTTCAAGCATCACATTTGACTTCTTTTGATGAACAAGATCTGATCTGACAACAAGGAAATTCTTCGTGCTATATGCTGTATAGATGAATAATAAGCATAAGATTAAAAACCCATGCCATGCAAGCTTGAATATCTTTTGTCCTTCTATGATTTTCTTTTGAAGGAAATTAGTATTTATGAATTTCTTATTCCCCGAATCCATTGTTTTCCATGCTAACGCTATTGGAATTGCATATTCAGCAAGATCTTCCTCAGTGATTGATTCCGGAGCATCTTCACCAACTAACATGTTTTTGAAGAATATTCTTGAAACTTCAGATTTGGGGAATTTATTCTGGAAATATGTCACATCATCGTTCTTACTATTTTCACCAGCCAGAATGATGAATTGTGGATCAGGTAATTGAGCTTCATCTTGTTCCAACATTAATTTTGAATATATCTCGTCTCTATTCGTAAACAGATTACTTGCTGTTTGAATTGGGAATGACTTGATGAAAGCCCCATTGCGAACAAGGATACCCTTTTTATATTCATATCCTAAATACAGAATCAGGATGTTGGAATCTTGAGGAAAATCGTAGTTAATATTCAGGATATTCACTAACGATATGTCGTTGGGATCTACTAATGTGTAAAAAAATCTCTTATTTGTATGTGTTCGATTATATCGCCATAAATAATCAAATAGATTATTAATCCCACGATGGACAATGACAGTACAGATATCACCAATTTGTGGAATGACACCAAAAACGGTTTGTTTGTTCTTAATATCTTCTGGCTTAAGGATTTCTTTGTTAATCAGCCGAATAAGACTTTTGGAATTTGCTGAAACATTAAGCGGATACGATGTGAGTCTCTCATCATTGGCATTTAGAGCAATCCTGCCCTGATCCAAAGGGAAATAATCCAAAAGCTTTGTTTCCGGTGAGACGACTTGGGTATCATTCAATACCGGTTCAGATTCATTAGCAGATGTGGTATCGTCAAATTTCAGGACATCTGATAATTGAATTTCAGTATCACTTTCGAGTGACTCTGGTTCCTGACCCGTTCTGTCTGCGTAGAAAGACTTCTCCAGCATCGTCTTCCTCAGATCGACGAGCATAGCGGTACCGTTATACCATCGCATCTGAACGATTTTGAAACTGGGGTTGTCTTCAAAGATACCGAAAATGACTTTATCACGATATTTCATATTCGATCCTTCCTAATGTAACTCCATTTGCTTATATCTTTTTAAGCAATATGGTCAAATTAGGCAAGTTTTTTTTTCTACGCAGATAGCAACTGCATCATTCTTCTCTTATTGTTTGCATAACCCATGGCTGTTTCAGCCGTGATTATTCCTTGTTTATAGAGGTTGAGCAAATCCTGCTCAAGCGTGATCATTCCTGCTTTTTTCCCTTCGGACATCATTTGATATATTTCACCGATGTTTTTATTTCTAATCGCTGCTGAAACAGAAGCATCAACTGATAATATTTCTTTTGCCATGATACGTTTTCCATCACGTGTGGGAACTAATTTTTGAGATATGATTACACTCAATAAATCTGCCAAACGATTGCGAACACGTTCCTGTTCTTCTGCTGGGAATTCCGCTACGATACGGTGAATACTATCGATTGCAGAACTGGTGTGTAGAGTTGAAAAGGATTTATGACCGCTATCCGTTATTTCCAAAACCGTTGCAATCGTTTTGGGATCTCTCATTTCCCCAACAACGATGATATCTGGGTCTTGACGTAGAGAATCGATTGCTCCCTGTGCAAATGAAGGTACATCGACGCCGACTTCTCTATGCCTGCATAATGCTTTTTTCGATTCATGGATATATTCGATCGGGTGTCCAATAATGATAATATGAGCCTGACTTCTCTGGTTATTCATATCAATGATCACATCAAGAGTCGTACTCTTCCCCGAACCTGTGATTCCTGTGACCAAAATCAGACCTGATTTTTCATAATTCAAATCCATTCTATCTAAGATTGGCTTTGGAAAACCAAGATATTCGAGTTCGAATATCTTGGGATTGATTCTTCTAAAATTCACTGCTGTAAAACGTCTTTCCAGATATACATCACCACGAAAACGAGATTGTTTTTCTCCATGTTCAAACGCGATGTTTAATGAAAAGTCTATATTTTTATGTGTATAGAAGAATTCTTTTTGTGTTCTGCTTAGATAACTCAGTATTAGAAAAGTGGTTTCTATTTCTGAATATGTATCGACTTGAGGAAAAGGCATTTTCCTTCCGTAAACTCGGTACCATATCTTGGATTGAGCTCCTGGTGCTCCAAAATCTATGTCTGATGCATCAATTTCTTCCATATAATGCAGAAGCATGAATAAATGCTGTAAAGCTTCTTCCTGCCATGCAGGATTTTTCTCGATCAAAATATCAAGTTTCTGACACAATTCAATTCCAGGCAAATTCAGGTTCTGATATTTCTCGAGTTCGTTGCGAAAAGAAAGTCCCATGTTACTACCTCATTTATTCGTTATTTTCGTATCCATTGAAAGAACTGATTTTGATCAATGATCTTTTCCATTTTAAATAGAGAATGGTCATCAGATTTATGGTAAATCTCTTCGTTAGAGATTCTTCCTTGTAAGTCAGAAAATCAATGATCTTCTTTCTGCTGAAGTGTTTGATGATAGCATCTGATTCCGCTTTGAGTGAAGTGAACAGATAGTTGATTGATAGAAATGATTCCTCGCCCCAACTTTCTCCGGAATGGATGTAGTCAACTTTAGTATCACCCAGCCAAACTGAGATATCACCATTGTCTATAATCAAAATGCTTCCCGGATCATCCTGCATTTGAATTTCCTCACCTGATTTATATTCGTGAGTCTCTGCCAATTCATGAAATTCATTTCGATCTTCCGTATTAAAACCTCGAAGCATTTGAGTATCCAATGAATTTGCCATATCATCATAGATTCCGGATGCTGATCTTAAGATGTTCTTCAACATGTCATCATGCTGTCTTAAGCCAGTTTCCACTACCCTGAAAAGTTCATCGGGAACGATGGGTTTCGTTAGGTAATGGAATGCACCACCTCGGACTGCCTTCATTGCAGTTTCAATACTTGAAAATGCGGTAGTAATGATTATTACAGCAAGAGGATCGATATCCTTTATTTTTTTCATCAACTCAAGACCCGTCATATTTGGCATAAAGATATCCAAAATATAGAGATCGAATCTTTCAAGGCTGATCATATCAAGCGCTTCATAACCATCACCGGCAGTTTGAACTTCATAATCTTTATTTTCCAGAACCTTGGCGATCAATTTCAGTATATCTTGCTCATCATCAACGATTAATAACTTGTTATTCATATCAAACTCCATTAAGGAAGATATAGATTTTTGAAATAGCACCAAAACGAAACCTTGTTCTTCATGGGTGCTCGTCCTGCCATCGAAGATGGTTTTTCAAAAGAGAGATCCACTCTCATGGATCGAATATTCGCTAGGGTTGTTGTAACGTTTCCACTGGCATCAAAATATGTAAAACTCATTGACTTGAACCATTGAACTGCCCTATAATCACTTAGAGATTGGCTATGACAAGTAACGAGCACATCTCTCCCCAGTTGATTCACGGTCGATCCTTGTCGAACCCAAACAGTATCCGCCGTAGTGCTTAATGAATCCCCAAATACACTCCACATGGTCCTGAATTTAAACTCAGTCGACGACGCCGTAATAATAGCAGTGCCATCATGAATTCCAATACCAACCATACCAAGAGTGCTCTGCAACTGATTACAAAGATGTTCAGTACTCTTATGAAGTGGGACTGTATCGGCAAGGTCTCTCGAGTTAATCTGAATATTGAATAATGTAGTCATCATCGTGGTCAGGAATAAAGTACCGATGATCAATGCTGCTATGATTCCAATCATTTGATCCATTCTTTCCTCCTAATCCACTTTCCGATATAGCCTGGTCATGGTTACTGATTGAATAGAGGACGGGGTCGTCATTACCGTGACCGTCATTTTTCTGTAATTCGTAGTGGATGCAGTGGAAGTACCCAATGAATCAACATTCGCTACCGCAATGGCAACACTATATATCATGTCATTGGCAATAGGTTGTACGGTTCTTGATCCACCATAATTCGTACTGATCTGATCTATGGTCATCGACTTGCTATATAACTTGGCATCTACTTCATCCATATATCTTTGAGCAAGATTTGTAGCTTGCAGGATATAGGTTGATTTCGTCAGTTGATCAACTTCTGCAAGTATACTTTTATTCGTTACCATTGCCAGTTTGGTAAATAGTACCACTGCCAACAATACCAGAATCATTTCCCGGGTTCCCATGATCAATCATCTCCCGATGTGGCATACGCCACTTCTGCCAAAGATGTCAATCCATCACGAATTCGAGCCAAGCCTGATTGTCTCATGGATAGCATACCATGACTTTCTGCAAGGACCCGAATCTTCTCTTCGTCAATTTCATTACCAGCCTTAACGATAGCTTCCCTGATATCCGGATAAAAATACAATGCTTCAGCGATATTAATACGTCCCTTGTATCCGCCACTGCACTTGGGGCAACCCACTTCTTCAAAGACTAATCCTTTATCCAAGTCTTCCTGTGTCATTCCCAGTTCCAAAGCAGCGGGCCAAAACTCTTTCGATAAAGGTCGTTTACAATGATGACACAGTTGACGAACCAATCGTTGAGCGATGATGATATTGATTGAATAGGCAAGCAGGAAGGGCTCAATACCCATTTTATAGAGTCTCGAGATTGCGCTTGGTGCATCATTCGTATGAAGCGTTGAAAACGTTAAGTGACCTGTATTGGCAAGCTTCACAGCGATTTCTGCTGTAGTCTTGTCACGAATTTCACCGACCATGACAACGTCCGGGTCATGTCGCAAGATACTGCGAATTGCTTCTTCAAAGCTCATGCGATGTCCGATTTTCAATTGTCTTGCTCCATTGATCACATATTCAACCGGATCTTCAACCGTTAGTACATTCAATTCCGGATTAATGACATGATGCAAGGCAGCCATAAGGGTTGTACTCTTACCGCTACCTGTTGGTCCAGTTACAACGACAATGCCCTTGGATGTGGATATCGATTTGACAAATTCCTTTTCAGCCTGTTCCTGAAAACCGAGTTTCTTAAAGTCTGTTACAACTTTTCTATCATCGATCACACGTATAACGATGCTCTCGAATCTTCTTTCATATTCCGCAGATACGATGGGTAGTACTGATACACGGAAACGAATGATGTGGTCATCAACCGCTCTCTGTGCAAATCCATCCTGGGCAGAATCGCGTTCAAACCTGTCAATTCCGATCGATCTGTCCTTGATAACCGCTATATATGCTTCTGGAGGGGTATTCTCCTGCCTGAACCATAACTGCAATTTACCATCTATTCGGAAAAATATATCGACTGTTGTTTTATCGAACGGAACCATATGTATGTCACTCGCACCTTTTCTTACAGCTTCAATCAGACTTCCTTCGAAAAGGTTAACAAGCAAACTCTTATTAATTTCATCGTCAAGTTCATGCTCATCAATGGCTGTATCCATTTCTTTCTGATCTACGAGTAATTCACCGGCTTCTTCCAATAATTGTAGAAACTCATTCTTTTGTGGAGCAATTTTATTGATGATTTCATCGAGATTCTTAAGCGGACAAAAAACAACTTCGTATTTTCTGAATGAAGTTTGTGATGGGATTTCGTGAATCACTTTATCAGTAGGATCAGCAGCAAGGATCAGTAATGCATCCCTTGAACCAGGCTGCATTTTAAAAGGGAATACTTTCTTATACAGGAGTTTCTTCTTGAAATCTTCGGGGAACTTGCCCAGTAATTCCTTTGTTTGATTGATCTGTTTCTGGTCTAATGCCTCAAGATCGATCTCCATTTTCCTGAATGCATACATTTCTGCGATTGCACCAAATACAATATCATGGCTGATATTCATTTTATAGACTAATATCTGTGCTAAACTGCGAGGCGTTTCCTCTCCTGTTTCAGCCATTTTGTAAAGTGCATTGATCAGAATGGACCTGTCAACGAGTCCCTTATCATCCAGGATTCTTGCTAATTTCGACTTTTCAAGCATGGAGCGTTCTGTATAGCTCCGATCTGCAACATTCATGTCACTCATTATTCATATCCTTTATTAATGTGTATTGGTTGGTGACACCGTTGCGATTTCGGCTGACACGATCGTTAAAAATGTGATCGCTACCGCTATGAATAAACCAACAAATGTTTGTATATATTCAATTAATGCTTTCATTTTATATGTTGTTTCTGCTTCATAGAAGGATGAGATCTGTTGCGCAGCCTGGAGAATATTTCCAGTTTCCGCACCAGTTCTCAAACGAGTCAATACCGTACGGTTGAAGACTTCAGAAGCTTCCATTGCTGGAACAAAAGCTTCTCCTTCCTTCAACATCAAAGGTATGGTGATCGTTTTGACTGCCCTTTCAATGTACTTGTTTCTACAGGCTTCAGCGGCAGTTCTTATTGTCTCGATATTGTCACCGGCGCCACTATAAATGGTGGCAAACACACGGAAATAGATTTCGAGACTTTGTTTGTAGATCAGATGACCAATCAATGGTAATTTAATGATATGTTTATCACGCCAGATTTTTCCTGGTTCTGTTGACCACCACCTTGCCACAACAATCAATGGAATGATTAAACCCAGTAATAAGAATAACCAGCTTTTCCCCAACCAGTCACTCACTTCGAGAGTTCCCTTGGTCAGTGGTGGTATCTTCATCCCAAATCGAACAAACATTTTCGCCGTGGATGGGAAAATATCGACAATATAGTATATCATGGCACCAAGTGTGGCTAATACTGCAAATGCAGGAGATATGAGAGCCTGCTTCACACTTTTCTTGATCTCAGTATCTCTTTCAATGAATTTGGTTGTTGCTTCAAAAATCTCAGTCATATTACCGCTTTTTGTTGCTAAACCAAGCATGAAAGCAGGGAAACGTCCAAAGACATCTTCATATCTTTTGAATACTTCTTTGCCTTCACTTCCGTTCTTTAACTGATTTTCAATCTGAAGCAAGGATTCTTTCATGACCTTGTTGGTCTGCTCTTCAGCAAGCATACTCAAGATCTTTCCAAAGCTCATCTTATCCTTAAGCATATTCGTGCTTAATTTGATGAACATCATGACATCGTCCTGGGAAGGATTCAGTTTCAAATCAAACAATACTGGATTGATCTTGAACTGGGTATATCCCATTCTTTGAAGTGCAGCAGCAACTTCTTCCTTGGTAAACGCGTTCTGTCTTCCAGTGAAGGCTTTTCCGTTTGGTAATTTCACTGTATAGATGAATTCTCTTTTCTCTTCGATGGCTGCAATGCGAAGGTTATGCTTTTTTACAAGTACTGCTATCTGCTCTTTTGCCTTGTTCTTTGAATAAGCCATCAAGGAACCGGAAACCAGTTTACCTTCTGTAGAATAGGCTTTGAATCTGAATTCCTTAATCATTTTCTACCACCATTTTACCTTTCAGTTGCTCATTTCTGATCAATCTGATTGCGAGTTAAAATGGAGAAAAAAAAACGGAGGTATTGCCTCCTTTTCTCCCCTTTTTCTATTGTTCTATATACTAGGATAAGAAGGAGGGGGAATCAATGAAGATTCCCCCAATCGTTAAATTACTTCAAGACTACGGTTGCTAATGGGCTTGCATCGGTTGCTGTAACTGTCATCTTGGCAGATACAAGGTCACCGGCTTTTGTCTTTTCCGTACCAACACCTGTGATCGTGATCACGGTTGCAC
>Ga0116170_10004715_pt1 | contig 12388 bp, 6 predicted proteins | sample AD_JPNHW1_MetaG_FD_89797 | JGI IMG/M metagenome (GOLD analysis project Ga0116170, IMG submission 89797) | Active sludge microbial communities of municipal wastewater-treating anaerobic digesters from Japan - AD_JPNHW1_MetaG | ecosystem: Engineered > Bioreactor > Anaerobic > Digestate | place... | reverse complement strand
AGCGCTTTGTAAATGGTCGGTTAATAACGATGCGATAGGCTTGTCTCTCGAGATCGACAAACAGCTTTATGGTTTTTCAGCCAAATTTGACGTTAAAATAGCCGTCTCAGACTGCAGCCGGAATTGTTCGGAAAGTTATTGTTCAGATATAGGCTTTATCGGTATCGATGGCAATTATCGCGTGGTCGTCGGCGGTCGCGGCGCGGGGGTTCCATTCAGGGCGATTGAACTTATACCAAAGCTCGATAAAAAAAAGGTGGTCCCTTTCGCGGTGAAATTTGTCGAATGGTATAAAACCAACGCGAACGAAAGAGAAAGACTTTGTAGAACGTTGCAACGCATTGGAACCGATATTTTCAACGAGAAAGCTGAAACTGAAAAGTCTATTATAAAAGAAGCGCTTGAAAATCTCGATTCTAAGGTTCGTTCCGGTGACGGAGTTTCCGAAAGCGCCAGGTTATTTGAACAATATCTTCGCGGCCTCGCGGTTGATAAAATAAGAAGTCAGTTTCTGGAGGTATAAAATGGCCGTTGGATCCCATAAAGATGCGTTTCTCGCGCACCAGAAAGTAAAAAAACTATATACGGATAAAGCCGATAATTCGCTGCCGAAACTTGCTGCCGAAATATTGCTCGAATTCGTTAAAAGTCAGAGGCAGATAGTTTCAAGTAATATTGCCGAAAATATAGTGATCAAAGATATTGAAAAATACGATCGTGAAAAAGTGAAGGAAGCGTTGGCCGCCGTGGACGGGCTTTGCGGTAAATGCAATGAAAACCATGATAATAACTGTTTCGTGAATCAGGCTCGACGCGTTCTTATCGCCATGTTTTCAGGCGTCGACGTAAAAGAAAAATTCAACGGCGTTCAAAGCCTCGATGAACTTTTAAAGATAGCGGAAGAGCTAAAAAAAGAATCGGAAAAAACCGGCAATATCGCTGAAACGCAGGGCGCCGAACCCTTGATAAAACACGCGGGCGCGAATATTGAAAATCTTGAGGCGACGTTTGACACAATTAAGGAAATTGTAGGCAAATTAAAGCAGGATTATCACGAACTTAAAGAAAAAGACGTTTTCAGGGCGACATTAATCGATGAAGTAGTAAACACAATAAAAATGGTCGCCGCGGGGAATTTTTCAAATCCAATGCCTATCCATGAGGATGAGCAGCTTGGAAAAATCTCGTCCGCTTTTAATATGATGCTGGAAACAGTCGATCACACATTTAAAAATCTCGACGCCGAAGTCGCGAAACGTTCTTCGGAGCTTAAAATGCTTATGGGAAACGTAAAAATCGGCATTTTTTCTATCAATCGTGAATTTCGCGTCAACCGGGAGTATTCAAAAGAATGCCTGAAAATATTTGAATGCTCTGAAATAGGCGGGATGAATTTTTTTGACCTGGTTCATGTTTATGGCAGTGCGCATGATTTCAAAGAAAATATAAAAAAATTTTTCGATCTGTATTTTTTAAATTCAGGCATAGATAGTGAATCGCTTAATGCGCTCAATCCGATAGCGGAATATAAATGGAATGAAAAATATCTTCAGTTCACTATGTTTCCGGTATTTTCGTTAACATCCGGCAATGGCGTCGAAAACATCTTGATTCAGGTTGAGGACGTAACCTCGAATAAAATGCTTCAGCTCGAAATCAGCCAGAAGGACATGGAAGCTCGTCAGATAAGGAAAATGGTTCTGGACCGGGATGCGTTTTTTGATTTCATGGCGGAAACTTCTAAAATGATAAATTCAATTAAGCGCTTTGAAAATGAACGTATCGGCATGGAAGCGGTTTCGGAAATATACAGAGTGGCGCATACGATCAAAGGCGGCGCTGGATGTTTTGAGCTTTCCGCGGTTGTAGATCTGATGACGAAATTCGAGGATGATCTTGACAAAATTATTAAAAGCGCGAAGCTCGGCCCGAATGAAACGGAAAAAGTCAAAAGCGGTATAGCTTTGGCTGAAAAAGTTTTCGCTGAAACGCGCAATTACTCTTCGAGAATTTTTGGCAGGAGATCTTTTGATGCGGGCGCGGTTGAATTCAGGTATAAAAAATCGGAGCTTGACAAGATGGTTGGTGAAGTTAGAGCTAATTGTAATGATCAAACGGCTTTGAAAAAAAGTCTTTCACAATTTTATTGCATTCCCGCAAGAAGGGTTTTCGCGAAAAGTTTTGCGATGGTCGCGCCGCTCGCTCAGAAACTTGAAAAAGCGGTTGTATTGAACCTGGAAGGCGAAGAAACGGGACTTACATACCTGTTCTCGGACAAGCTTTCAGAAGTGATGCTGCATCTTCTGAGAAATTCCATCGATCATGGAATAGAATCGCCTGAAGAGAGGCTGTCAACCGGAAAGCCTGAGGAAGGGGTCATATCGGTTAAGATCTCGAAAGATCAGCAGAGATTTAAATTGGAAGTATCGGATGACGGTCGTGGCCTTGACGCTGAAAAGATAGCCGCAAGCGCCCTTGATAAAAGGATCATTACCGGCGAGCAAGCTGCATCTTTAACCGAAGCTGAAAAATTAAACCTGATATTTATGCCGGGATTTTCAACCAGATCCGATGTTACTACGACCTCCGGCCGCGGCATCGGAATGGATATAGTAAAAAACGCCGTTGAAGAGGGCCTTGGCGGGAAGCTTATAGTGAAAACGCGAAAAGGCAGCGGGACCAGTTTTTTAATTGAATTTCCCGACGCCGGAATATCGCAATAAACTTTTTAAAAATATTTATATATAACGCGAAATGTAAAAAGACCGGACTAAATGATTAATCCGGTCTTTTTACATATTTTTGATGGTTTCTTACTTTCCGAATACCGCGAAATCGTTTCCGCTCGTTAAGAGTTTATAGCCCGCGGGCGGCTGGAAATCGCGAGGTCCGAGTTTCGCGATTATTTTATCGTCGATAGAAGCTACATAAAGGCCGTTTTCGGCGGTCATAATGGTCAACTTGCTGTCGGCTTTTATCTGGTATTTTTTTCTTATCTGTATGAGTTTTGTTATGGCGTCCTTCAGGTTCCATTCATAAAAATGTTCGGTGAAAACGCATGGCGTTCCTGGATGCGTTAAAATATAGGCGTAACCCTGCATTACCTTATCTTTAGGAAACGGCCAATGGCTCTGGGCCGAACCGGTGTCATGGTTGTCGATGAATGTGACGGCTCTGGCGGGCCACCATCCGATAAGCCCTGACGCTTTGCCGTCTTTGTCGCGAAGACGGCCGTATTCGCCGCGGACGGCGTATTGAAGGATTCCCTTTGTCGTAAAGTCGAAAGTGGTGGATATTTTTCCTGCGCCGTCGAGCCAGTTGCAGAGCTGCTGGCGGTGGGCATCCTGGTTAGGGGCCGGCGGGTCGTCGCGGGTCATCATTGATTTTCCGTAGTTCATCGAGGTCCATAATTCGCCGACTGAAAATTTCGGAGCGGTTTCGGAATCGTAAAGGGCCACGTATTTCGGAGAATAACCTTTTACATAATCGTAGCGCCAGCCATCGAAACCGACTTTTTTAAGCCAGTTCATCCAGGCGATGATGTCTTTCTGGACCGTCGCGTTGGTGTGGTCTATATCGGGCGCGACGCCGTATTGATCGCCGGTATCATTGTTTCCGCGGCCGTCGAAATGCTTGTCGTCGCCGCATATCATTTTTTTATCCCATTTAGCGAGACCAGAGGGTGAATCAAAGTTATTCCACAGGCCGTTTTCGTCCTGCTTCGATGCGCAACGGTGATTTATGACTATGTCGGCGAGTACCGTTATATTGTTTTCATGAAGTTTGTTGATGCAATTTATGAGTTGATCCTGATTTCCATAAAAAGTGGGCGCTGAACCGGAGCCGAGATCATAGTAATCGACGGGCATGTAGCCCTGCTGACTGACGGAGCGTGTCGCGGGCGGGAGCCATAGCAGCGTGAAACCGGCGTCGCTGAGTTCTTTAGCCCTGTCGGCTACGAGGTCGTACCATTTAGCCTGCTGGCCGTCATTTTTGGAGTCCCAGCCAAAGGATTGAAACATTATGTCCGAGCCATCCGAGGCGAAAACGAATGCGAACGAAGGGCAAAGAAGCAAGGAAGCCAATAAGCAGATGAAAACGGATAATGATATTTTCACGGTAAAAGTTGATCTTGAAACGTAATTTTTTCTCATACACATCGCTCCATAAAAACACTCTAAATACTTGAGAAAACAATAGTTTGTTAAAAAAACGGCTGAAATAAGACATGTTTTATATTTATAACAAAATTATACAATTTGCATTGAGTTTTGTCAAGATTTCAAGTGAAACTTTTCCGAATAAATTTATAAGTTTTTATTTGTTTTCAGGGAATATTTAATATGTCTTGACAGCACTTTCATGAGAGTTGAAAATTCAAATGGTTTGGTAAGGTAATCGTTAAACCCCGCTCCGGCGATCCTGCCGTCGTCCTGTCTCATGACGGAAGCGGTAAGTGCTATAATGGGAATGCTTTTCAAAGCGTCGTCGGATTTAATTTTTTTTGCCGCGTCATATCCGTTCATGACTGGCATTTTAACGTCCATTAATATAATGTCCGGGTTTTGTTCTTTAGCCATTTTAACGGCTTTTTCACCATTTTCAGCCTCTACGATTTCGATGTTCTGATCTGAGAAAAATTCTTTGATGAGATCGCGGTTGTCCTCGACATCATCGACTAAAAGTAACTTTATTTTTTCAAAGATAATGTTTTCATAGAAACTGTCGTTATTTTCAGCCTCAAGAACCGTTTCCGAAGCGGTTTGAACTCCATTCAACCTTATTTCGAACGAACTGCCGTTTTCATACTCGCTTTTAACGGATATTTTTCCATTCATGATTTCAGCAAGCCTTTTAGTAATTGAAAGTCCAAGGCCCGCGCCGCCAAATTTCTGCGCCGTGCGCGTATCGGCCTGGTTAAAAGCTTCAAATATCTTTTCGCGGGCGTTTTCCGGAATTCCCATTCCGCTGTCCTCGACGACTATGACAAGATCGAGCGAATGATTTTCAAGGTCGATATTTTCAGCCGCCGCTGAAAGTTTTATATAACCTTTATCGGTGAATTTAATGGCGTTTCCAATGAGATTAAAAAGCATTTGCCGGATTCTTGTTTCATCGATAAAAAGGCGGTCGTGCAAATTTTCATTCACATCGATAATAAATTGCACGGCTTTTTCGCGCACTCTCAGCGAAAAAACGTTTTCTATTTCTAAAATTATGGCGCGTATGGAAACCGGCGCGTATTTAATAACTATTTTTCCGGCTTCGATTTTGGACATATCGAGTATATCGTTAATGAGTTTCAAAAGGCTGTTGCTGTTCGATCTTATGGCCGAAAGATAATTTTTGTGTTTTTCATCCGTTAAAAGCGATGATAAAAGGTTGGAAAATCCGATTATGCCGTTAAGCGGCGTCCTTATTTCATGACTCATATTCGCTATGAATTCGGATTTCGTTCTTGCGGCGGTTTCAGCCTGATCCTTGGCGATATTTAATTCGGCCGTTCTTTCTATGACGCGTTTTTCGAGTTCCTTATTAAATTTTAAAAGTTCTTCCTGCGCTTTTTTGCGTGCCGTAACGTCACGCGCAATACCAAAGCGGCCTATAACTCTTCCGTCTTTGAAAAGCGGCGCCGTGGCGAATTCCGCGGTTTTATATTCTCCCGATCTGCATAAAAAACGAAACTCGGTGCGTTCGGGCTGAAGTCCGTTATTATGGACCTTATGATTCTCGAACGCGTACTTAACATCGTCCGGGTGCATAAGGCTTGTGAACTGTTTTCCGATTATTTCATCTTTTTTCCAGCCGGTTACTTTTTCGGCCGCGTCGTTTATGGAAGTTACGGCTCCCGTGCATGAGACCGTATATATGACGTCCGTGGCGTTTTCGACCAGAAGCTTATAGCGCTCCTCGTTTTCGCGTAATATCTCTTCGGCTCTTTTTCGCTGCAGAGCTACCGTGGCCTGGTTTATGAACGCCGTTATAAGCTCGCGGTTTGGAATTTGGGTGTTTTTCGGTGGGATAATTATAACGTTTCCAAAGACGACCCCTGATTTGGAAAATCCGGCGCCATAAATGAGATCTATACCCAGGAGATTTTCCAGCATTTTGCAGACTGCTTCGGGGACCTGTTTGAAGGTCAGCGTGTAAAAATCCACGGGAAATAATTCGATCTTTCCCGTGTTCAGGTATTTTTTATATGATTTATCGTTTATGATATATGATTTTCCGACCGGATGACGCCCTAAAACTTCGAGGATCTTTTCAATGTGTTTTTCAATGCCGTAAAAAGCCATTGTCGTGGCGATAGTCTCAGCTTCATCGAACGAGTTGACCATGACGTAACAATTGGCCGCGAGGCTGTGAATTTTTTTAACTATATAATTGTAAATATCGGCGTTGGAAGGGAATTTAACGAATGTCATCGCGCTTTCTTCAAGAAAAAGTATTTCTTTTTTTGACTGAAGTTCTTTTTCTTCTTTTTGATGCCTGGATTTCATTTCGTTTCGTTTGGCGGTTATATCGTTTAAAATAATGGAAAAAAAGTTTTTTTCAGTGCTGAAAGCGGTTATCGAAAACCATTTTTGAAGGTTATGCGAATAGCGCTCGATGTTTATCGAAGTGAGGTTGGCGGCGACCGACGCGATCTCATTTTTCCAGCTGGAATATTTAATGGCGGGGATCATTTCGCTGAGAAGTTTTCCCGCCGCCGGCGCTCCGGAAAATCCGGCTATTTTTTCGAAAGCGGCGTTGGCTTCAATGATTTCAACGTCGATGGGCTCGGCGTTATCATCGAACAATAATTTGCAGTATGCGAATCCTCCCGGCAGGTTATCTATGAGAGAACGGCAGAATACTTCATTATAATTGGTCATAAATCGCGCCTTTTTGGTGGTTTATGCGCCGCGCAATGTCAAAAGGATTAACTGAACGCGTATGGGGTAATTTTAACACATTTTTAAAAGTTTTTCAACGGCTCTTGAAAAATAGAAAAAAATATGATAAAATAAAAAAGTAAATTACATTATTATATATTCGTTAAAAATTGAATACTTATATACTAAAAAATAAAACTGGAGGAAACTCAATGAAGATAATAATTATCGGAGGAGTAGCGGGAGGCGCTTCCGCGGCCGCAAGGCTTAGAAGGCTGGATGAAAACTGCGAGATAACGATGTATGAACGCGGGGAATTCATCTCGTTCGCCAACTGCGGCCTTCCATATCATATCGGCGGCGTCATAGAGGACCGCTCGGAGCTTCTCGTTCAGACGGTCGAGGGCATGACGGGGCGTTTTAACATAGACATCAAGACTTTTCATGACGTAATATCGATTGACGCTAAAAATAAAAAGATAAAAGTTAAAAATATCAACACGAGTCATATCATTGAGGATAGTTATGACCATCTCATATTATCGCCCGGCGCGGCCCCCGTGAAACCGCCCATCCCGGGCATTGATAATCCGAATATATACACGCTTCGGTCGATGTCCGATATGGACAGGATAATAACTGCCATGAGCCGCGGCGGTCGCGAAGCCGTTATCGTCGGCGGAGGTTTTATTGGCGTCGAAGTGGCTGAAAATATGATGGGGAAAGGGTTTAATGCTTCAATCGTCGAACGCATGGACCAGGTTTTGACGTTTCTCGATCCCGATATGGCCGCATTCGCGCATCAGGAAATAAAGTCGCGTGGAATAAAACTTCACCTTTCGGAAGCCGTCGTTGAATTTCAAGCCGCGGCCGAAAACAAAACCGTCGTGATTCTTAAAAGCGGCCGCAGGATCGAAGCCGACATAGTGATATTGGCCATAGGCGTAGCACCTGAAACGAGCCTCGCCAAAACCGCCGGATTGAAAATAGGAGAGACTGGCGCCATCTGGGTCGACGAAAAAATGCGCACTTCGGACCCTTTCATATACGCCGTAGGAGACGCTACTGAAGCGACGAATTTTGTGACCGGAAATAAGGTCAAGATACCGCTCGCCGGTCCGGCCAACAGGCAGGCTCGTATCGCGGCGAATAACATCTGCGGCGTAGCGTCGGAATATAAAAAGACCCAGGGCACATCCATAGTTAAAGTCTTCGACATGGCCTGCGCTTCGACGGGCGCGAACGAAGCCGCGCTTAAAAATTCCGGCGCCGCTTATAAATACGTGGTAATTCATGCAGGAAGCCATGCCGGTTATTTTCCGCATTCTTACGTCGTTCATCTTAAGCTCATATATTCACCGGATAACGGAAGGATCTTCGGCGCCCAGGCCTGCGGATACGACGGCGTCGACAAGAGAATCGACGTTCTGGCGACCGCTATCCGCCACAACGCGACGGTTTACGATCTCGCCGATTATGAGCTTTCATACGCTCCGCCTTATGGTTCCGCTAAAGATCCGGTTAATATGGCCGGATTCGTGGCTATCAATGATATAACGAAATTCGCGCCCGTGCTCAATATTTTCGAACTTGACGATCACGTCAAAAATGGCGCGTTCCTTCTTGACGTCAGAACCAATGGCGAGGTCAATCTTGGAAAGATCGGCGACGCGTGCCACATTCCGCTTCATACGCTCAGAAAAAGGCTGGATGAACTTCCGAAGGATAGGCCCGTCATCGTTTACTGCAAGGTCGGGTTGAGAGGCTATGTCGCGCAACGAATATTGAAACAGAAGGGTTTCAACGCATTAAATCTCACGGGCGGATATGAAAGCTATAAAAATTTCTTCGACCAGGGCTCTTTTGATTTTGCGCTTAAATCTGAAAAAGGCTCGGACGATACCCAGACCAAAACCGTTTCCGCGGTCGGCGATACGAACGTTATAAAAGTTAACGCCTGCGGCCTTGCGTGCCCGGGCCCGCTCATGAAACTTCGGGAGGCCGTTACAAAGGCCAAAGACAATGAAATAATAGAGATCGAATCGACCGATCAGGGCTTTTACAGCGACGTTCAGGCATATTCGAATTCCGTGAATTTAAAGGTCCTGAATATCGAAAAGGGAAAAACCATAAAAGCGAGGCTTCTGAAATGCCCCGCCGCAAGCGTTTCTGACGGTCAGCGGATGGCCGCTAAAAACGAAGGCGCCACGATCGTAGTCTTTTCCGATGATCTCGATCGCGCCATGGCTTCGTGTATAATAGCGAACGGGGCGATCGCTATGGGTAAAAAGGTATCCATGTTCTTTACGTTCTGGGGGTTGAATATTCTAAGGAAGAACCGCGCCGTGCATGTTGAAAAAACTTTGATCGAAAGGGCGTTCGGCTTTATGATGCCGCGCGGCACGAATCAGTTGAAACTTTCGAAGATGAATATGATGGGCATGGGCACCAAAATGATAAAAGATATAATGAAAAAAAATAACGTCGAATCGCTGGATAAGCTATTATATTCCATAAAGTCCGGCGGCGGAAAACTCGTCGCGTGCACCATGACGATGGAACTAATGGGGATAAAAAAAGAGGAGCTCATCGACGGCGTCGATGAAGGCGGCGTGGCGACATATCTTGCCGACGCCGAAAAAGGCGGATTGAACCTTTTTATATAAATATAAATAAATTAGAATATACTGATTTTATTGAACCGGCGGTCCGCGATGATCGCCGGTTTATTATTGGGGTGCGCCCGTGGTTTTTCATTTTAAAACGCGGCAATAAAATTCTTGCTTAAAAAATTCTTTTAGTATAAAATCAGATATACATAAAAAATAATCGGTGTGCTTATAAAATTAGTTGCTTTGAAGGACTCGCCTTTCTTTTTTGTAATTGCGGCCGGAGAAACAAATACGATGCTTTTTATGGGCGCTATAACGGACCCGGAATGGCTGAAAAAACGTCGCGAAAAAATTTAATGCTATTACAGAGGTATGTTCATAATGAAAAGACGAGAATTTTTAAAGATCATTGGCGGCTTGCTCGGCGGACTGGCCATGTCTCCGTATTTTGATATCGCCGGCGCTGCGCTGAGCGGTAAAGCGGCGATCCCGAGGAAACGGTTCGGAAGAACGGGCGCCGAAGTCTCCATAATCGGCCTCGGAGGCTTCAACATCAGTTTAAATAATTTCAACGATGCCACGGCGGCGGATTTCGTAAGGTACGCCATAGACGGCGGCATTAATTTTCTTGACAATGCTCGTGAATACAATAACGGATTAAGCGAGGAACGCATGGGGCGTGCGCTTTTAAACGGATACAGGACGAAGGCTTTTCTTATGACGAAAAACTGCGATCATTCTCGCTCCTTTGAAGGTTCGATAAAAAGCCTCGAACGGAGCTTGCGTGCGTTTAAAACCGATTTTATCGATCTTATCTTGTTTCATGAGATAAACTACGCGGATGACGTGGAGTATATCGTCAAAAAAGGAGCCCTCGAAGCTATGATAAAGGCCCGTGAACAGGGCAAGGTCAGATTCATAGGCTTTACGGGCCACAAAGACCCGCGGCTTCATTTAAAGATGCTTGAAATCCCTTTCGAATGGGACGCCGTGATGCTTCCTGTAGGCGTAATGGATTATCACAGAAAATCGTTCACGCGTACCGTACTTCCCGAACTTCTGAAACGCGGTACGGGCATAATAGGCTTTAAGAGCATGGGCGGCTTTATGTCCGGCGTGCCTCAGAAGATAGGGTATTCGAACGCGGACTGCCTGAGATACTCGCTGTCGCAACATGCGCATACCGTGGTCGTTGGAATGGAGCTCATTGATCAACTTTGTGAAAACATTTCGATCGCCGCGTCGTTCGTTCCGATGTCCGCGGATGAGCAGAGTGAAATGAGAATGAGGACGGCCGGCTTTGCCGATGATATAAGGACCGAGGTTTATAAAAATACGCCCGATTACGACAGCGCGCTCGGAAAGGAATTGCATAATATAAAATGAAAATGAAAAATAAATACACATGGCGGATAACGATGAAAGTCATTGATAAGATATTCGCGGCCGTAATGATTTTAGTATCGATAACCATCCTTGAATGCGCCTGCCGTGAGTGCTCCGCGGGGCCTTTGAACGGTGAAGAGTGGAAACGGCATTATATAAACGATATATTGCCTTATTGGGCTGATAAAAGCGCGCTCGGCGATCCCATCGGAAATTTTCCGTCAAAAAGGGATATGAACGGCAAACCCGTGGGGAAAGTGAGATATACGAGGATGATGGCGCGCCAGGTTTATGCGTATCTAGTAGGCTATAACCTGACCGGCGACGAGCGTCTTCTTGAATATGCGTTATGCGGCATGGGCTGGATCAGAATGAAGGCGAAAGACCCGGAAAAGGGCTATCACGCCAAACTCGACGCGTTCGGAAATCCTGATGTTAAATATTTCAAATCAGCCCAGGATCAGGCTTACGTGATGCTCGCGTTTTCCTCGTTTTATTATATCACGCGCCATCCGGCCGTAAAAAAAGAGTTGAATGAAAATATAGAACTCATGTTCAAAGGGCCCTTCTGGGACGCCGAAAATAAGATCATAAATGACGCTCTTACGAACGATCTTTCAAAGTCCGTGGATTTCGAAAACCCGGGTCATGATATAGTTACGATCCTGGATCAGGCGAACGCGCATCTGATGCTTTTCGCCAATTGTCTCGATGGCGCTGATCGTGAAGCGGTTTTAAAAGATCTGAAGATATGCGGCGATATCCTGGCCGAAAAATTTTTCGACGACGGTATATTCTGGGACACTGATATAAATAGGAAAGATTATAACGCCAGGCATCTTGACGCCGGTCATGTCCTGAAGACATACTGGATGCTTTATGAAATATCCGGAATGTGGAAAAAAGAGTATGGGGAAGAACTTTATGGAAGTATTTTAAATAAATATATGGTCAAAGTTCTGACCGCCGCATATTCGGAAAAGTATTCGATGTGGGGGAAAAAATTCAACGGGTCATGCGCTGACGTAATTTGTAAAAATCCCGATTGGTGGATGCAGTGCGAATGCAATCAGCTCGCGTCAAGGCTTCTTGAAAAGAGCGAAAGCATATCGGTGATCCTTGAAAAAACTACTCGGTTCTGGCTCACTTCTGACTTTATCGACAGGACTAGAAAGATACGCGGCATAAGAGACGGCGTCGGGCTCGACGGCCGATACATAAAAAACAAGGATTCCATGACTGTAAAGGCGTACGATTGGAAGAACGGCTACCATGAAAGCGAGCAGGCGATAGTTTTATATCTGATGTTGAATTCCTACAATAAAAAGCCGTCCACTTTGTATTTCGCGGTGCCGCGCGGTCTGGTTAAAAAATTTGATCCGAGGCCTTATATCTTCGATGGAAAGGCCGTATCATTGAAAGAAGAAGGGCCGGTCCTCGGCGGCCGGTTCATTAAATTAAAAGCCGTTTTCGAAGAAATAAAATAGTTCGAAAACGGCCTTTAATACGATTCGT
>Ga0116170_10004714_pt1 | contig 12389 bp, 12 predicted proteins | sample AD_JPNHW1_MetaG_FD_89797 | JGI IMG/M metagenome (GOLD analysis project Ga0116170, IMG submission 89797) | Active sludge microbial communities of municipal wastewater-treating anaerobic digesters from Japan - AD_JPNHW1_MetaG | ecosystem: Engineered > Bioreactor > Anaerobic > Digestate | place... | reverse complement strand
TGCTGCGGCGTCAGCGGCGTATCCTGCAGCAGGCCGGTCATGCCTATAATGGCGTTCATCGGCGTGCGGATCTCGTGGCTCATATTGGCCAGGAATTCCGATTTCAGGCGGGCCAGATCCACGGCTGCGTCCCTGGCGCGGCGGATCTCGGCTTCCGCGGCCTTCTGCGTGGTGATGTCGCGCACCGTGGCCTGGAGCCCGGTTTTACCGTTCAGCTCTATCCTGTTGAACAGGGTCATGGCGGGGAATTCGCCGCCGCTGAGCCTTTTATGGGTCCATTCGAAATAGCAATGCCCCTCTTCCATGGCCCTGCCTATCATCTGGCTGATCAGCACGGAGGAAAGTTCTCCTCCCGGCTGGCGCTCGGGGGAGAGGTCCTGCTGCCCCAGGCCGGAAAGTTCCTCCGCGGTTTTTACTCCGAACATGGCCAGCGTAGCCGGGTTGGCGCCGGTCAATTCCCATTGCGGCGGGAAAAGCGTCATCATGGCGTCGGACGAGGACTGGAAAATGATGCGGTGCCGCGTCTCGCTGTCGCGCAGCGCCGCGTCGAGGCGCTTGCGCTCGGTGATATTGGTGAAGATGCTGCGCGTGGAATAAGGTTTCCCGTCCTTGAACTGGCAGCTGGAACTGCCCAGCACTTCCACCCGCCTGCCGTCCTTGGCCAGGAAAACGGCCTCTATGTCGTGCATGCTCTCGCCCGCCAGGCAGCGCCCGAACATAGCCAGGCAATGCGGGCGGCAATCCGGGTGCAGAATATCGCCCATGTTCATCTTTTCCAGTTCGGCGGGAGAGTAGCCCAGCGTTTCCAGCCAGGCCGGGTTAACGTAAACGAACCGGCCCTCCGGCGTAACGCTCTGTATCAGGTTGGCGGAATTCTCGAAAAGGTCCCGGTAGCGCTCTTCGCTTTCCCGCAGCGCGTCCCGCGACCGTTTCGCATCCGTGATGTCCTCCTTCACGGCCACGAAGTTGGTGATCTTCCCGGAGCCGTCCTTGACCGGCGAGATGGAGGCGGTCTCCCAGAACAGTTCGCCGTTCTTTTTTTTGTTATGGAACTCGCCCCGCCATTCCCTGCCCGCCAGTATTTCCAGCCACATGGCCCGGTAGCTTTCCGACGGCGTCTCGCCGGATTTAAGGATGCGCGGGTTCTGGCCCCGCGCTTCCTCCAGGGTGTAGCCGGTAATCTCGGAGAATTTCGGATTAGCGTACTCTATACGCCCGTCGACATCGGTGATCACCACGGAAACCGGGCTGGCTTCCACGGATTTCCACAGCTTGCGCATTTCCGCTTCCGCGCGGCGGCGCTCGCTGATGTCCAGCGCCACCCCCAGGAAGCCGATCATTTTCCCGTCGTGGTCGCGCACGCCGGTGACCGTAAGTTCCACTTCCACCTTGGAGCCGTCCTTGCGCACATAGGTCCAGTCCCGCTTGTCAAAAGCGCCGCCGCGGGCCAGTTCCACCAGCACGTTGAACCCTTGCACGGGCCGGCCGAACTGTTCGGTCAGCTCCCGGCCGCGGGCTTCAACTTCAGCGGGCAGGTGTATACGTTCCGGCGTCTCCCGGCCGATCATTTCCTTGGCGTTGTAACCCAGCAGTTTCTCGGCGCCGGAGTTAAAAAGCGTGATGGTGCCGTCCAGGGCGGTGGCGATGATGGAAACCTGGCTGGCCGCGGACAGCACGCCTTTAAGCTGGGCGTGCGCGTCCCCCAGCGCTCCCTTGGCCATGCTCAGGTCGGTGGTGATGTCGGTAATGGCATGCCCCGTCTCCTGCAGGCAGGTCACCATGCCGTCGTGCTGGCGGATAAGTTCCCCCACTTCGTCCTGCTGCGCGGAAGCGAAGCGCCCCGCCGTCATGGAGAACATCATGTCATAGTCGCCGCGGACTATCTGCTTGGTCACTTCGGCCAGCCTGCGCAGGTCCGTAGCCACGGCAAAGGTCTGCTTCCCCAGCGCCGTCACAGGGCCCAGCACGCGGCGGCGCGCCAGCAGGTAAGCCTGTATCACCAGCAGCAGCTGCGCGCCCATCAGCACCATGATAAAGCGCAGAAAGATCTTGCTGCGGCGCTCGGAATGCGACAGGGAGTGGTCCGTACGCGCGTCTACCAGTGCGAGGAATTCCTCTATGGGCCGCATGATGCGCGCCTTTTCCACGTGGTACGCGGCGTCGTAAAGGATACGCCGGGCCAGCGCGCCGTCCGGGGCGCCGCGCCGCGTATAAGCCCCCTGCGCGTCGGGATAGAGCCCCTTCAACGCGTTCATGGCCCGCTCTTCAATTTTAGCCAGGGCGTCGGAATTGGCCTGCGCCTCGGCCAGCTTGGCCCTCTCGTCAGCGTTCAGCGGAAAGGAATCCACCAGTTGCCTGAACGAGACGGTCCTGGTGCCCGCCCGGCCGAAATTATCCTGGGCAGAGATAAAGTCCCAGTAGCTGCGCCGGTAATTTTCGGGGCGCGGCGCGGCTCCGTCGCGGATGGCCAGCACTTCGCGGTAATACTGCTCGTATTTTGCGTCGCCGGTAATGGAGAAGGTGCGGGCGAAACGCGTAAGGTCGTCAGAACTCTGCCTGAGTTCGTCGGCCAGTATATAAGCTTCCACTTTGGTGCGCTGGGCCTCCAGCACCAGCAGGTGACGGGCGTATGCCATGTAAGCCACGCCGGCCATGGACAGCAGCAGCAGCAGCGAAGCCGAAAAATATATGTTGGCCAGACGTCTTATCGTCATTAGGTGTTATGATAACAAAAAAACACGCTTATTATATCCTTGGGATGTATTAACTCAGCCGGGCGCCACGCGCCGCGGCCCTGCCCGGAACATTCCGGGCGGAAACCGCCGTTGAAGGAAAGCATCTGTTATTCTGGGGTAACCGGCCGGCCGCGCTACCGGGCCGCGCCGGAGAACTGCTGTTCGAGTTCGGCCGCCATGGAGGAGACCGCTTTGGACCGGGAATTCCTGGCGGCGCTGATCAGCTGCAAAGCCTGGCCGGCGTCGCCGGTGCCGGCCTGCAGCACTCTTTCCGCCCTTTTCAAAGCCATTATCGCCGGATAAGCCAGGGTAACCTCCACGCCGGTGTTAACGTGGCCGGGCTCGGCTTTCATCGCCCGGGAACAATTTTCCAGGCTGAGGCAGGGCGGTTCGCCGACCACGGCCTGCATGAATTGCCAGTCCTCTGCGGTTTTCAGGTTCCGGCCCAGCAGGTACACCACGGTGCCGCGCTCATTGCGGCTTTCGGCCGGCAGCTGCCGGTATTTCTGAATAAAAAGGCGTTTGGCCTGCGGCGAGAGGTCGTTAAAGGCGCTGTCCAGCCTGGGGTCATTGTCGTTTTTGGACGACAGTATTTCTTCGAGTACGGCCAGCCTGGCCGCGGCCTCGGCGGCGGGGTTCGGCGCCGGCGCCGCGGGCTGCGCGGCGCGGGAACCGGCAACGGCGGCCGGCGAAGCAGCGGGCCGTTCAGTAGCAGCCGCGGCCGGCTGCGGCGCGGCGGCACCGTTCCCGGGCGCACCGGGCTGGGCGTTGTTCTGAACTGTTATTGGCGGCAGCGGTTCGTAAGTGGCCAGGCTGGTCTCCTGCTTTTTCCTGGAAGCCTGCCAGCCCAGCAGCAGCGCCACGACCACGGCTACAACAATATACCCGGTCCTGGTCATTTATAGATGTCGGCTTTGATCGCAGCCTTGGCCTTGGCGTCCACTATGCGGTTAAGCTGGTCGTCGGCGTACATCCCGGCGTCCATCATCACCTTCTCGGTGCAGTTGGTGCAATAGCGCTGTATGTTCTTGAGCATTATCAGGGAAGAGCCGTAGGAGCCGTAAGGGGTTATATCGCAGGCGCCGCTCTCGCCCACCAGCGAAGCGCCGGTCCAGATGCTGTGCACGTCGTTGCCGTTGGCGTCCTGGAAAGGATCGGGACAGTCCGCATGATGCCAGTTATGGTTCTTGCTTTCCGTGTGCCTGGATTCGTGGAACACTATCATAACCCTGGCTATCTGCGGATGGCTGAACTTGATATAGTTCTGCGTCAGCCACATCTTGGTATTGGACTGGAAGGGGATCACGCAGGCCACGGCCAGGGCGCTGCCGCAGCCGTTCATGCCTACGGACTTCACGCGGTCATTGAAGAAAGTCGTATAGTCGGCGCCGTTGACCCGGCCGAAAATACCGCTGTGCAGCGCGGAAGTTTTCTGGGAAGTGATGGTGCCGACAAACCCGAGGTCCTGCAGCATCTGCGTCTTGATGTTAGCGGGCACATCTGCGGCGAAAACGGGCGCCACTTTCGGGCCCTGCGTGTAAACGGGCTTCGCCGCGGAAACCGGCGCGGGCCTGGCCACGACGGTATTGCCCGCGGAAGACTGCAGCGAACCCAGCGCGCCGGGTTCGCCCGGGGCATCCCTCAGGTCGGCGCAAACCCGGCGGGGATCGTCCGCCTGGTAAAGCAGCACGCCTGTAAGCGCCAATATAAAAGTGAGGATAGAGGTTTTTTTATTCATAGTTGCATTGCCCGCGCGGCAATACACATAGGCTAACAGGCCGCGCGCGGCCTGTCAAGGGCACTCAGGCTCCGTTGGGGAAAGCGGCGGCGCCGGGGGGTTCCGTCAAATTCGCGTCAGATGAACAGCGAAGCCTTGCTGGTGCCGGCCTCGGCCAGGAACTTGGCCACGCCGGCGCTCTTCAGGTTCGGGTAATCTATCATTTCTTCCATCTTGTAGCCCATCAGGTCCATGCTCATCTGGCAGACATAGATCTGCACGCCGGAGTCGGCCGCGGTCTTCATCAGCTGCCCCAGGCTCATCACGTTATGCTTCTTCATGATGCTCTGTATCATGGCCTTGCCCATGCCGCCCATGTTCATCTGGGAGAGTTTAGTGCCATCAGCGCCATTGGGCAGCATCAGCTCGAACATCTTCGAGACTGCGTCCTTGGATACGGTCTTATTCGGGTCTTTCAGCGCCGGAATGGACCAGAAGGTGAAGAACATCACCACTTTCTCGAACATGGCCGCCGCGCCGGTGGCTATGATGAAAGAGGCCAGCAGTTTATCCAGGTCGCCGCTCATCACGACCATCGAGAGCTTGTCCTCCGGGGCGTTGGCCTTCAGGGTCTCCACGTCGGCCTTGAGGGCCGCTACCTGCGCTTCGAGTTCTTTGATGTCAGCCATAGTTTCTCCTTAACTGCCTGAATTCAGACTGAAGGCCGTACCGGCGGCGGCCTCACGGCGCACGTGCTGAAAATAAACGGCCAGCGGCCGGAAAAAGATATGTATCCACTTGGTGAACGGCACCACCAGGATTATCCACACCGTCTCGATGGCGATATTGACCCGGTACAGCAGGGCCAGCAGCAGCGAGGCGGGCCCCTGCGTAACGTTGACGAAATGCGTGGCCAGCATGGAGGCGCCTATCAGGAACATCATGATCACGAACAGCCAGTCGCTGGGGTGCGAGAATTTGGAAGACTCCGCGGTTTTAAAACGCGGCGCAGCGACATGGAACCGCCGCCCACGATTATGGCCAGCCCGGCGTACCAGACCAGCAGGCTGACCGGGCCCAACGGCGTATATTGCTTGCTCAACGGTTCGAGCAGGTGCAGGTTGGAGATCAGCAGCGTCAACGTATAGCCGCTCATCACCAGCAGGTGGGAGAGCCAGCGCCACCAGTCGGTCTGCTCGCAGCCTATAAAGTTCTTCTGCGTGAAACCGTGGATGAAAGTTTCTATGATATGCGCGGGTTTGAACGTCGCCTTTATGCCGCCCAAAGGTTTCACTATCGCGTAACGGTACATATTCAGCACATAGCCGCCCAGCGCTATGGTCACATAAACCGGGAAAGCCATTTCTATTTTTCCCGCCAGCGCGCCGAAGTCGCCTGTATAGCTGTTGTACAACGACAGCACAACGGCGAACAGGCCCGCGGTCAGCCAGGTCTGCAGCCAGCCGTTCTTGTAGAATATCTTCGACAGGCCGGTGATATCGTATTTCGCTATCAGGTAGCGGCGCAAGGCCATCATGTACTCGCCGGGCATGGCCTGGCGCGGGCAGGTAGCCGAACATTCGCCGCAATAATAGCAATGCCATGGCTCTATGCCAGAGGCCAGGTTCTCCTCCAGGCCCACCTGGCCGGCGCGTATCAGTTTGCGCGGGAAAGACGCGTCCTCCTTGGACAGCGGGCAGACGGCGGAACAGTTGCCGCAGTTGAAGCACGCGGAAATGTCGAAGGCGCCGTACTTGCGCACCTCGTCGAGCAGCGCAGGGTTGACCAGCATTATTTAGCCTCCCCGCTCTTCAAAGCGTACTTGGGATAAGTCCCGCGGCCGGGGATGTCCTCCAGTTTGCCGTACTTGCGCAAGCCGGTGACATACCAAAGGGTTTGTTTAGCGTCCAGGCCGGTGGCCGCGGCCAATTCCGGTACGGTTTTCGGGCCTTCTTTCAGCGCGTCGAGCACGGCTTTCTGCGCCTTGTTCTGCGCGGCCACGCGGTCGCGCAGCGCCTGCGGCACCGGTCCGCGGAGTTCATTGAGCTTCTTGAGCTGTTCGGCAAGTTTGACGGTGTTCGCCATACTATTCCTTCGCGATGGCGTCCGCCATCGCGTCGAACTGGTCCAGCGTCCAGCCGGCCACGTCGATGGCGCGGGCGGGGCAGACCGCCACGCAGGCGCCGCAGCCTTTGCACAGCGCCGCGTTGACCGCGGCCAGTTTTTTGCCGTTCTTTTCGGTCATCGTCAGCGCGCCTTCGTAGGAGCACTCGGCGGGGCACAGGCCGCAGCCGGTGCACTTATCCTCGTTGACCACGGCCACGAAAGGCTCCAGCGGGATGTCCGGTTCGGCCAGCAGGATGGCGGCTTTGGCGGCGGCCGTGCCCGCCGAGGCCATGGTCTCGGGCACGTCCATCGGGGCCTGCGCGGCCCCGGCTATGAAGACGCCGGAACTGGCCATTTCCACCGGGCGCAGCTTGGGGTGCACTTCCTGCAGGAAACGGTCCGCGCCGAAGGGCAGCTTCATCTGCGCCGCGATAAGCTTTATGTCGGCGGGCATCATGCCGGTGACCAGCACCAGCAGGTCCGCCTGGATCTCCAGTTCAGTGCCCCAGGTCAGCACGTCCTTCACCTTCACGGTGTGGCCGGCGCTGCCGGCCTTCACCACCGGCTGGTCAGCCTCGTTATGGCGGAAGAAAATTACGCCGTCCCTGGAAGCCTGCTCGTAGTAACCTTCATGCTGCATGCCGTAGGTGCGTATGTCGCGGTAAATATCGTAGACGCGCACGCCGGGGTATTTCGCTTTGAGCCCGTTGGCGGTATGCAGCGCGGCCGTGCAGCAGACGCGCGAGCAATAATCGTTCACTTTGCCGTCAGCCTGCGGCTGATGCACCCCTTCGACCTGGCGCGAACCCACGCAATGTATCATGGCCAGGCTCTTTATTTCTTTGCCGCCGTATTCCAGCCGCCCGGCCGGGGAATTTTTCAGCAGGGCTATGAATTCCGGCAGCGTAACCACGTTAGCGGCCTCGCCGTAGCCGAACTCGCCTTTATGCGGCTTATAATGTTCGAAACCGGTGGCCAGGATAACGGCGCCGGCCTTCACCTGCGCCATCCCGCCGTCCTGCTTCTTAAAATTTATCCTGAAATTCCCCACGAAGCCGCTGACGAATTCTATTTCAGCGCCGGTGTGCACGGCTATTTTCGGTTCGGCCTTTACCAGGTCCTCGAACTTCTTCACCACGGCCGCGCCGTCCTCGCCGGAGGGATAGAGCCGGCCCAGTTCCAACAGCTTGCCGCCCAGGCGGGGCGCCTTCTCCAGGATAACGGCCTCCAGCCCCTTGCCCGCGGCCGCCAGCGCGGCCTTCATGCCGGCCACGCCGCCGCCTATCACCGCCACGCGCTGCTCGGCCGCCACCCGTATGGCGTTGAGCGGGTCCTGTCTCAAAACTTTTTCCACGCCGGCCTGAACGAGCTTAATGGCTTTGGCCGTGGCGCCGTCATGGTCGGCCTTGTGCACCCAGCTCACCTGCTCGCGGATGTTCACGTGCTCGTAAAGGTAAGGGTTGATGCCGGCGCGCTGCAGCACATTGCGAAAAGTGAGCTCGTGCAGGCTGGGCGAGCAGGCTGCCACCACCACGCGGTTCACGCCCAGCTTCTTTATATCTTCCTCCACCAGCCCCTGCCCGTTGGCCGAACACATGAAAGCGTACTCGCGCGCCACGGCCACACCGGGATACTTGGCCAGTTCCGCGGCCACCTTCTTCACGTCCACCACGTCGGAAATATTGCCGCCGCAATGGCAGACGTAAACGGCCACCTTCGGCTCCTGCCGGTAATTATCCTTAGCGCCTGACTCACTGTTTTGTTCGGTCATATATCAAGAGTGCGTTATTTGAAGCCGGGGCCTGACGGGGACATGGGCCCGGCGGGCCTTCACGGAGGCCGAGGCTTGCGTAAGCGCCGAGGCCGAGTGGTGAGGGGCGGCCACGGTGTGGCCGACCCCGCGCCCGACGGACCCATGCCCCCGGCAGGCCCCAATATTTACCAGAACAGTAATCACAGCTTCCTTATATAGTTCACGGCTTCAATAGCGGCCGAGCCGGCGTCCACTACGGAATCGGGGATGTCGCGCGGGCCCTTAACCACGCCGGCGGCGAATACGCCCGCGCCGGCGGTAACGGCGGAAGAAATGGTCTCGTCGGAAAGTTTCACAAAACCGAACTCGTTGTTCTCCGTGCCGAGCTTATAAGCCGAGACGTCGCAGCCAGGCACCAGGCCCTGCGACAGCACGACGAGGTCGTGCTTCACTTCCTCCGGCGCCGAAGTTCCCTCCTGGCGCTCTATGCGCACTACGGGGTTGTGCTCCGCATCCTCGGTAACGCGCGCCACCTTGGCTTTTACGAAATTTATCCCCATGGCCCGGGCATTGTTGTAGAACTGCTCATAGCCTTTGCCGAAAGCGCGTATATCCATGTAGTAGATGGTAATGTCCGCCACCGGCAGCGAGCCGCTCAGCAGGATAGCCTGCTTTATGGCGTACATGCAGCAGACGCGCGAACAATAGGGCACATTGATGCTCTTGTCGCGCGAGCCCGCGCACTGCACATAGGCTATGGAATCCGGCACCTTGCCGTCGGACGGGCGCAGCACGCGGCCGTACGGGCCGTGCGGCGCCAGCAGGCGCTCGGCGGCCATGGGCGACAGCACGTTGGGGAATTCCCCCATGCCATACTGCTTCTTGGCGGTCATAGGCGTGGTCTCATAACCTGTGGCCAGGATAACGGCCTTGGCTTCTATCTCCAGCGGCGCCGGCTCCTGCAAAAAATCTATGCAGTCCTTGGGACACGCGCGGGCGCAGGCGCCGCAGCGTATGCAATGCTCCGGGTGCAGCACCGGGAACTGCGGTATCGCATTGGTGAAAGGGATGGAGATTGTCTTCTTCGCGCCCAGCCCCTGCTCGTACTCGTCAGGCAGGTAGACGGGACAGACTTCCTCGCAGCGCTTGCAGGAGATGCACTCCTTCTCGTCTATATAGCGCGGCTTGCGCGTAACGGCGGCGGTGAAGCTCTTCCCCTCGCGCTTTATGCCGTCGACATTGCAGTAAGTGAAAGTCCTGATGCGCGGATGATGCGAAACCGAAGCCATGCGCGGCGTGGTGATGCAGCTGGCGCAGTCCAGCGTCGGGAACACCTTGCTCAGCGAGATCATCTTGCCGCCGATGCTGGGCGCCTTTTCCACAATAGCCACCGAATAGCCCTGGTCGGCCATATCCAGTGCCGCCTGCAGCCCGGCTATGCCGGACCCCACCACCAGCGCGTCCACCGCTAGCTTTTCGACGGTCTTCATACGGCGGCCACCGCCTTCTCCATCTCGGAGATCTCCTTAAGGAAAGCCGCCCGGCACACGGTGCAGATGGTAGTAAGCTTCAGGCGCGCCGCGGGAATACCCCGCAATTTCATTTTCTCATAAACCCGCGCCACACGCGCCGACAGCCGCGGGTAAGCGCCTTCATAAGGACAGTCCGACCCGGACGACATGATAATGATGCCCGCGATACCCTTGTCGAAAGCCCTGAGATAAAAATCTTCTGGGAACATCACCGGGTCCGGCACCCGTATTATATAGGTACCCGCCCCGTACCCCAGCCGCGCCTGCCCCACGGCATTAGCGCCCGGATAAGAGCTGTGGTTGGTAGTGATTATCAATATTTTCCGATGAGCCATATGCAAAAATTCAGACTAGCCTGCGGCACGCCGGGGACATGGGTCCGGCGGGCCTTCGCGGAGCCTTTCGCTTGCGTAAGCGCGAAAGGCGAGTGATGAGGGGCGCGCACGGTGTGCGCGACCCCGCGCCCGCCGGACCCATGCCCCCGGCGGGCCGACCCCGCGCCCGCCGGGCCCATACCCCCCGGTCAGGCCGCTGCGTGCAAACCTACTTTTTGCGCGTTACGAAGAGGCTGTCGTAGCCGTCGCGCTCCAGCACGCCCAGATATTCGTGCCCTATCTTGGCGCACCAGGCCGGTATATCCTCGCGGCTGCCCTTGTCGCCCGAAAGTATCTCCAGCACTTTCCCCACCGCCACCCCCGCTATGCCCTTCTTGGCCTCCAGCAGCGGCCCGGGGCAGGCCATCGAGCGCGCATCCACCACTTTATCAGCTTTTACCTGGCTAAGGTCCATAGTTCCTCCCTCCGTCATATCTTGAAACCGGGGCAGTAAAGATCTTTCATATTGCCGATGAGCAGGGCGAGGTTTTTGTCTTTCAGGCTGTAAAAGACCTTGTTGCCCTCTTTGCGGTGGGCTATCAGCCCCCGGTCGGCCAGCAGCCGCAAATGCTGTGAAATATTCCCCTTGGTGGTGCCCAGGGCGCCGATGATCTCGCCCACGAACATCTCGCGCTTTATCAGCATGCACACAATAAGGAGGCGCAGCGGGTGGGCGATGCACTGCAGCGTTTCCGACAGCTGCCCCGCTTTTTCCAAAACGCTTTGTTTCATGTATAGTAGTTTAGCAGATTCTAAACCACTTGTCAAGGCCCCGCCGTCGCGGCCCGCGCCAGGTAGCAGCAGGAGCGACGCGCAAAACACAGCCCCCGGCCCCGGCGGGAGCCGCAGCCGGCTGACATAACAGGAGTTTTAGAAGCGGTAAAGCTAAAAGTCTTTTTTGAGGGCGGCGCGGGCGCGGAACAGCCGGGTTTTGAAAGCGGGCACGGTTATCTTAAGGACCTTAGCCGCCTCCTCCATGCTCAGTCCCTGTATGTCTGCCAGCGTAATGGCCAGGCGGTAGTCGACGGAAAGCCTGGAAAGCGCTTTGGCCACGCTTTCGGAAAGTTCCTTGCGGGCTACGTGGTCCACCTGCGGCAGGTCCTCGAGGCCGCGCACATCCTCGAGGCTCACCAGCTTCTCGGACTTTTTTTTGCGGAACTTCATCCAGCAGTTATTTGCCGCAATGCGGTACAGCCAGGTGCCGAACCCGGAACCGCCCTTGAATTTCGTAATATTTTTAAAGGCCGAGATGAAGGTTTCCTGGTAGACGTCGTCCGTCTCCGCCTTCAGGCCCAGGCAGACATGCTGGGCCAGCCCGTAGATCTTATCCTGGTATTTTTTTACCAGCGCCTCGAAGCTGGCGGTATCGCCCGAACGGGCTTTTTCCACCAGCTCCGCTTCGTCCTTCTCCATTAATAATGGTCCGGGGCGTGTCCCTCTTTGCTCTCTTTCGAGAATGACAGGGCCAGCAGCAGCGCCGCCAGCACCAGGTACCCGGCGGTGAACTGGTAAGGCACCTGGTTGCCGGGATAAGCCAGCGTCCACGGGAAATACATGTTCCCGTCGGGGATGGCCGAATGGATGATGCCGAAGAAAGTCAGCACGGCGCAGACGCTCAGGTAGAAGGCCGCGGTGCGCACCTGCCGGTCTATGAGCTTGGCCATGAAGGCGCCCCAGAGCATGCCGGTCAGGATGAAGCCGTTGCCCAGCGCCACGATCACCAGCAGCTCGGGCAGCCCCTTCTCCACGCTGACCAGCTGCTTGTTGAAGATCTCCGTCGGCACCATAGCGGGGTTGGAGAGCTTTATCTGCAGCATGCGCGCCACCGTGGGGAAGTAGGCCATGGCCACGGCGGGCGCGTGGCGGATGGGGCAGGCGTGGAAAGCCTGGCACATGATGTCGAGACCGACGAAAACCAGGATGGGCGCGATGACGGCGCGCGGGATCAGCTCCACCATGAAGCCCAGGTAGCCCATGAACCCGCCCAGGCCGATGAAGATGCCGGTGAGCAGGGTATAGCCCGCGCGGCTGCCCATGGCTTTGTAAGCAGGCTGCCCTATATAAGGAGTGGATTGCGCCACGCCGCCGCAGACGCCGGCCACCAGCGTAGCCACGGCCTCGGTCAGCAGGATGTCGCGGGTATTGAAGTCGTCGCCGGCCACGCGGGCGCTC